>Ga0316604_10002491_pt1 | contig 14023 bp, 6 predicted proteins | sample OWC_soil_day20_C_FD_207650 | JGI IMG/M metagenome (GOLD analysis project Ga0316604, IMG submission 207650) | Wetland soil microbial communities from Old Woman Creek delta, Ohio, United States - OWC_soil_day20_CT | ecosystem: Environmental > Terrestrial > Soil > Wetlands | place: USA: Ohio... | reverse complement strand
CGCAAAAAAATAACATGAAAGTGTTCGACTTGCAAGTCTTATTTAAGGGGATTCACGACGACTTTTATTTAATAGAAATGGAAAAGGGAGAATGAATTCTATTATGCGAGAATGTTGATATGTATCACTTCTCCATTTTATTATGATATGAAGAGTCAAGTTGCATTTACTTGAAAATAATACTTTGTTACGTTAACCTTAATATTTATTCTTATGTACTACTTGTGTGATGATAGTTGATATTCTTATCTTTTATAGCAAATAAATACTATAACGTGGTTGTTTATTCTTAAATTAATAGTAATGAAAAATGTAAAAAAAAGAATTCGAAAAATTTCTTGCATCTTTTTGATCTTGTTGATAAGTAATGTTGTTGCTTATGCGCAAAATGGGAATGTGATCAAGGGAATTGTAGTTGATTCAAACAATGAACCAGTAATTGGAGCAAGTATTGTAGTGAAAGAGCATACTTCAATAGGAACAATAGCAGACTTATATGGAGCGTTTACACTGAATGTTCCTAATGCTAATTCTACTATAATTATATCCTATATAGGTATGCTCTCTCGAGAAATTAGAGTGACGTCTAATAAGCAGATGAAAGTTGTTTTGGAAGACGACAATGTACAGTTGGGAGAGATCGTCGTTGTGGGTTATGGCCAGCAGAAAAAAGCTAGTGTGGTAGGTGCTATCACACAAACTAGCGGTAAAGTATTGGAGCGTGCAGGCGGTGTGTCAAGCATTGGTGCGGCTTTGACCGGTAATCTGCCGGGTGTGGTAACAACTTCTAGTACAGGTATGCCGGGAGAGGAAGATCCGAAAATCGTGATTCGTGGCATTAGCTCATGGAACAACAGTGATCCGTTGATTTTAGTGGATGGAATTGAACGCTCTATGAATAGTGTGGACATCAGCTCCGTACAGTCTATCTCTGTCTTGAAAGATGCTTCAGCTACTGCCGTTTATGGTGTGAAAGGTGCGAATGGTGTTATTTTGATTACGACGAAGCGTGGTAGTGAAGGTAAAGCTAAAATTGAAATAGGTCTTAGCGCTACAGCAAAAGTTGTTTCTAAATTGCCAAGTACTTTGAACTCAGCAGATGCTTTGTATGTACGTAACCAAGCAATTGAAAATGAATTGGGATTAAACCCTGATTCATGGAGTGATATTACGCCGGCTGCTATTTTGGAGAAATACCGTAATCCAGCTAATTTAGAAGAGGCAGAACGTTATCCGGATGTTGATTGGCAGAAGGAGTTGTTTAAAGATTATGCAATGGCTTATAATGCGAATGTTAACATCTCGGGTGGAACGAAATTTGTAAAATACTTTGCTGCAGTAGATTTTCAACATGAAGGTGATTTGTTCCGTGAGTGGAACAATAATCGTGGATATCAATCAGGATATGGCTATAATCGTATTAATGTGCGTAGTAATTTGGACTTCCAACTTACAAAAACGACTGTTTTAAAAGCTAATATTGCGGGTTCACATGGCCTTAAGCGTTCTCCTTGGAATATCAGTGACGACTCATATGGCGCTTCACAGTTGTGGCAAGCTGCTTATAGTGCACCGTCGGATGCATTTCTTCCACAATATTCGGATGGAACATGGGGCTATTATCCCGATAATACGCAAGGTGCACCTAACTCCATCGTGAATTTGGCGATCAGCGGCGTTGAAAAGAATACAACTACTCGTCTTAACACGGACTTTACGCTGGAACAAGACCTTAGCTTCTTCTTAAAAGGTTTGAAGATAAGTGCTGTCATTTCTTTGGATAATGTATTTGTAGAAACAGATCGTGGTATAAACGACCTTTATAATGAAACACAATATAAGTGGATAGATCCTGATACAGGAGAGGTTCAATATTCGAATTCTAGTGATAGTAACAATAACTTCGATTTCCAAGAAGGAATAAAGTGGTCAACGTCCGGTGGTTCAATCGATAATTCGCAGACTCAGCGTAATTTATTCTATCAGGGACAATTGAATTGGGGCGGTCAGTTTGGCAAGCATGCGGTTTCGGCAATGGGGGTATTCAACCGTACGGAGCGTGCAACCGGTAGTGAGTTCACTCACTATCGTGAAGACTGGGCTTTTCGTACTACTTATAATTATGCCGACAAATATTTTCTTGAGTATAATGGCGCTTACAATGGTTCTGAAAAATTTAGTTCGGATAATCGTTTCGCCTTTTTTAATTCGGGCGCTTTGGGATGGATGATTAGTGAAGAAAAATTCTTCAAACCGCTCAAGAAATACCTTGATATGTTCAAAGTGAGGTATTCTTATGGTGAAATCGGTGATGACAATGTGGGATCTCGTTGGTTGTATGCCACTCAGTGGGCTTATGGAACTGGTGACAATGGCAGTATTGCTATGATGGGGCCTAAAGGAGAAAACAGTCCTTATACATGGTATCGTGAATCATCAGTGGGTAATGAGAATGTGCATTGGGAGAAAGCGGTGAAGCAGAATTTGGGGGTTGACTATTCATTGTTTGGGGGTTTGATTGCCGGTAGTGTAGAGGTTTTCAATGAAAGACGTTCTGATATTCTTGTGTCAGGCAGTAGTCGTTCTGTTCCTTCTTATTATGGCGCTACTGCTGCTACAGCCAATCTTGGTAAGGTTCGTACAAATGGATATGAGTTGGAATTACGCCTAAACAAGATGTTTAAAAACGGTTTGCGTCTATGGGGTAATTTTAATATGACGCATGCCGAAAACGTGGTGTTGCAATACGATGATGCAGAGCTCTTGGCTGATTATCAGAAAACGGCAGGATATGCCATTGGCCAGGATTACTCTTATCTGGATAATGGATATGCTAATACATGGGATGAAGTAATTGGTATGACGGAACATAATACAAATGATGACCAGAAATTGCCGGGTCAATATATTATTGTTGACTATAATGGTGACGGTGTGATTGATTCAGACGATAGTGTGCCTTATGGCTATACCGGAACTCCGCAAAATACGTACAATGCTACAATTGGTTTTGATTGGAAGGGTTTCAGTGGTTTTCTTCAGTTCTATGGAGTTACTAATGTAGATCGTTATGTATCCTTTACTTCATTGAGCGGAAATTTGGATACTGTTTATGATGAAGGTTCTTATTGGACGGTAAACAATACGAATGCTGATGCTCCGATGCCGCGTTGGAATTCTACTCCGAGCTATTATGAAGGAACTCGTTTCCACTATGATGGTTCGTATATTCGTCTGAAGAATGCTGAAATAGCCTATACATTTACTGATGGTTGGATTAAAAAGATAGGTCTTTCCAATCTGAAGATTTATTTGAATGGTAACAATCTGTGGGTATGGACACGTATGCCGGACGACCGTGAGTCTAATTTTGCGGGTACAGGCTTGGCTTCTCAAGGAGCTTATCCTACGTTGAAGCGTTTCAATTTGGGTATAAAATTCAATCTTTAACAGTAAAGAAATAACATGAAAAAGTATATATATAAATTTTTATTGGCTGGCTTAATTGCAACATTTCTATTGAGTACAACTTCATGTACGGATTATTTGGATAAAGCACCCGACTCTGATATTTCTGCAACGGACGCTTTTAAGGATTTTACAAACTTCCAAGGATATACGGAAGAACTTTATTACTGCATTCCCGATTTTGCTAAAGGTTATTGGAGCAATTCTTTTAACTGGGGTGAAGATGAAATCATGAATGTGGGTATTGATTATCACATGTGCTATAAAGTAGATCAAGGAGATTTCTGGGGATGGCAATCAGAACATGACGGCTGGCAGAGTGGTTGGATGGACCGTACTACTAATACGACGACTGATAACGACCGTTTCCATAAGTCATTGTGGACTTTGGCATGGTATGGTATTCGTAAAAGTAATATGGGTATTGCTAATATGAACTTGATGACAGATGCTACAGAAGAAGAGCGTAATTTGGTTGAAGGTCAACTATACTTCTTTCGTGGATGGTTCCATTTTGAACTGATGCAATATTTCGGAGGTTTGCCCTATGTTGACACTGTTCTTCCGTCAGACGAAACATTGACTCTTCCCCGACTCAGTTACCAAGAATGTGCAGAAAAAGCTGCTGCCGATTTTCGTAAAGCTGCTGATTTGTTACCTATCGACTGGGATGATACTACGGCAGGAAAAAATACATTGGGTAAGAACCAGCTGCGTATCAATAAGATTATGGCATTGGGCTATTTAGGAAAGGATTTGTTGTGGGCAGGCAGCCCGCTGATGAATTATGAATCTCAGGGTTCTAAATCATACAATAAGGATTTTTGTGAAAGAGCTGCCGAAGCATTCGGTGAATTGCTCACATTGGTTGAAAGTGGTCAGACACAATATGCATTGGTGGACTTTGAAAATTACTCTAGCTTGTTTTATACAATCGGACAGGATGCTTTGATGCCAGGTTTAACAGAAGCTATTTTCCGTGGCCCTTCTTATGGATGGAATGATACAAATTGGGGGCTGAGCAAGCAATTTGGGAGTGCTACTCTTAATGATAATGGTGTTGCATCACTTCCTACTGCCAATTATGTTAATTATTATGGTATGGCAAATGGTTTGCCGTTGGCTGATACGGAATCGGGTTTTGATACTACTTATCCTTGGAAAGGACGTGACCCACGTTTTTATCATGATATTGTATATGATGGTGTGAAAGTAGTAGAAGGTACATTGAGTACGGAAAATGAGCCACTTCGTTACGCAGGTTTATATACATCCGGTCTCTTGCGTGATGCTACGAAAGGAAGCCGTAGCGGATATCTTCTTTATAAATTTATCCCTATTAAATGCAATAAATTCGATGACGGTTATGGATATAGTAATCACTTTCATATCCATTTAAGCTGGATGCGCTTAGCGGATATTTATTTAATGTATGGCGAATCGGCTGCAAATGCTTCGGAATCTGCTACAGGTAAATCTTCAAGTTGTTCATTGACCGCACTCGATGCTGTTAATAAGATTCGCCAACGTGCAGGAGTAGATGAAATGAATGCTAAATATACAAGTTCATTAGATGGTTTCATGAGTGAACTTCGCCGTGAACGTGCTGTAGAGCTGGCCTTTGAAGGGCATCGTTTTAATGATTTGCGTCGTTGGTTGCTATTGACAGAATCTCCTTATACTATAAAGACTTCACAGGAATTTATTCGTTCAGGTGTTTTCAATGAAGATGACCCTACAGCAAATGCAGTAAGTGGCTTTACAGAAAAAGTGATTTTGACTCGCAGCTTTACTGAAAAGCATTACTGGTTACCTTTAAAAAAATCTGATACAAGTCTTTATCCTGAATTTTATCAGAATCCGGGTTGGTAATCGGTGTTAACATTAAGTTTAATAAAACAGAAAAAGAATGAAAAATATACATGTAAAAATCGTTGTGGGTACTCTAATGGCTTTCACGTCATTGGGGTTGATGGCGCAAGAGAATGCAGAGGATGTCACGGCTGCCGACTCTTTAGCTAATCACAAAGTCAGTATTGCATTCCATACGATAAATCAGAAGGACCTGATGGGAGGTGTTTCTGTAGTGGATATGGTACAAATGACCAATAAAAACTATTCTACCTACAGCTTGGATAACATGCAGTCATTGGTAGGTGGGTATAATGGTCAGCTTTGGAATATGGGCGATGCGCTAGTATTGGTTGACGGTGTACCTCGTGATGCAAGCAATGTAATGCCTACTGAAATTGATCAAATTACTTTTCTGAAAGGAGCATCGGCAGTTGTATTGTATGGTAGCCGTGCTTCTAAGGGAGTTATTTTGATTACAACGAAACGTGGACGTACTGATGGTATTCAAGTGAAAGTGCGTGGAAATGCTTCCTTATTTGTTCCTAAAGCATATCCTGAATACTTAGGGTCAGCAGAATATATGACATTGTATAATGAAGCGCGTACTAATGATGGTTTATCTTCTACTTACTCTGACGAACTGATTTATAATACTGCTTCGGGAAAGAATCCCTACCGTTATCCAGATGTCAATTTCTTTTCTTCAGATTATTTGAAGAAGACTTATAATCGTTACGACGCAACGACTGAATTTTCAGGTGGTGGTAAATACGCTCATTTCTATACGAATATCGGTTTTAACAATACTGGTAATTTGATTGATTTCGGAGAAGGGAAAAATAACCATACGAATCGTTTGAATATACGTGGTAATATCGATTTGCGTTTGAATGATTGGATATCCGGTTGGGTAAATGCTAATGCTACATTCTATGACGCACGTAACGATAATGCTTCGTATTGGTCTAACTCAGCTACATTACGTCCTAATCGTGTTACTCCTTTGATTCCTATCAGCTTTGTCGAGGAGAACGATGCGTCTACTTGGACATTGATCAATAACAGTAATTATCTGATTGATGGTAAATATTTGCTGGGGGGTACTCAGTTGGATTCCACCAATCCGTTTGCAGCGATGTATGCTGCCGGCTACAATAAGTATACCTCGCGTCAGTTTCAATTTGATGCAGGTATTAATTTAGATCTTGACAGAACATTGAAAGGACTTTCGTTCCGCACACAATTTGCAGTAGATTATGCAACCAGTTATTCTACTTCTATTGATAACAATTATTCAACTTATGAAGCGGTGTGGAATAATTATTCCGGTCAGGACTTAATTACTTCGTTGAATAAGTACAATAAAGATAGTAGCACGGGTACGCAAAACGTATCGGGCAGTGCAGAAACGCAAACGGTGATGTTCTCCGGTCAGTTTGATTATAGCCGCACGTTTAACAAAGTGCATAATGTTTCTGCCATGTTGTTGGCACATGGTTATCAACAAACCATTTCGGGGCAGTATCACCGTTTAAGCAATGCCAACTTGGGGTTGCAACTTGGCTATAATTATGATGAAAAGTATTATATTGACTTCAGTGCGGCTGCTGTTCATTCCGCTAAGTTCGCTCCGGGACATCGTCAGGCTTTATCGCCGACTGTTTCTGTAGCTTGGCGTTTGAGCAAAGAAAACTTTCTTACTGATTCTCCGGTTGTTGACGATTTAAAGCTAACTGCTTCCGTCTCAAGTTTGAATCAGGATTTGGATATTAAGACAACCATTGATGATGAGGAAGTTGAGTATTATCTGTATGATAATGTATTTACATCATCTGGTACTTGGTGGGGATGGTCCGAATCTTATGGTAATAGTATGCAATCAGCCGATTCACGTCGTAGTGGCAATGATGATTTGACTTTTGTAAAACGCAAGGAACTTACTATCGGACTGGATGCTTCTTTGTGGAAAGGCTTGTTGAAGTTAAATGCAAATTTCTTTACGGCTTCAACAGAAGGATTATTGACTACTCCATCGACTATTTTTCCGAGTTATTTTCAGACTTATTGGCCGGTATCATCTTTCCTTCCTTATATGAACTACAACAACAATCGCCGTACTGGTTTTGACTTTGCTCTTAATCTGAACAAGAAAGTGGGTGATGTTGACTTGACATTTGGGGTGAATGGAATGTATTATACTTCTAAGGCTACCAAAGTAAATGAGAGTGTAGAATATGACTATTTGAAAACAGAAGGCCAAGCTATTGACGCTCTTTGGGGATTGCAGAGTGACGGTCTCTACATGGATGAAGCAGACATCGCAAACTCGCCTTCTTCCAGTTTTGGTGATTTGAAACCGGGTGATATTAAATACATTGACCAGAATGGTGATGGTACGATTGATAGTAAGGATCAGGTTGTATTGGGCAAATGGGGAGCACCTTTTGTTTTTGGTGTAAACTTCACAGCTAAATGGAAAACGTTCACTTTTTATGCTTCTCTTACTGGTAATCTCGGTGGAAAAGGGTTGAAAAATAATTCATATATGTGGGTTTATGGTGACAGTAAATATTCAGCAGTTGTACGCAATCGTTGGACTCCTGAAACTGCTGCTACAGCTACGTATCCTCGTTTGACAACACAAAGTGGTGACCATAACTTCCGCTCTTCTGATTTTTGGCTTTATAGTACAGATCGTGTGGACTTGGGTAAGGTACAGATTACTTATGATCTGCCTAAAGACATTTTGAGAAACAGTGTTGTTAAAGGCTTGTCTGTCTACTTTAGCGGTTCTAGCTTATTGACTATTGCCAAAGAGCGTGAGTATATGGAGACGAATGTGGGTAGTGCACCTCAGTGCCGTACTTATAATCTGGGCTTAAAGGCTGAGTTTTAAATGAGATAGATTACTAAATAAATAATTTGTCATGAAAAATATAATAAAAATATTCGCTCTTGCTTCTCTATTGACTGCCTGCGATGATTTGTTCGAACCGGCTATTGAGAACAATCTGGGCTTTGAATATATGTATGAAAATGCAGGATATGCCGAGGGTGTTTTATCTAATGGATATACGCGTATTCCGACAGATTCTTATTCATTCAATGATGTTGCGATCGATGATGCTGTGAGTAATGATGTTTCAAATAGCTATCGTAAGATGGTTGCAGGTGCTTGGCAGTCGGACAATGATCCTACTGAACGTTGGCGTAATTGTCGCGGAGCTATTCAGTATCTGAATCTGTTCTTGGCCAATGCTGATAGTGTACATTGGGCAGACGATGAGCTAGCTGCTAAAATGTATAATGATCGCCTAAAAGGTGAAGCTTATGGGTTGCGTGCTATGTATATGTATTATTTGCTTCAGGCGCATGGTGGATGGACAGCTGATGGACAATTACTGGGTGTACCCATTGTAACTGAACCGGAGGATGCGTCAACAGATTTTAATTATGCACGTGCTTCATTTGAAGACTGTATGAATGCAGTTTATGATGATGTAACAAAGGCATTGGAACTTTTGCCTACTGATTATGCCGATATCACTAGCGATTCTGAAATTCCTGTCAAATATTCGAATGAGGGAGTGAACCGTACACAGTATAATCGTGTATTTGGTATAAAATTCCGTGGACGTCTTTCCGGACGTATTGTAGAAGCAATCCGTTCGCAAGTAGCTTTACTGGCTGCAAGTCCGGCCTTCTCTGAAGGCACTACTACATCTTGGCAGAATGCAGCTGATTATGCTGCTGAAGTATTGGATCGTATCAATGGTATCAGTGGCATGGATGCCGATGGTGGTACTTGGTATAGCAACGAAGAAATAGAGTCTTTAGGTAGTGGTGAATGTCCGCCTGAAATTTTGTGGCGTGGAACAAAGTCGTCTAGCAATTCATTGGAGACAGACAATTATCCTCCTTCTATTTATGGCAGCGGACGCATTAATCCTACACAGAATTTGGTTGATGCTTTCCCGATGGTTAATGGATATCCAATCTCTGATGCCGGAAGTAGTTATGATGCTAGTAATCCTTATACCAATCGAGACCCTCGATTGGCGACTTATATCTTATACAATGGAACGAAAGCAGGCGTAAATAACACGGTTATCACAACTGCTGCCAATGGTACAACAAATGATGCATTGAATAAAGAGGAAGGTTATTCAACTCGTACCGGTTATTATATGCGTAAGTTGTTGCGTCAGGACATCAATTTGGATCCGAATGTAAATAGTACTCAGGAACATTACAAGGCACGCATCCGTTACACCGAAATTTATTTGAATTATGCTGAGGCTGCTAACGAAGCTTTCGGACCTACAGGAAAAGGTTCTCATGCTTATTCTGCTTATGATGTAATTAAAGCTATCCGTAGTAGGGCCGGCATTAATGGGGATGACGCTTATTTGGAGTCCATAAAGAATGATAAAGAAAAAATGCGGGAACTGATTCGTAACGAACGTCGTTTAGAACTTTGCTTTGAAGGTTTTCGCTTCTGGGATTTGCGCCGTTGGAAAGCTGATATGAATGCAACTGCCATGGGTGTTAGCATAGCTGGAGATGCTACCAAAACTTATACTTTGATAGAGGTAGACACTCGTACATATAAAGATTATATGTATTATGGACCGATACCTTATAGTGAAATATTGAAATTTGATGCTCTGGTTCAAAATCAGGGATGGTAATTCATTACAATATGTATTTTTAATTTGATTGAAAAATGAAGAAAATAATAGTTGCTTTATTGGTGTTGGGCACACTGGTTACCTCGTGTAAGAATTCTGATTGGGACTTCCCTGATTACGGTACGACAAGTGTTTATTTTGCCCAACAAACGCCAATACGTACCATTACATTGGGAACAGATGCATATGATACAACATTGGACAATGAACATAAATGCCAGATTATGGCTACAATGGGTGGAGTGTATGAAAATGAAATCAATCGCATCATTGATTTTGTGGTCGACGAATCTTTGTGTGACGGATTGACTTATGAAGATGGAAGTGATATTATACCGATGCCTTCTTCTTATTATACATTGGCATCCGACCAGATCATTATTCCTTCAGGTAAAGTTTTGGGTGGGGTAGAAGTACAACTGACCGATGCATTCTTCAACGATCCAAAGTCTATCGAGACAACTTATGTTATTCCATTAAGAATGACTAGTGTGGAAAATGCCGATACCATCTTGGAGAGTAAGAATTATATTCTTTATGCTGTGAGATACATCAATAAATGGGACGGTTATTGGCTGAGCCGTGGTACAGATGTAATTGATGACAATGGATCGATTACTACAGTAGAGCGCAAAGCTGAATATATTGAGTATGATGAAGTGCGTGAACTTACTACTACTGCCTATATGCAAGTTGTTTATCCTATTTCAACGGTTGTACAAGTATATAAAGAAGATGGTACATTGGGGTCTGAGACATTGACATGTAACCTTCTTTTGACATTTGATGATGATGATAAATGTACAATTTCCAGTGGGACTGAAGGCTATGCTGTTACCGGTAGTGGCACATGGACAAAAGAAGGTGCAGTAAAGGCTTGGGGCGATAAAGATCGTGATCAATTGACGTTGAATTATGAAGTGACTTATTATTATCAGCAGAAAGCTGGTGATCCGACAATGTATAAGAAGTATACATGTGATGATACATTGGTGGCTCGTGATCGTGGTAGTAAATTAGAAACTTTCACGGTAAAAGATAAATAATCGACTGATCCCTAAAAAATAATACGTATGAAACAGTATATAAAACTTATGGTAACTGCACTTGCCTCGGCATTAATGGTCGGGTGTGCAGATACCGATATAGCTGAATTTTTGGTAAACAAGCCGTCTTCTATAGCCGGCATGGAGTATCTTAATGACTATGCTCCATTGAAATCGTACATAGACCGTACTGCTTATCCCAACTTTAAGTTGGGCACTGGCATTGCGGTAAGCGATTTTAATCAGGCTGGTATTGTCTATAGATTAGCATGTGCGAATTTCGATGAAATGACTCCGGGTAACGCGATGAAATACAGCTCTTGTGTTGCGGAAGATGGTTCCATGGACTTTTCTGCAGTAAAGGAATTTATAGAAATGGCCAAATCTGCAGGTCTGTCAATCTACGGTCATACGCTGGCTTGGCATTCTCAACAACAGAATGCGTATCTGAATGGTTTGATTGCTGATAAAGAAATAGAAGTTGACCCAAATGATGCAGATTACGCATTGCATATTAATACTCCTAACGCTGAAACGAATGTGTGGGATTGGCAGATTTATTATAGTTTATCAGAACCTTTGACGGTAGGTCAAGAATACACTATCAGTATGCGTATAAAGGCATCTGCGGCCACAGAAGTGGCTTTCTGGCCCAACAATGCAGATGGATCACAAGTACAGTATTTATCTAATTTATCAGCAGGAGATCAGTGGGGCACTTCTTCCATTACATTTACTGCAAGCATTCCTATTCAGAAATTAGTATTCTCTTTCGGAAAGTTCAGTGGTGACTTATATTTTGATGATGTAACATTGATTGCTACCGGCTCTGAAACCAACCTAATAACTAATCCTTCTTTTAATACTACTGACTTGAGTCAGTGGAGCAAACCGAGTTGGCATGCTTACACTTATGGCATTGAAGCTTTGGCTGCAGGGCCTTCTACTTGGTTTACAAACTTGGTTAGTAATAGTAACTGTGAATCAGACGACGTATCTTGTTTCTATGCGACGGAAGCGTCAGTTGGTCCTAAAGCGGCTACTTTTGGTGCTTCCGGTACAGGAGCTGATGGTGCTGGTCGCTCTATTATTGTTAAATCTGCCAATAATCCGACCAATACTTGGGATACTCAATTTTTCGTGAAAGTACCTTATACATTTAAAGAAGGTGATACTTATCGCTTCAGCATGAAAGTGAAAGCTGATAAGGCTGTCACAATTGAGTCTCAGGCACACAATAATCCAGGTGGTTATTTACATTATTTTATGGTGGGTAGCCCAAGTGTGACTACCGCATGGCAGGAATATACCAATACTGGCGTTATTTCAGCTTCACAGGCAGGAATGAATACTATTGCATTCAATCTTGCTACTAACGGGGTGGCAACAACATTCTACTTCGATGATATTTATTTTGAAATTGAAGAGTCAGGTAACAGTATTCCATTGACTTCGGAAGAAAAAGCTGATACATTGACTTGGGCCATGGATAGATGGATAAAAGGAATGATGGAAGCTTGTGGCGGATACGTTAAGGCTTGGGATGTAGTAAACGAACCGATTTCTGGCGGAGGCGACGACGGAGAAGGTTTCTACGTATTACAATCTGCTTCAAATGGTGATCCTATTGAAAATTTCTATTGGCAGGATTATTTGGGAAGTGAAGAATATGTGCGTACGGTAGTTGGAATGGCTCGAAAATATTTTGTTGAATCTGGTGGTAGCTCCTCGGAATTGAAACTGTTTATCAATGATTATAATCTGGAATCAGATTGGGACGATAATAAGAAACTGAAAAGTTTGATTCACTGGATTGAACGTTGGGAAGGTGATGCTGTTACCAAGATCGATGGTATTGGTACACAGATGCACGTATCTTGTTATGCGAATGCCACCACACAGCAAAGCAAAGAAGAACATATTGTGACGATGTTTGAATTGTTGGCTGCGTCAGGTAAACTGGTGAAGATTTCCGAATTGGACATGGGTTATATTGATGAAGATGGCAATACTGTGAAGACAGTTGATATGACACAAGAGCAGCATAAGGCTATGGCTGAATTCTATAAATTCATTGTGAAAAAATACTTCGAAATTATTCCGGTAGCTCAGCAATATGGTATTACTACTTGGTCTATTACAGATAGTCCTGATAGTGACGATTCATACTGGCGTGCAGGTGAACCTATAGGTTTGTGGGATTTGAACTACAATCGTAAGCATACTTATGCCGGATTTGCCGACGGATTGGCAGGTAAAGAATAAATTGAATTTATAATTTAAGTTAGATCTTGTTGGATAGTGGGGTTATATGATGACCCTGCTATCACAATAAATCTTTTGAGAAAACAAATAAAATGATAATTTTACTATCGTACGGAATATTTTTTTTCTTTATAAAAAGCCAGTGTGTGAGTTTTGAGCCCGAAGTTGTGCATATTCTTCGTTCAGTAATAGTACTTTCATAATAATTGCTTAATCGGTTTGATGATAGCTTTCTGTAGGAGATTCAGTTAGTAAATGCGATGTCTGATAGTAAGATAATTAGTAAAGTAATAGCGATTTAATAAATTGAATCAAAGTTGACTTTCAACTACTGATTCGCATTAGTAATAAGAAAGAAGAAAATGAAAATATTGATTACGACAGGATTATTACTCCTGTTAAGAATGAGTGTATTTGCTCAAGATTCTAATTTTTATATTTATCTCTGCTTCGGGCAATCCAACATGGAAGGTAATGCCCGATTTGAGGCGCAAGATACGGTTTCGGTGAGCCCTCGTTTTCAGGTATTGGCAGCAGTAGATTGTCCTGACTTGTTCCGGAAGAAAGGGTGTTGGTATACGGCTGTTCCTCCTTTGGTTCGTTGTCATACAGGATTGACACCAGCCGATTATTTTGGCCGTACATTAGTTGAAAATCTTCCTCAAAATATCAAAATAGGTATAGTGAATGTTGCAATAG
>Ga0316604_10002490_pt1 | contig 14028 bp, 8 predicted proteins | sample OWC_soil_day20_C_FD_207650 | JGI IMG/M metagenome (GOLD analysis project Ga0316604, IMG submission 207650) | Wetland soil microbial communities from Old Woman Creek delta, Ohio, United States - OWC_soil_day20_CT | ecosystem: Environmental > Terrestrial > Soil > Wetlands | place: USA: Ohio... | reverse complement strand
AAAAAATGTTTCCCCTTCCCATCTAGCTTTAACACATAAAAAATTGCCCTCAACCGCCCACTGTATCTTATAAGCTTTACGCCACATAAACAAATTAGTAAAATTATAATGGGCATTTTCATACCGCCGTTCATGAAAAAATCGATCAAATAGCGGCTTATCCTCAAGAGTAAGATATTGAAAATTAATGATAAAACCTCCTCACACGCGACTCTCTTATCCATTATACATGATTACCAAAAAAAATATAATGCCAATCGACAAAAAAGCAACTACTATCCTAACAGGAATCATCCTGTTATAAGCAGAACTAAGAACTATAAGAAAAACGCTTCGCGTCCTTTTTTGTCATTGCGAGTGTAGCGAAGCAATCTCTAGCAAGTAGGGGATTGCTTCCTCGTACCTCGTCGCAATGACAGCCAAAAACTTATACTTTCTGATTACGTAAAGAAAACTTGGCTTCCGTCAAGCTCCAGCGCAGGCTGGAGCCTTGGTTGCTCTTACTTGGAATCGAAATTTGTTATAATTTTTGATTCCGTAAAAAAAAATGCCACCTATAATGCAAGGAGAGAAATATATGATAAATAATGCCTTAAAAATACTCAAACAACATTATGGTTATACTACCTTCCGCCCAGGGCAAGACCAAATCATTACTAGTCTGTTAAACTATAAAGATACCTTAGCTATCATGCCCACCGGAGCTGGTAAATCTCTATGTTTCCAAATTCCTGCCTTACTCCTGACTGGCATTACACTTGTTGTATCACCTCTGATTTCATTAATGAAAGACCAAGTAGATGCCCTTGGCAGTTTGGGAATTCCCGCCACATTTATTAATAGTTCACTAACAGCGACAGAGGTGAATGAACGTATCTATAATGCTCGCTGTGGTCACTATAAGATTATCTATATTGCCCCAGAACGATTAGAGTCAGAGATCTTTCAATCAGCCATCAAATCCCTTACCATATCTTTTCTAGCCATTGATGAAGCCCACTGTGTCTCACAATGGGGGCATGATTTTCGTCCTAGCTACAGAGCTATTGGATCATTTATCCGTTCCCTGCCTATCCGTCCAATTATTGGTGCATTTACGGCTACAGCCACTACAGATGTAACAAAAGATATTGTAACACTATTAGCATTACAAAAACCTGGCATCTATATTACTGGTTTTGATCGGGAAAATTTGCTATTCACAGTCGTCCGTGGCGAAAACAAGCCCGACTTTACGTTAAAATATATTGATGCCAACAAAGATCAATCAGGTATTATTTATGCTGCCACTCGTAAAGAAGTAGAAAATCTTCATACCCTTCTCCAGAAAAAAGGCTATTCTGTCGGTAAATATCATGCTGGTCTTAGCGACATTGAGCGTCAACGTTACCAAGAGGCCTTTATCTATGATGACATTAGCATCATGGTGGCCACCAATGCTTTTGGCATGGGCATTGACAAATCCAACGTACGCTATGTCATACATTACAACATGCCAAAAAGCATGGAAGCTTATTACCAAGAGGCTGGTCGTGCTGGGCGGGACGGGGAAAAGAGTGAATGTATTTTGCTATTCGGTGCCCAAGATCCATTGTTACAGCGCTATCTTATTGAACAAACTACGGTTGATATCGAACGCAAAGCTCATGAAATAGGCAAACTGCAAACAATGGTAGATTACTGCCATACCCCAGAATGTTTGCGTAAATTCATTTTAAACTATTTTGGCGAAACAAAGGTTCAAGCTGAATGTGATAATTGTAGTAATTGCAATGATGACAATGAACTAACTGATATTACCCTGGAGGCCCAGAAAATATTTTCCTGCATTATGCGGATGAAAGAGCGTTATGGTACTACACTAGTTGCCGGTGTACTCAAAGGCTCAAAAGACAAAAAAGTTCTGCACCTAGGATTTGATAGTTTATCTACCTATGGGCTCTTAAAAAGCTATACCGTACAGGAAATACGTAATTCTATTAACCGTTTAATTGCTACCGACTACCTTGCCCTAACCGACAGCGAGTATCCAGTAGTCAGGCTAACAAGCAAAGCAACCGCTGTATTAAAAGGCCAAGCCACGGTATGGCAAAAAGTACCGCGTCGTCCACAAAAATTAGCAGTCGATAACTCTCTGTTTGAAATACTCCGGGCCTTACGCAAGGAAATTGCCGATAGGGAAAAAGTACCACCTTATCACGTCTTTGCTGACACTGCTCTCAGAGAAATGAGCGAATATTGTCCCACTGATAATAATGGTCTCTTAGCAATCAAAGGTGTGGGAGAAGTGAAACTTGCTAGGTATGGTCAAGAATTTTTACAACTCTTACGGCAATATGCTGACGCACATAACCTAAAACCATCGAGCCCTGCTCTTGAAGCAAAGCAGATTGCTGCTACTAAAACCCAAGAAAATCCCAGCCATATTATTACCTTACAAATGTATGAAGAGGGCCAATCCTTAGAACAAATCAGCAAAGAGCGCAACCTGAAAATTCTTACCGTACAAGATCATTTGGTACGATGCAGCACTGAAGGCCATGCCGTTAACTGGAATCCTCTCATTCCACCTAAGTACGAACAACTTATCCTACGCACAATTGGCGAACTTGGTGCCAGCAAACTAAAAATACTCAAAGATGCCCTACCAGAGGAAGTAGAGTATACTGCCATTAAAGCTGTACTCTGTAAATATAGTTGCGGACAATAACAAAGTATACTGCTTCCTTTGAAAGAAACATATAGACGTTTTTTTAACCGCAGAGGCGCAGAGAACACAGAGAAAAGTTTATTATTATAAACCCTCTACGTCCTCTGCGCCTCTGCGGTTCGCAAAACTATTTTATATTAAGGTTCCCCCCTATTTCTTCAGCTAATTCATTTAAATATGTCCAACGCTCTAGTAGTTCTTCCAGCTTTGTCTCAAGCTGCTGTTGTACACCTGTCAGCTCTTGCAGAAGACTAAAATCACTCCCTGTAGCATTTATACGATTGCTAACCACCTTAATTTCATTTTCCACACTGGCAATCACAGCATCAATTTCTGCATATTCCTTTTGCTCTTTAAAAGTAAACTTACGAACACGTTCCTTCGACTTTTCATTTTGAGACTCTTTAGCTTCTACTGTTTTCCCCTGACTACGATCTGCATTTGTTTGCTGTTTGACTGTCTGTGAGTAATCAGAATAGCCACCCACATATTGTCTGATAAAGCCATCACTTTCAAAAGCAAAAACTTTTTCAACTACTCGATCTAAAAAATATCGATCATGGGATACCACAATAACTGCTCCGGGAAAGTCATCCAAATAATCTTCCAAAATAGTCAGTGTCTGAATATCCAAATCATTGGTAGGCTCATCTAAGAGTAATACATTAGGCGAAGCCATTAATATTCTAAGCAAATATAAGCGACGTTTCTCCCCGCCAGATAATTTACTAATAGGTGTCCATTGCGCGTCTGACGAAAACAGAAAACGTTCCAGCATTTGAGAAGCAGTGATAATACCTCCGTCAGCCGCGGGGATGAAATTAGCTTCTTCTTTAATATATTCAATGACCCGCAAATTCTCATCCATATCAGCACTTTCTTGTGAAAAATAGCCAATCCTCACTGTCTGACCAATTTCCACAAAGCCACTGTCGGGAACTACCTGATTGATAATCATATTAAGTAATGTTGACTTACCGCTGCCATTTGCCCCAACAATACCCATGCGGTCATCTCGCAGTACAATATAGCTAAAATCATCAATCACTGTCCGCTCACCAAACGTTTTACTCACATGAGACAGTTCAATAATCTTACGCCCCAGTCTGCTAGCGCCTACGGTAATTTCCACTTTTTCCCGACTTAAATCTACTTTCTGTGCGCTAAGCTCTTCAAATCTGTCAATTCGCGCCTTTTGTTTGGTAGTCCGCGCCTTGGCCCCTTTGCGCATCCATGCCAATTCACTCTTCAGCAGATTTTGCCGCTTACTTTCACTGACTTCTTGATCAGCCTCCCGCTGCATCTTCAGCTCGAGGAATTTGCTATAATTACCTGTATAGCTATATAAGTTTCCTTTATCCAATTCTATGATCCGGTTAACAACCCGATCTAAAAAGTAACGATCATGGGTAATGAGTAGCAACGCCCCTCTGCGTTTATGCAAATAATCCTCTAACCAAGCCACTGTATCATTATCAATATGATTGGTCGGCTCATCTAATATGAGCAGATCAGCAGGATGGATCAAAGCCCCCGCCAAGGCTATACGCTTGCGCTGCCCCCCTGACAACTGACCCACTTGCGCTTCAAAGTCAGTAATGCCTAATTTCGTCAAAATACTCTTGGCTTCACTTTCAAGTTGCCATCCGTTCATTGCATCCATTTGCTGACCCAGTACAATCAGACGTTTTTGCATGGCCTCATCCCCTGGACTATGACTGGCAGCTAGCATTACCTGCTCATATTCCCGTAGCAATTTCATCAGTGGTGAATATCCTTTAAACACTTGCTCGAGCACCGTATCCTGGGGATTAAAATCAGGATTTTGGGATAAATACTGAATCTCTACAGCGCTACCAACTGTCACCTTACCCTCATCGGTCTCTTCCAAACCAGAAATTATTTTAAGAAAGGTAGACTTTCCTGTACCATTCACACCAATCAAACCAATTTTGTCATTGTCATCAATGCCAAAAGAAATATGATTGAATAGCCTTTTCATACCATAACTCTTAGATAAATTTTCCGCTGATAATATATTCATAACCAATCCTCTCATAAAAGAAATCTTACTAATACCATTATACCTAATGATAGCAAGTATGCAAAATATAACAAAAGACTTAGCTTACGCCAAGCCTTCTCAATGCTCAATCTTCGCTTCCCATAAGATAGCATCCATATATATTTTCTTTACATCTTCACTTTTTAAGCCCAACATCATGGAATAAATCGCACATCTATTTCCATCCCCCTGTTCATAAGCAATAACCAACTCCAGAATAGAAGTCAGAACACTTGGTTGTCGACGAAGGGTGGCAGCAATATCATCACTTAAGGGAAGTTCACTTAAAAATTTATCCATAGATCGATCAAGTAATGCTTCTACTAAAGAAAACATCCCTACTAAGAAAGCAGTGCTTGTCTGCCCCCTAAGGCCCAAACGAGTAGCAATTAATTCTGCGAACCGTCCACGGATAATGGATGTAACAATCAATTCACCAGGCTTATCGGCACTGAGACCTTTTAATAATACTAGTGTAATAAACTTCTCCATATTTTTTCTTCCAAGCATTGTTAATGCTTGTCTAACTGAATTAATTTTTGTACGCATCCCCAGAGCTGCAGAATTAATATATTTTAAAATTTTATAAGAAAGAGACACATCTCTCTGGATAATCTGCTCTAGCTGATCGAAACTAACCAAGGGATCATTCAGTTCTTTAAACAGTTGAAAATATACTAATTTATTGCCTTGGATATCCCAAGTGTTCAATACAACTGGTTTACAAAAAAAGTAACCCTGAAACAGAGAATATCCCCATTCTATCCCTTTGGAGTATTGATCATAGGTTTCCACTTTCTCCGCAAGAAAGATGAGATCTTTTCTCTTTGGAAAACGTTTAGGAAGAGCTTCGCACTCAGTAGCTGAATTTAAAAGAAAATCTACTTTTATAATATCCGCAATCGCAATAAATGGTTCAAATTTGGCATGATAAACAAAATCATCTAAAACAATTTTATAACCAGCTTCCTTGAGTTTTGTACAAGCGAACAAGCACTTTTCATCTGGTTCTACTGTCTCCAATATTTCAATAGCAATGTCCTTGTTCGGAAGGAATGTCATAACATCATTGATTAACAATTTGCGTGAAAAATTAACGAAGGCTGGTTTCCCCTTAGTCAGTTCCTCTAAACCAATCAAGAACATACTATTGACTAATACACTAGATGTGGCTTCATCTGGATCAAAATCAGAAGAATCGCTGATAGAAATTCTCCGAAACAAAAGTTCATACCCATATATTTTTAAATTAATATCAAAAATAGGTTGCCGTGCAATAATACATTCTGGCATGGTCCCCCCCCCCGGTCATCTATTGGTTTCCAAGGTTACCGACTTCTTCATTAGTATATTCTTGCAATTTCGACAATTATACTATTTTTTCCTGCATATTATTTAAAATCACTTTATAACTATGACGAATCAATCAAACATTGATAAAGAAAATAAGAACAACGCTAGCGCGTCCTTTTTTTGTTATTGCGAGTATAGCGAAGCAATCTCTGGACAAGTAGGGGATTGCTTCCTCGTACCTCGTCGCAATGACAGCCAAAAGCTTATACTTTCTGATTTCGTAAAAAAACCTCCGTATTTAAAAACGGAGGCTTTCATTACGTATATTAAATTAAAATTTGAGTATTCCTATGGAATTTAAAAATACCACAATCAACAATAATGGTGTAACATAGCGAATCAAGAAGAAATACACACTCACTAATTTGGCAATTTTCAATTTGCCATTATTGGATAATTCCATAACGACTTCCTCACGCTTGATGGCATAGCCCATCATTAAAGCAATAAAGAGTCCACCAAGAGGTAATAAAATATTTGATGAAATATAATCAAAGAAATCAAAGAAACCCATACCAAAGAAAGTAATATTTCCTAGCATACTAGCTTTATCAACTGACAAAGTAGCCAATACACCAATCACTGCAATAATTACGGCATTTACCACTGCTGCTTTTTTCCGCGGCATACCTCGTTCCTCAGACCAATATGCCACAGGTACTTCTACTAAGGACAACATGGCAGTCGTAGCTGCAATGGCTGTTAAGAAGAAAAAAGCTACTAATAAAAAACTACCAAAAGGCATTTGGGAGAAGACCAACGGAATGGTCATAAATAATAATCCCGGACCGGCACCAGGCTCCATGCCAAAGGAAAACACAGTAGGAAAAATAGCAAGACCAGCCAGCATGGACACCAATGTATCAGATAAAGCAACTTTTACCGCAGTACCAAACATATTATTATCTTCTGTAAAATAACTGCCATAAGTAATCATTGTACCCATACCAAGGGACAGCTTAAAGAAGGCCAAACCTAACGCTGTCAATATCGCTGCTGCCGTTAATTGATTAAAATCAACATGAAATAAAAACGTAACACCTTCTGCCGCACCAGGCAGAGTCAACGCTCGTATATCGCAAATAATAATCAAGACAAATAATAAGGGCATTAATGTCTTAGTGATTTTTTCAATACCTTGTTTTACACCCATCGCCAGAATACTAGCAACAACTGCCATAACAATAAACTGCCAAATAATTGGGGATATGGGTCCCATAATTACAGAACCAAACTGAGCCTTAGCAGTTTCCATAGTAATACCGATGAAATCACCACTTATTGCTTTAAAAAGGTAGAAATATACCCAACCTGCCACGCAACTATAAAAAAACATAATCATATACGCAGCGCCCACACCCATAATACCGATATTTTTCCATGATGTACCCGGTTTCAGTTGTTTCAATGCACCCACTGCATTTTTCCTTGCCTTACGACCAATATAAAATTCACCTAACATGATAGGCAAACCAACAAATAAAATACAGCAGAAATATACTAATAAAAAAGCGCCACCCCCATATTGCCCTGTCAAATATGGAAATTTCCAAATATTACCCAACCCTACAGCTGAACCTAATGTTGCAAAAAACACTGCCAAGCCTGACGAAAATTTTTCTCTGCTTTTAGTCTCTTCCATATACTCCACTCCTAGTTCCATTTATTGTTGCAAAGATCTGATAAGCACCAGAAGTTTTCTGTTACAAGACATATTATACTCTATGTACTCCTATATTGTACATCCTTCTGTTTTTCATTTCTATTAGTATTTATAATAATACTTCATAAAAACAAGAAATCGCTAGTTATATAGTATAACCAGCGATTTCCTATCCAATTATTATATTCTAAAATAGCTTACCCCAGCAGAAAATAGCTGCTGATCTTTGTGGCCAGGCACATTTTTCACCACATTAGTACCGATTCTTTCTGAATGGCCCATTTTACCTAGTATCCGCCCATCTGGGCTAGTAATACCTTCTACTGCATTGACTGAGCCATTAGGATTATAGCGGATATCATAAGTAGGCTGGCCATCTTTATCAACATACTGAGTGGCAATCTGCCCACTTTTGCTCAGTTTCTCAAGTACTGCAGGACTGGCAACAAAGCGTCCTTCCCCATGGGATGCAGGAATGGAATACACATCCCCCAACTCTACATTATTAAACCAAGGGGAAAGCTTGGATACAACTTTGGTTTCAACCATACAAGAAATATGCCGTCCAATTTTATTATATGTCAAAGTCGGACATTCTGGCGATAATTCAACAATCTCACCGTAGGGTACCAGACCTAACTTAATCAATGCCTGAAAGCCATTACAAATACCAAGCATGAGTCCGTCTTGTTTTGTTAAAAAGGTAGTCACTGCTTCTTTTATCCGTGAATTTCTAAATAGGGTGGCAATAAATTTGCCTGAGCCATCAGGTTCATCCCCAGCACTAAAACCACCTGGCAGCATAATAATTTGGGCATTATTAATTCTTTTCACCATTTCAACAATCGACTGTTCCAGAGCGGCTGGTGTAAGATTTCTTATGACCATAGTGTCAGCCAGACCACCTGCTGCTTCAAAAGCGCGAGCTGAATCATATTCACAGTTTGTTCCTGGGAAGACGGGAATAAATACACGAGGTTTAGCAATACTTAGGCGACCTTTTTTGGGGACGGCATTAAATGATTCTGAATAGGGTTTGCCCTCAATTTTTCCTGCCTGAGTAGGGAAAACTTGTTCTAAGGGCTGTTCCCAAGCTACCTGTGCTGCATGAATATCAATCGAACAACCGTTAATCTCCAGCACTGGTTTTTCCTGTGTATAACCAAGTCTTGTACATACCATGTCACCAACAACCTGCTGGACATCAACACCTGCTGGAATTTCCAGAACTAAAGAGCCATAGTCAGCCGCAAATAGTTTGCCTGAGGTTACTTCACTGTCAAAGACCATACCAATACGATTACCAAAACTCATTTTGCTGATCGTTGCTGCTAGTCCCCCGACTTTTACTGTATGTGCGGCAACTACTTTGCCTTCTGCGATTAATTGAGTAATCTTATCATAATTTTGGCCTAGTACAGCAAAATCCGGCAATTCATATTGATTGCGAATGAGAGGAACCAAGACCACCTGACTGCCTATTTGTTTAAATTCTGGCGAAATCACAATATTAGCCTTGACTACATTGACGGCAAAAGCCACTAATGTGGGCGGTACACTTAATTCTTTAAAAGTTCCAGACATACTATCTTTACCGCCAATAGCGGCAATACCGAACTGTTCCTGAGCATACAAAGCTCCAAGTAAAGCGCTGAAAGGTTTACCCCATTTAACAGCATCTGTGCCTAATCTCTCAAAATACTCCTGTAACGTCAGTCTGGTGTTATGATAATCACCACCCATGGCAACAACTTTCGCTACAGCTTCGACGATTGCGTATACTGCACCATGAAAGGGGCTCCATGTGGATAGCCTTGGGTCATAACCATATGTCATCAATGTGGCTGTATTTGTTGTACCTGCAAGTACAGGAATCTTGGCAGCCATACCTTCAGCAGGTGTTGATTGAAATTGACCGCCAAAAGGCATGAGTACTGTACTTGCACCAATGGTGCTGTCAAACATTTCAACGAGACCTTTCTGGCTGCATACATTTAATTGACGTAAATTTTCCAGCCAAGCCGTCTTTAAGTCACCCGCATAAATTCCTGTGTCCTTAAAATAATTTTGCTCTTCAACTGGTGCTGTTACCTTTACATTTGTCTTTTGTTGTATTCCATTGGTATCTAAAAATTCACGGCTAAGATCTACAATAGGCTGTCCCCGCCATAACATAGTGAGCCGCGCCTTATCTGTGACTGTCGCCACAACAGTAGCTTCCAAATTTTCCGCCAACGCATAAGCAATAAACGTCTTTACGTTCTCAGGGGATACTACCACGGCCATACGTTCTTGGGATTCAGAAATAGCTAACTCAGTACCATCAAGGCCTTCATACTTTTTAGGCAAAGCATCAAGATTAATCACCAAACCATCAGTAAGTTCCCCTATCGCAACGGCGGCGCCACCTGCACCAAAATCATTACAGCGTTTAATCATAACACTCGCTTCTGGACATCGAAGTAACCTTTGTAATTTCCGTTCAGTAAGGGCATTGCCTTTTTGCACTTCAGCGCTGCATGTTGCCAAGGACTCCTCAGTATGTTCTTTCGATGAACCTGTAGCACCACCGCAACCGTCCCGCCCTGTTCTGCCGCCTATCAAAATCACCACATCACCAGCCACAGGGCGCAGGCGTACTACATTTGCTTTAGGAGCAGCTGCAATAACAGCACCAATCTCCATTCTTTTCGCAACAAAACCTTCATCATATATTTCAGCTACCTGACCAGTAGAGAGTCCAATTTGATTACCATAGGAGCTGTAACCTTCTGCAGCCCTAATAGTTATTTTACGCTGAGGCAATTTACCAGGCAGTGTATCCTCAACTTTCGCCCGGGGATCACCGCTTCCTGTAACGCGCATAGCCTGATATACATAAGACCTGCCAGACAGAGGATCGCGGATCGCCCCGCCTAGGCATGTCGCTGCACCACCAAATGGCTCAATCTCTGTCGGATGATTATGTGTTTCATTCTTAAACATGACAAGCCATTCTTCGACGTTGCCATCTATATCCACAGGCACAACAATACTGCACGCATTGATTTCCTCTGAGTGATCAAGATCATTGAGTAGTCCTTGCTGCCTGAGATCTTTCATACCAATGACAGCAATATCCATCAGACAAACATCCCGGGGCACATCTTTGTACACCCTCGACCGAGCCTGCAGATATTCCTGATAAGCCTCCTCAATAGGCTGGGTAAAATGCCCTGCTTGTATGTCTACTTCTTCTATAGCAGTGGCGAAGGTCGTATGGCGGCAGTGATCTGACCAATATGTATCAAGAACGCGTACTTCTGTAACCGTCGGATCCCGATGTTCACCATCTCTAAAATATTGTTGACAAAAGGCCAGGTCAGCGACCCCCATAGCCAAACCCATATCTTCCAGCACGGCCTGCAACTGCTCAGTATCCTTATGAATAAAGCCGCTTATAGCAGCTACATCCTTTGGATGATCTACTGCCACAGCAAGACTCTCTGGTTTATCCAGTCGTGCTTCTCTTGCTTCAATTGGGTTAATAGCATAGATCTTTATCTTCTGGAACTCCTCATCGGTAATATTTCCTTGTAAAACAATCACTTTTGCCGTAAGAATTGATAGACATTCCTTTTGAGTTAGTATTTGCACACCTTGGGCCGCCCAATCAGCTCGCTGATCATACTGGCCTGGCAGATATTCCACGGCAAATACCCTATCCTCTTCATTGACAGGCAATATTTCGTCATATACATCATCAACAGTCGGTTCTGATAGCAAAATATGTTTAGCCTCGGCATACTCCTGCTCGGTAATATCTCCTATATCGTAACGATTTATAATACGCACGCCACTAAGGCCTTGTATACCTAAATTTTGCACCAGGTCAGCATACATCCCCTGAGCTGCAACTGCAAATTCTTTGCGTTTTTCAACAAAAATTCTTTTAACAGTGTTTTGCATGAATTTACCCCCTCTATCGTCTTCATACTATTATTGTAGTATAATATCATTGTTAATAATAATTAATAATTTTAATACTACTTATTAGGAGAATTTATATATGGACATTAATTTTGAGTTATATAAAGTATTTTATTATGTTGCTAAACACTTAAGTTTTTCGGCTGCAGCGAATGAACTTTATATCTCCCAATCAGCGGTTAGTCAAGCGATTAAACTCCTGGAAGAAAAACTGAATGCTAAACTGTTCGTGAGAAGCACGAAACAAGTACACCTCTCACCAGCTGGTGTACTCTTATTTACCCATGTTGAGCAAGCTTTTCAATTTCTAAAATTAGGCGAACGTAATATTAACGAGCTGCATTCACTAGAACAAGGTGAACTACGAATAGGTGCCAGTGATACCATCTGCAAATATTATCTACTACCTTATTTTAAACAATTTAATCAACTATATCCAAAAATCAAACTTAATGTTACAAATCGTCCTTCCCCTGTTTGTACTGAATTATTGACAAAAGGCTTAGTCGATATCAGTGTGGTTAACCTCGGGCCTGACGCATCCTACCACAATATGACTGTCAGTAAACGTAAGGCTCTCCATGATGTATTTGTGTCCAGCTCTACTTTTGCCAATCTCCAAAATCAACGTCTCTCCTTAGAAGACATCGCCACCCTACCGCTACTCACTTTGGAAAAAAACACAACAACCAGAAGTTTTCTTGATTCTATTTTCGCAAAGCAAAATATTCTGTTTCAGCCAGAAATTCAGCTGGGTAGTGTAGATTTATTGATTGAACTGGCCAAAATTGGCCTCGGTATAGCTTTTGTCAGCCGTGAATATATAAAGCAAGAACTGGCTGTCAATCAGTTATTCACCCTCACCCTCACGACAGAAATTCCTCCACGTGAACTTGGGATTATTACTCATGATTGCCTGCCAGTTCCACTTGCTGCTCAAAAATTTATTGATTTATTATAATTGTTCCGTCTTAAAGATGGGAATTGCTTATAGCCGCCATCTCCATCTACATTGCTTCTTCTAAGGTTGTAAAGTTAAAATGATGTTAGCATTGCGATGCTAAGGTCGCGACTTACACAAATCTTTTAGCAAAGATTTGGGCGAAGAAATGATGTTAGCATTGCGATGCTAACGAAGCGACTTACACAAATCTTTTAGCAAAGATTTGGTTCGCTGCTTCATTTTACTTTAGGAATATTACGACCCGCGAAAATTTCAGCCATTTCTTTTTTTACTCGTTGCTTGATTTTTTTCTTTTCTCCAGGTAAAAGTTCTTTTTTAGCTGTTCCAAATAAATAATTATCCATATCAAATTCTTTTAAAATCATTTTCGTATGGAAGATGTTCTCTTGATAGACATTCACATCAATCATCTGATAAAGTTCTCGAGTATCAGGATGAATATAATTTTGGATGGAATTTATTTTATGATCAATATAGAGTTTCTTACCAGTAATATCACGGGTAAAACCACGCACCCGATAATCAATAATGGCAATATCAGAACTAAAGCTATTAATCAAATAATTTAAAGCTTTAAGCGGTGAAATCTCACCACAAGTTGAAACATCAATATCAGCGCGGAAGGTACTAATACCCTTATCTGGATGGCTTTCAGGATAAGTATGCACCGTAATATGACTTTTATCCAAATGGGCAACTACAGCATCTGATTTAGGTTCCTGCAGCCCATCCATCTCCTCATCATCTTCATTTTCTGGTTGAGCAGCAATCAGTCCTTCAGAAATAAGCATGGTCACACTAGCACCCTGAGGATCATAATCTTGTTTGGCAATATTCAGAATATTGGCACCAATCATCCTTGCTACCTCTGTCAAAATACCTGTAAGCCTTTCGGCATTATATTCTTCATCAATATATTCAATATAGTCATGACGATGTTCTGGACTTGTAGCATAACATATATCATACATGTTAAAACTTAGAGTTTTGGTCAGGTTATTAAACCCATATAATTTCAATTTTTTTATTGATTTTATTTCCATATGCCTCTCCTTACTTCGCTCTATAAATTTTAATTATGCCCTGAAGAGTATATTACTATGACCTATTAGGAATATTACTTTTTAAAAATTGCAATGATTACATTATACTTCTAATATTAGATATTAACCTATTTTTTTTCTACTGTAAATAGCACATAATGCATTAACTAGAAGGATCTTTGACTACTATGGACTACAGAGAAGATTTTCGATATAAGTAAGCACAAAAGAGAACTTAGCAGGGCTAAGTTCTCTTTTGTG
>Ga0316604_10002489_pt1 | contig 14028 bp, 11 predicted proteins | sample OWC_soil_day20_C_FD_207650 | JGI IMG/M metagenome (GOLD analysis project Ga0316604, IMG submission 207650) | Wetland soil microbial communities from Old Woman Creek delta, Ohio, United States - OWC_soil_day20_CT | ecosystem: Environmental > Terrestrial > Soil > Wetlands | place: USA: Ohio... | reverse complement strand
CAATCTGCCAAAGCGCGCTCTATTCTGGATGCGGCTGCCGCGCTCCGTGGGGCGCTCACTGCCGGTCCGGCTGTTCGCGCGCCGGCCGGCCTTAAAGCCCGCATCGTGGCGCTCGCCGATGACGACGAGGCGAAGACGTCTGCCCAGCCACCTGCCGCCTCACCGCGCCTGCGCGCCGGCTCCTGAGCGTCCTCCCACACCGCTACTTCCTTTGTTTTGCAAAACGCGCCGCCTGTCCTGAAGAGGGACGGCGGCATTGCGTCCGGCTATGTCGCCCGAGGATGTCGATCGCGTCCCGGATTTCCGCGACGCTGCTCTTGTCGGGCGGAAAAAGCGGCTTTCTGATGCTTTTGAAGTATTAATGCGCGTTAACGAATTTCATCGCTAAGTCCCATTAAGTTTCTGCGCCTGATTTCCATAGCTGACCCGTTTAAAGACTGAAGCCAATCAACAACGGCACCGACAGTTTCTTGGTCCGGTCTTCTTGAGTGAAGACTGGGAGCGGGTGAGGTTTATCATGTCCTCCATTTCTTCGGCGACGGCCTCCACGACATCGACGACGTCCACGACGACTTCATCATCGTCCTCGTCGTCCATCGATACCTCGCAGTTCCTTCAGCTTCTGGTCGATGAAATCCAGAACCAGAACCCGCTGGACCCGACGGATACGTCCGAATTCCTCAACCAGATGATGTCTTACGCGAGCTATTCGCAGCTCAGTGAGATGAGCTCGACGCTTCTGTCTCTGCAGGAGGCGGTCGACACGATCTCCTCCAGCCTCACCACCACCTCGGCCTGAGGAGAACCGCCATGTCCCTCTCAGGCGCAATGAACTCCGCCGTCTCGGCACTGCAGGCCCAGTCGTCCGCCTTGTCGATCATCTCAAACAACCTCGCCAACGTCTCGACCACTGGCTACAAGGCGAGTTCGGCGAGCTTTTCCTCGCTGCTCACCTCCAGCGAGGCCTCCAGCTCCAGCGGTGGCGTCACGGTGGCGAAGTCGCAGAACATTCTGGCAAGCGGCACGCTGGTCGAGTCGTCGATCAGCACCAATATCGCCATCGACGGCGACGGCTTTTTTGCCGTCACGACGGGTGACGGCAGCGAGATCTACTACACCCGCAACGGCAGCTTCACCGTCGACGACGACACCGGCTACCTCACCAGCAACGGCTATACGCTGCTGGGCTGGGCGACGGACGCAGATGGCAATGTCGTCGGCGGCACCACGGAAAATAACCTCGAAGAAATCGATACCGACGCCATTACCGGCTACGCGGCGGCGACAACCAGCGTGGAGCTGAAAGGCGCTTTGCCGGCTGACGCCACAACCAGCTACACGAGCGAACTTGAGCTCTATGACAGCCTGGGCACCGCTTACACGCTGGAGGTCAATTGGACGAAAAGCACGACCGCAGATAATACATGGACAATGTCGTACGGCGACCTGACGACGAGCGACGGCACGACGGTTACCACCGCGACCATATCGGGTGCGACCACCATCGTGTTCGACGAATACGGCAAGCTGGAATCGTTCACCCCGAATACCCTCACAATATCTGGGTTTACCGACGGCGCTGCTGATTTGTCGGTCACGCTCGACCTTGGGACGATCGGTGCCACTGACGGTCTGTCGCAGTACACGCCCGACGACGATAGCAGCAGCACCACAGTCGACATCGCCTGCACAACCGACGGCTGCGCCTACGGCACGCTGTCGGGGGTCACGATAGACGAGGATGGCACCGTCATCGGCAACTACAGCAACGGTGAATCGGTCTCCATCTACAAGATTCCGCTCGCAACCTTCTCCAACGCCAACGGTCTGACGGAGATGAGCAACTCGGTCTACTCGGCTTCGACCACTTCGTCGGGTGCCACCTATCACTTCGCCAATTCCGACGGCGTCGGCTCGATCCAGGACTATGAGCTCGAGGAGTCCACCTCGGACACCAACACCGAGTTCTCGGCGATGATCTCCGCGCAGCAGGCCTATTCGGCGGCCTCGCAAGTGATTTCAACGGCCAAGGAAATGTTCGAGTCCCTCCTGTCGGCGGTGCGTTGAAATGACGGCTCAATCGGAACGAGACGAAACCCAGGCAGCCATCGACCTTTTGGTCGGGCGCCTGGAGCGGATCCGGCGGGACATCCGCCGGGAAGGCGAGGGCGCCGATGCCCGCATCATCGGCCTGTTCAAGGGCGATGTCGTCGAAGTGCTCGCCGAACTGGAACACCATCTCAATGACACGGCCGCCGCGCTCGCCACTGCCAGTACCGGCTATGCCGTCAGCCACGCCTATCTGACGGTAGGCAAGCTGATTACAGCGCCGGCCGGTGCAACCGGAACGGTCATCCCTCTCGATCAGGTCAGGAGAACAAATCATGCCAGGCGCCAAGGCAGCCGCTGAGAACAAGCCGCTCGACACGGCGCGCTTCGCCGAGCTCGACGCGCTGATCGACCAGTTGATCGCCGTCATCGATGACGAGAATGCGTTGCTCGCCAGCGGCATGCCGGCGTCGCTCGCAGCGACCACGGGCATCAAGAGCAACCTCGCCGGCAATATCGAAGAGCAACTGAGGACACTCGGCACCACCGGCCCGGTGACGCCGGAGGAGCGCGTCTACCTTGATGAGCGGGTGGGCCTGGTTCAGAGCAAGGCGCGGGACAATCTCTCCCGCCTTGCCGGGGCCATCGGCGCCTCGCGGCGGCGGATCGCCGCCGTGGTGGCCGCTGTCCGCGAGACCGGCACGGCGTCGGCTACCGCCTATGGACGCACCGGTAGCCGGGTTGCGGACGCGCCGACCGGTCGCACCTCGCTACTACCCGATCGCCTGGCCTGACGGCCGCCGAGCCGAAGGAGGAGACGCCATGTCGCTGTCCGTCGCCAGTACCATCGCCTTGTCCGCTCTTCGGGCGGCGCAGGTCGGCACCAGCGTCACCTCGTCGAATATCGCCAATGCCGATGTCGATGGATACACCGTCAAGACCGCCAACCAGGTCTCGACGGTGGCGGCGTCGACCGGCTCCGGCACCTCCGTCACGTCGATTACCGGCGGCGTCGACAAATACGTGTTCGCCTCGTTGATTTCGGCCAATGCCGACCTCGGCGCCGCCTCGGTGACGACGAACTACACCGATCAGCTGCAGGCGCTGATGGGGTCGACCACCGGCAGCGACGACGGCGGCACTTCCGTGGCGACGCTGGTGACCAATCTTCAGACCGCAGTCAACTCGCTGGCCTCATCGCCCGAGGACGATACCGTCCAGAGCGAGGTGATCGCCGCCGCTGACAGCCTGGCAAGTTCGCTGCGCGAGACCTCCGCCTCGATCCAGAGCCTCAGGGCTGACGCCGACCAACAGATCGCCGACGACGTCGATACCGTCAACGATGCGCTTCAGACCATCGACGACCTCAACGAGGCGATCCTGGCGGCAAAGGCGAGGGGGGCTTCCACTGCCGACCTCGAGGACCGGCGCAACAGCGCCATCGAGACCATTTCCAGTCTGCTCGACATCAAGACGACGACTGCCTCCAATGGCTCGACCTATATTTCCACCACCGGCGGAACGGCATTGCTCACCAGTTCGGTCCACGAACTGAGTTTCAGCGCTTCGTCGTATGTCAACTCCAGCTCTGTTCTGAGCGGCATCTCCGTCGATGGCGAGGATATCACCGAGGGCCTGACCAGCGGCGAGGTTGGCGGCCTGTTGACCTTGCGCGATACGACGCTCGTCGAGGCGCAGGACGAACTCGATGCGCTCGCCTCCGCGCTGATCGACACGCTCAACGCCGCCACCGCCGATGGCTCGGCCGTGCCGGCGCCGGAAAGCCTCACCGGAACCACCAAGGCTTCATCGACCGACACGCTGTCGGCAACGGGCGGTGTCCGCATCGCCCAGGTCGACGAAGACGGGGCGCTCGTCGCCTATACTGACCTCGATCTGTCCAGCTATACCACCGTCGGTGCTCTGGTATCGGCACTCGACGGTATCGACGGCATCGATGCCTCGCTCGGCAGTGACGGCAAGTTGACCATCACCTCGACGACGTCGGGTGCCGGCGTCGCCGTCGGCGCGCTCGACGGTGACATGACCGGCAGCGGCACCAGCTTTTCGAGCTATTTCGGCCTCAACGCGCTGTTCACCGGCAGCAGCGCGGCCAGCATCTCGCTGTCCTCGACCATTGTCGCCGACTCAAGTGCGCTCGCCATCGGAACGCTGTCGACGTCGACGACCACGGGGGCGACGGTGCTGACCACCGGCTCGACGACGGTCGCCGATGACCTGCTCGCCGCCATGACGGGCACGCAATCGTTTGAGGCGGCCGGCGGTATCGGGTCCACCACCGTCACGCTCGGCGACTATGCGGCGCGCATCGTCTCAGATTACGCCAGCCGGGCGTCGGATGCGGAGGAAGCGGAAACCAGCGCCGAGACGCTGGCAACGTCGCTTTCCGACACGATCGCCTCACGGTCGGGCGTCAATGTCGACGAAGAAACCGCCAAGCTGTCGGACTACCAGGCCCTTTATTCGGCCGCCGCCCAGATCATCGAGGCGGCCAACGCGATGTTTGACGCGCTGCTGGCGGCGGCGAAGTCGGCCTGAAAAACGAGGAGAGATGCCAATGGGAATGCGCGTTGCCACCTTTGCCTCGTCCGACCGCCTGCTGCAGGCGGCGCTGAAGGTACAAGCCAAGCAGTCCGAGGCGACGCTGCAGGAGGCATCCGGGCAGATTTCCGAGGATTACGGCGGTCTCGGCAGTTCAGCCGGCTCCGTCGTGTCGCTGCAGTCATCCATCTCGATGTCCAAGGCCTATGCCGACGCGGCGAGCACGGCCGGCGACCGCGTCGAGGCGATGTACGACGCCGTCGACAGCATCATCGAGCAGATCACCAGCATGAAGGCGACGCTGTCGTCCTTTGCATCGACGTCCAGCGACACCGACGAGTTGCAGGTCACTGCCGAAGAGATGCTGGAGAGCCTCGCTTCGCTGATGAACACCCAGCTCAGCGGCCGCTATCTGTTTTCGGGCAGCGCCGTCGACACGGCACCGGTCGATCTCGACAGCCTTGCGTCGGCGTCCTCGCCGTCCTCGTCCGATACCAGCTATTATCAGGGCGACGATGCCATAACGTCGGTGAAGGTGTCGTCCGAGCAGACGGTGACCTACGGCGTCACTGCCGACGACGAGAACTTCGAGAAGGCGCTGCGGGCTTTGTCGCTGGTCGCCGCGGGTGCCACCGACGACGAGACACTGTCGGAGGCCCGCGACCTGCTCGACGAGGCGATCAGCGGCCTTGCCACCGTGCAGACCCGCCTGTCGCTCAACGCCTCGGCGCTGGAGACGGCGATCAGCGATCAGGAGACCTATCAGGACTTCGCCAGCGATCTCGTCACCGACCTCAGCGGGGTCGACGTCGCCGTGGTGGCCGCCGAGATGTCGGTTTACGAGACGCAGTTGCAAGCGGCATATTCCGCCATCGGCACCATCGCCAGTTTGACGCTGTCGAGCTATCTGTCCTGACTATTGCTGGTGGGCATTTACCGCTCGTTCATGCCTTTTTGCCGCAACGACGGATTTTTTGTCGTACTTTTCCTCGCCGCCTTGTCTTTGCCTCAAAATCGTTTCATCCAGGGTTTGGCGACCAAGCCAACCCGAGCCGGCCTCGCCGATCCGCTGGCTCCCTTTTTCGGGCAGATCAAGTTGACTTCCCAGACCATGTCTCCGACGGTCGACGTCAGGCTGTCGCGCGTCAATGAGCAGGTGCTCCTCGCCATTGCCCTGGTCGCGGCTTCGACGCTGCTTTTTGCGGCCTGCGATGTCGGCGCCAAGTTCATTCAGAACGAAGCGAGCGCCGAGAAAATCGCCTGGTGGCGCAATCTCGTCTACGTCATCGTCGCCGTGCCTTTTGCGCTGCGGCGCGAGGGGATGGCTGTGTTTCGTCCGCGGCATCCCTGGCTCAACACCTTGCGCGGATTGGCGGCGATTTGCGGCTCGATCCTGTTCCTGCTCGGTCTTCGGTTCCAGCACATTCCCGACGCCACGGCGATTTCCTTCGTGTCACCGGTGTTTGTCATGGCGTTGTCGATCGTCTTTCTCGGCGAGGTCGTCGGCGCCCGGCGCTGGCTGGCCGCTCTTGTCGGCTTCAGCGGCGTGCTGATCATCGTTCAGCCTGGAACGTCCAGCTTCCACTACGCCTCGATCTTTACGCTGGTGGCCGCTTTTGTCGGCGCCTTCTCGACAATCCTGACGCGCAAGGCGGCGCGTGACAGCGCCGAAACGATGATGGTCTGGACGTCGGTCATCGGCTTGGCGGTGACGTCTGCGCTGGTTTGGCCCGAACTTGCGCGCTGGTCGTGGCACGAGGCCATCTTTGGCTTGGCCGGCGGCCTGTTCTTTACCTTCGGGCAGATCTGCTGCGTGTACGCGTACCGAATGGCGCCAGCCTCGTTGCTTGCTCCCTTCAGCTACATCCAGATGATCTCCGCCACTGCCATCTCCTATCTCATCTGGGACATCGTTCCCGGGCTTCCCACGACGGTCGGCGCGTCGCTGATCGTGGCGAGCGGGCTCTATTCCCTGCATCGCGAGCGCCTGCGCGCCCGTCGGCGGTTGGCGGGGTACGACGTCTGAACTGTCGGCATTGACGGTTGCCTGCAAGGCTCTCCCCGGCGACAATGGTCGCCGCTGACCGGCCGCTCCGACGGCCGCCCAATGGGAGACGCCATGATGGACATGTCGACGCCCGCAGCCCGACCGGCTGCCGCCAAACAGCATGTGCCAGCGGAATTCGGACCGGTCTGCCGCGACGGTCTGGTCAGTTTCCGTCTTTGGGCACCCGAGCAAACGGCTGTTTTCCTGGAGATTGACGGCCGCGAACCGCTGGTGATGACGAGCGCGCCCGGCGGCTGGTTTACGCTGACCATCACCGGCACGGCTGGCATCCGATACCGCTTCGTGCTGGCAGACGGCAGCGCCGTGCCTGATCCGGCCAGCCGCTTTCAGCCTGAGGATGTGCATGGACCGAGCGAGGTGGTGGCGGGCGATGCCTTCCGCTGGACCGACGCCGGCTGGCGCGGTCTTCCCTGGCATGAGGCGGTGATCTACGAGTTGCACGTCGGCACATTCACGCTGGAAGGCACCTTCCGCGCCGCCACGGGGCGGCTCCCGTATCTGAAGTCGCTCGGCGTTACGGTGATCGAGGTAATGCCGGTTGGTGACTTTCCCGGCCGCTGGAGCTGGGGCTACGACGGCGTGCTTCTGTTCGCCCCGGATAGCAACTATGGTCGGCCGGACGACCTCAAGGCGCTCGTCGACCGTGCACACGCGCTTGGAATGGCCGTGTTGCTCGACGTCGTCTATAACCATTTCGGCCCGGACGGGAACTACCTTCCCCTCCTTGCGCCAGCCCTTACCGATCGCTACGCGACCCCCTGGGGCGATGCTGTCGACTACGGCCGCCGCGAGACGACCTCGATGCGCGAGCTCGTGCTCGCCAACGTTCGCATGTGGATCGGTGACTTCCACCTCGACGGCCTCCGCATCGATGCCGCCCACGAGATCCGCGATGAAGAGACGGACCATGTCCTTGCGGCCATCGCCGAGGCGGCGCGCGACGTCGGCAGTGGCCGGAAGATCCATCTCGTTCTGGAAAGCGTCCGTCTGGAAGCCGAGCGTGTGTCGGCGGCCGGCGGCTTCGACGGTCAATGGAACGACGATCTTCACCACGCCCTCCATGCCGCCATTACCGGTGAGGCCGACAAGGACTATGCCGACTACGCGGGGCGGTCGGACGTTCTCGCGCTGGCCCTGGCCGAGGGCTTCTGGACCGGCGACGAAGACGACGATGGCGGGTCAGCGGCCTCTCTGCCACCGACGGCCTTCGTTTCCTTTCTGCAGAACCACGATCAGGTCGGAAACCGGGCGCGCGGCGAGCGCATACGCCTCCTGGCGCCTGCGGCCGCCTGCCGAGCGGCAACGGCCGTCTGCCTGCTGGCACCGCAGATTCCCATGCTGTTCCAGGGCGAGGAGTGGGCGGCCAGTTCACCCTTTCCATTCTTTGCCGATCTTGCGCCGACGTTCGTGACGGCCGTGCGGGAGGGGCGGATCGCCGCCTTTGCGGTCGATCCGGACAATTTGTTCGACCCTTTCGATCCCGCGACGTTCGCCGCTGCCCGGCTCGACTGGAGCGAACAACGCCTGTCGCGACACGCTCGCGTGCTTGATTGGTATCGCGCCATCTTGCGTGTCCGCCGACGGGAGATCGCGCCGCTGATTGCCGGCATTCGGCACAGCGGCGACTGGCGCGTCGACGACGGGGTGATCCGCATCACGTGGCAAGGCGAGGCGAGGGAGCTGATGTTGACGCTCAATCTTGCCGCGCGGTCGGCGCCTTTGCCGGCCCCTTTGCGGGGCAGGCTGATCTGGCAGGAGGGGCGGATGACCGGTGGGCTGTGCCCACCATGGTTTGTCGCCTGGTCGGTGCGGCGGCGGGAGAGCTGATCCCGCCGCCGGAACGGTCAGCGGGCGAGGCGCAGGATGTCGGCGACGGCGCGGCTGTCGAGCTTGACGAAATTGCCAAGCGTGCGGCTGTCGTCGTTGGTGCCCTTCTTGGCCATCTCGTCGATGCGGTCGTCGTGGATGCCGAGCGAGGCCAGTGTCGTGCCAAGGCCGAGCTGGTGGAAGAACGCCTCAAGGCGGGCGATGCCCTGGCGGGCGGTCGCTTCCTTGTCGAATACGTCGAGGTCGACGTTCCAGACACGCACCGCCCATTGAACGAAGCGGTCAACGTCGTGGTCAAGGACGTATTTCATCCAGGCAGGGAAGACGACGGCAAGGCCGGCGCCGTGGGCGACATCATAGATGCCGGACACCTCGTGTTCGATGTCGTGCGAGGCCCAGTCGCCGATGCGGCCCGTGTTGAGGAGGTTGTTATGGGCGATGGTGCCGGCCCACATCAGCTCTGACCAGGCATCATAATCGGACGGACTGGCGAGCACTTTCGGTGCTTGGGCGATCACCGTCTTCATGGTGGCCTCGATCAGCCGGTCGGTGAAGGCGACGTGCGTCACATTGGTGAAGTAGCGCTCCATCAGGTGCGCCATGATGTCGGCGGCGCCGCAGGCGACCTGGAACGGCGGCAGGGTGGCACAGAGGACCGGATTCAAAATTGAAAAGCGCGGGTAGAGGAAGGAGCCGCCGACGGCCCGCTTCAGCCAGCCATCCTCGTTGGTGATCACCGTACCGTCGCTCGACTCCGAACCGGCGGCCGGAATGGTCAGCACGGTACCGATCGGCAGCGCGTTGGTCGGCGTGCCGCGGCCAACGTAGAAGTCCCAGACGTCGCCGTCGATGACGGCACCCATGGCGATCGCTTTGGCCGAATCAATGGCGCTGCCGCCGCCAACTGCCAGGATGAAGCCGAGCCCATGCTGCTTGCAGAGGCGGACACCCTCGTGGACGAGGGAGAGGCGCGGATTGGGTTTGACACCGCCAAGCTCGACCCACTCGACACCGGCCGCCCGGAGCGAGGCGCAGACGCGGTCATACAGGCCGGATGCCTTGATGGAACCGCCGCCAAAATGAAGCAGGATCTTGCTGCTGTAGCGTGCGGTCTCGGCGCCAACCGACGCTTCGGTGTCCCGGCCGAAGATGATCTTCGTCGGGTTGAGGAAGGTGAAATTTTCCATGTCGCTTCTCCCGGCTGCCGGCGGTCCTTATTGGCGAACGGCCCGGCCTCGGGCGCAAGTTAGGCGCCCGAGGTGCAGGACACAACGGGGTTGAGACGGTTCATATCGGTTCGTGGGTGGGGGTCAGGCAACGTCGATGACGATCTTGCCGAACGGGCCGGCGTCGAGCCGGTCAAGGGCGGCGGGCAGATCGGCAAGGGGAAAGCGGCTGTCAATGACCGGCTTCAGCCGGGCGACGTTGATGGCATGGAGCATCTCGTCATAGGCGCGGCGGTGACCGACGGCGATGCCCTCGACAACGAGGCGCTTGCGAGCGAGATGCAGCCCATTGCCGCCAAGATCGGTGCCGCTGATCTGGCCGATCAGCGAGACGCGGCCACCCGGCGCCGCTGCGTCAAGCGACAGGGCGAAGTTGCTGCCGCCGATGGTTTCGAGCACGTGATCGGCACCGCGACCTCCGGTCAACCGCCTGACCTCGGCGGCTAGGTCAGGGGTACCGCGCAGGAGGAGATGGTCGGCGCCGAGTTGGCGGGCGGCGGCGAGCTTGTCGGCCGACGACGAGACGACAACGGCCATGGCGCCGGCCAACTTGGCGAACTGCAGGCCAAACAGCGCAACACCGCCGGTGCCATGGATCAGCACGCTGTCGCCGGGCCTGAGGCGGCCACGCTCGATCAGCGCAAACCAGGCGGTGAGGGCAGCGATTGGTAGGGTCGATGTCTCGGTATCATCGAGGGAGTCAGGTGATCTCGCCAGAGCATAGGCGGGTCGAATGACGTATTCGCAGAGGGCGCCCGGCATGGCCGGGCTGCGGAAACCCGGCGCGAGCGGCAGGCCCGGCGTCGGCACGGCACCATCGAACCAGTCGGCCGCGATGGTGCTCACCACACGGTCGCCGCGCCGGAAAACGGTGACGCCATCACCCACGTCCTCGACAATACCGGCAAAATCCGTAGCGGGGACAATCGGTTCCTGCGGTGCCAGGCCGACGCCACCCTCGAGCACCAGTTTGTCGCGATAATTGAGGGAGACCGCCTTCACCTTCACCAGCACCTCGCCGGCGTAAGGAATGGGCTTCGGCGCGGTGACGAAGCTGAGGCTGCCGCGGCCGGTGCCGGCCTGTCTCCAATGGCGGATGGTTGACGTCATGATCTGGTTCCTTCGAAAGATCGACGAGCTTGCGGATGATGGCTGAAAGACTATCGTAGCTTCATGATCACCAGTGGCGACAAGATGTCGCATGTTTGGTTCCTGAAATTCTACGGAGGAGAGAATGCCGGAGTTCCTTGACGATATCGCAGTCTTCGTCGAAGCGGCCGAGGCCGGTGGCTTCTCGTCTGCCGCCGCGCGGCTCCACCTGACGCGGTCGGCGGTTGGCAAGGCGGTTGCCCGGCTGGAGGCACGACTTGGCGTGCGATTGTTCCATCGCACCACGCGGCAGCAGAGCCTCACCGATGACGGCGATGCCTTTTTCGATCACTGCCGGCGGGGATTGGCCGAAATCCGAGCCGGCCGGGTACTGATCGAAACAGGGCGGCGGGTAGTGAGCGGCCGGCTGCGCATTTCGGTGCCACTGTCCTTTGGCCGGCGCTGCGTGGCGCCGGTTCTGCTGGCTCTCGCCCGGCGGCATACTGACCTGTCGCTGGAGATCGACTTCAGTGACCGACCGGTCGACCTCGTCGAGGAGGGCTTTGATCTCGCGGTGCGTAGCGGTTCGGTCGGGGATAGCGATGCTCTGATGGCACGCCTTCTCATGCGACAGCGAATGATGCTGGTGGCGGCGCCGGACTATCTGGCGCGGCGCGGCGCGCCGGCCGGCCTCGACGATCTCGCGGTGCATGACTGCATCGTCTACCGGCGCCAGGGGCGCAACGAGCGCTGGCGCTTTCCCGACGCCAGCGGCGGCTTGCGGGAAATGGTGATCGAAAGCCGCATCGGTCTCGACGACATCGAAACAATCGCCGAGGCAGCGCTTTCCGGTTTCGGCATCGCTTACCTGCCGTGCTGGCTGGTACGGTCGTCGGTCGGCGAGGGGCGCCTCGTCGGCCTGCTTGCGGCGACAACGGAGGGACGCCGCACCGACATCCACGCCGTATGGCCGAGAGCGCCCTACCTGCCCACGCGCGTCCGCGCGGCCATCGATGCGCTGGTCGCAGAGCTTCCGGGTGTGGCGCTTGCCTGACCGCCGAATGGTTTGACTTCGCCATTTGCCTGCCGCGGTCCGAGCCGCCGAGCAAATGCCGGAGTCAGGACAACCACCTGCAGTCTACTGTTTCCAGCGGAGGTTCTGAATTTGCTCCGGAGCCCCTATGTTGCCGAGATTCAGACGTCGAATTCGCTCCGCTAGAGCGTACCCGCCCAATCCAGGCTGTCGATGATCTGGCTGTAGACCTGAATCGGCGCTGGTCGGCCGACGATAAAGCCCTGGATTTCCGGGCAATGCTCCTGCGCCAGGAATGTCCGCTGCTCCTCCGTCTCGACGCCTTCGGCGATGACCGGAATGCCGAGGCCCCGGCAGAGGCCGATAACCGCCCGGATGATGGTCGTCGCCTGCTCGGTGCGTCCGATCGCCTGGATGAAGCTCTTGTCGATTTTGATTTTGTCGAAGGGAAAGGCCTGCAGATAGGACAGCGAGGAATAGCCGGTCCCGAAGTCGTCCATGGCGATGCGCACCCCCATCGCTTTGATCCGCCGCAGCATGCTGACGATGTGCGCGAAGTCGCCGAGCAGGATGCCCTCGGTGATTTCCAGCTCGAGCCGCGACGGCTGGAGACCGGTGTCGACAAGCGTCTGTTGAATGAGGTGCGGCAGCTCGCCGTGTTGGAATTGGATCGGCGACAAGTTGACGGCGACGGTGAGCGGATGCGCCCAGCCTGCCGCAGTGCGGCAGGCCTCGGTCAGCGCCCAGGCCGACATGTCGAGGATGAGGTTGGATTCTTCGGCCAGCGGAATGAAGTGGTCTGGCGAGATGGCGCCGCGCGTCGGGTGCGTCCATCGCATCAGCGCCTCGAAGCCAAAGATGCGGCCATCTATTTCCGCCTGCGGCTGGAAGTGCAGGGAGAGTTCCCGGTTGCGCAGCGCGTGGCCGAGGTCGGCCTGCAGCGCCCAGCGGTCGCGGATGACTTGGTCGGTTTTGGATTCGTAGACGCGAACTTGACCGCGCGCCTCGGACTTGACGTGATAAAGCGCTGCGCCGGCATTGGCGAGCAGCATGGAGCCAGTGTCCCCGTCGAGCGGATAGGTGGCGACACCAATGCTGATCCCCACCCGGATGGCCTTGCCATCGATCACAATGTCTTCGGAGAATACGCTTTGGGCCAGCGCCGCCAGTCGGCGCGAGGCGTGCGGTTGGTCCGGATCGTTGGAGATGACGACGAACTCGTTGCCACCCGGCCGGAAGACCAGACCGTCGCCGCCAATGTCCAGGAGGCGTCGCGCCGCCTCCTTCAACACCCGATCGGCCACTGCATGGCCGTAGAGGTCGTTGAGGGTCTTGAAGCGGTCGATGTCGACGCTGAGAAGGCCGAAGCGGGCTTGCGTCGCCGTGGCAGCGAAGATGCCGTCGGCGAGGCGAACCATCATCGCCTCCCGGTTCGGCAGGCCGGTCAGCGTATCGTGCTGGCTGAGATAGGCGATTCGCTCCTCGGCGTGCCGCTTGTCGGTGACGTCCATCGCCACGCCGACAATGAAGCGCGGCGAGCCGTCGACCTTGCGGATCACCATGCGGGTCAACGTCAGCAGCCGGGTGCCGTTCGGGGTCGAAACCGTCTCCGAGGCCGTGATCTGCCGGACACCACTCGACAGGAGTTCGTCCTCATCCGCCTCGGCGGCCGCGGCCACGCGCTCCCCGAAGATCTGCCGGGCGTTCTTGCCGATGAAGGCTTCGCGCATGTGGCCGAACAACAGTTCGCCAGCCCGGTTGAGCAGGATATATTTTCGGCTGAACGGGTCCTTGGCGAACACGGCAGCCGGTAAATTTTCGACGATTGTATCGAGGAACTCTCGAGTCGCCTCGAGTTCGTCGGCGGCCCGCTTGCGCTCGGTGACATCGATGGCTGTGGCCAGGACTGCCTGACGGCCGTTGTGGATCTGCCGTCGGATGAACACCTCGACGTCGATCTCCGTGCCGTCGGCTTTGAGGTGCCTGAACAGGCGATCGCCGCTCTGCGTGTCGATCCAGTTGCGGATGGCCTCCAGCGCATCTGCCTTGAATCGATCCGGACGCATGTCCATGATGCTCATGTTCATGAACTGATGAAGGGTATAGCCGTAGCGGGCGACGGCGGCGCGGTTGACTGCAAGGAACCGTAGGGTCTCGGAATCGAACAGGTACAT
>Ga0316604_10002486_pt1 | contig 14033 bp, 13 predicted proteins | sample OWC_soil_day20_C_FD_207650 | JGI IMG/M metagenome (GOLD analysis project Ga0316604, IMG submission 207650) | Wetland soil microbial communities from Old Woman Creek delta, Ohio, United States - OWC_soil_day20_CT | ecosystem: Environmental > Terrestrial > Soil > Wetlands | place: USA: Ohio... | reverse complement strand
TTATGAAAAAAAATGGTGTGCGACTTTCACCAAAATGCTATCTTGATTTTGAGGGAAGGTAAACTACAAAGCACGGTGGGAGGAGTCGTAGACTGCCCTCTTAGCCTAAAACAGTATAATAATCAGTATACGAATCATCTTCCAAGCACAAATAAGTGGCTCTATAAGACCGAACGCTAAAAATTGCTTTAGCTAACCGTTAAATGTGTGATGATTCAGTTAATTCCTTCCTCCTCGCAATTCGAATCTCAAAGGAGGCATTGCATGAAAGTTGTTTACCCTATTTGCTGTGGTGTCGATGTACATAAAACATTTCTCGTCGCCACGCTAATCACCTCAGAGGGAATTACTCCGCAGTATTCAAAGAAAAGATTCTCTACTTTCAACAAATCCATCCTGCAATTCAAGCAGTGGTTAATTGATAACAACTGCTTTGATATTTGCATGAAGTCCACCGGGAAATATTACGTCCCTATCTATAACCTTTTGGAAGATACCATTCGAATCACCGTTGCCAATCCCAAATGGGTGAAAGCGGTAAAAGGAAATAAGGATGATACAAAAGATTCTAAATGGATTGGCGATCTTTTCCGCCTTGGTTTAGTCCCGGGAAGTTATATTCCTGACAAGCCAATTCGTATTCTTCGTGAATATACCCGCTACCGTTCCAAACTTGTTTCCTGTAAAAGCAGTGAAAAAAATCGTTTTCAAAATGCTTTCACTGTTTGTAATGTAGCCCTTGATGCTGTCGTCTCTGACATGTTTGGCAAATCTGCCTCTTCCATCACGGACTACTTGATTTCGTCTGACTCTTTTAACCCGGAATACTGTTCGTCACTTCTTCAAAAATCTTTAAAGAAGAAAGCAGATACCGTTGTTGACTCCATTGAAGGATATCAGATGACCAAGGAACAAAAGGAACGTATAGTAATGGTTCGTTCCCATCTTGAATTCATCCAACAGTCCCTTATCGAGTTAGATGAAAAAATTGATAAAATGGTAACTCCTTATGAAACTGCCATTATTCTCCTTTGTACCATTCCCGGAGTCGATAGGCATTCCGCAATAACCATCATCTCCGAGATTGGTATTGATATGTCTCAATTCGCTAACTCCAAGAGATTATGCTGTTGGGCTGGATTAACACCCGGAAACAATGAATCTGCTGGTAAGAAGAAATCTGTTAGAATTACACGTGCCGGAGTCTACCTCAAACCTGCATTGGTGCAAGTCGCCCATGCTTCCGTGAAATCTAACAAGTCTCCTTACTACCAAAACAAATACGAGCGCATTTATAAAAGGCGGGGCAAAAAAAGAGCCATTATTGCTATCGCAAGGATGATTCTCACTGCTATTTACAATATGTTCATTACCGGTGAAGAATGGAACCCAAGCGACCTTTACAAAATTGATATGCCACAAGAAATGCTGGAACGTCAGAAGGAAAAAGCAATAAAGCAAGCTGTAAAACTTCTGATTTCTAATGGTTTAATAAAACCTGACGATATTTCTGCGGTCTAAACCCGTTTTTTAAGGGTCTCCGAAGACCTTTGTTTGCTGCGCCCTTTTTTAGTGGCTACGAAGTATTTTTCACGCTACTCCTTTCTCTAAAATCAGTAATTCCAGGGAATCCGCATCAAAGTTCTCAGGTTCCTTTCCCCATTTTAAATTCACCGATGGCCTTGAACACGCTTTACCTTTCGAAAGAACATTGATTGCTTTCTTTCCCTGGTTTTGGTCTGCCAAGTACCTCTATTGAGCAGCTTGCTTTTTCAATGCCTGATAAGTATGCATTACTTTATAACCACTATCTGGACTGAGCTGAATGAGTTACATCACATACTCTAATGGATTTCCCTTAAAAGCTACATGCTGTCCGAAAATGGCCACCTCAAGAGCAGCACGTATGATATTCACAATACAATTATCATCATGATTATCCATGCAATTTTTACATTTGGCAGTGATCACAGCAAGAGCGGTAGCAACATGATCTACGTCATAGATTTTAAAATCCATGTTGGGAACAAGGTTTATACCATTGGGCATAGTAAATGATTTCTTAATATTAGCGTAATCTAAAACGCTGTTCGAAAATCCAATTAAACATGCTTTTTCTGTACAAATGCTGCACTCATTCTCTTTGCAACAATCTTGCAGTGCAGTTTTTATGTTTAATACATCCACATCATTCATACCATTCTTCTATTCATTTTAGTTGATAAGAATTCAGAAACCTGGCTCTTATCCGTATTTCGTGTCATGTTAAACCGTAATAAACTGAATATTACTCATCCATTGTTTAAGTTTAATGTCCTCTTACGACATAGTGTGTGTGCAGCAATTTATGCGCCTTGGGACTGCCCGGTGCTGCAAAATATTCATCGTAGAGGGCTTTCACCCTGGGGTTTTCATGAGATTTTCTGATGGGCAGATCCTGGTCTTCTTCGTATAACGCCCCGGCCCTTGCCGTTCTCAGATCGATTTCATTTCTAATTTGGGAACTCCGGATAGGCTGCCCGCCACCATTCACACACCCGCCTGGACAGAACATGACTTCGATGAAATGATACTCAACTTCACCGTTTTGGACCTTCTGCAGCAGGTTCTTAATATTGACCGACCCATGGACAACAGCGGCCTTAAGCTGCATGCCCCCTGCTTCGATGGTCACCTCACGGACGCCGGCAATTCCTCTGACCGCTTTATACTCAATTTGGTTCAATGAATTTCCGTTTAATACCTCGGCCACCGTTCTTAATGCTGCTTCCATCACACCGCCGGTAGCACCGAAAATAACACCAGCTCCGGATGCTTCACCCATCGGTTCATCAAAGTTGCTGTCCGGAAGCTCGGTAAACTGAATGCCGGTTGTCTTGATCATCCTGGCAAGCTCTCGGGTAGTGAGAACAACATCAACGTCCGGGTAGCCAGTGGAAGCAAGCTCCGGTCTCTGCGCTTCAAATTTTTTGGCTGTACAGGGCATAATGGATACCGTAATGATCTTCGCCGGATCGATGCCATGCTTCTCGGCATAGTACGATTTGAGAACGGCTCCGAACATTTCGTGAGGAGACTTGCAGGAAGAAAGATTGGGAATAAAGGCCGGCATTGCCTGTTCACAAAATTTAATCCAGCCCGGACAACAAGAAGTAATAAGCGGTAGCTTCCCGCCGTTTTTCAGCCGGTTGATCAGTTCGGTCCCCTCTTCCATAATTGTTAAATCCGCACCCGTATCTGTATCAAATACTTTGTCAAAGCCCATCGCTTTTAAGGCACTAACCATTTTACCCGTCACCCGGGAACCGATTGGCAGGCCGAATTCCTCACCTAAAGCAGCCCGGACCGAAGGGGCTGTTTGCACAATGACATAGCGGTCATTATCCGCTAACGCCTCCCAGACTCTATCTGTATTGTCCTTCTCCCGGATTGCACCTACCGGGCAGGCATTGATACACTGCCCGCAACTGACGCAGCCAGTTGCGCTGATCGATTTCTGAAAGGCCGGACTTACAATCGTTTTAAATCCTCGTCCGTTCACATCAATATACGGGCACAGGTTCGCACACCGTCTGCACAGAATGCATTTATTTTGGTCACGGACAATGGAAGGAGACAGTTCATCAACCGCATAACGGTTAGTTTCACCTTCGAACGGGATCTCTCTGACATTTAACTCCGCGGCAAGCTGCTGCAGTTCACAGTTTGTGCTTCTTACGCAGGTCAGGCATTTCTTTTCATGATTTGACAGAATAAGCTCCAGTGTCACCTTACGGGCCTCACGTGCAGCAGGGGTTTGCGTGAGAATTTCCATTCCTTCCCCAACGCGGTAGTTACAAGCCGTTTGCAGCCCCTCTGCGCCTTTCACTTCAACTAAACACATCCGGCATGCGCCAATTTCGTTTATCCCTTTCAAGAAGCAAAGTGTTGGTATCTTGATATCGGCTTGTTTCGCTGCTTCCAGAATCGTGAAGTTTGCCGGAACCTGCAGACTCTTATTATCGATTAAGACTGTCACCATATCCATTATTGATTCACCCCTCCCGCTGGATTTCTGTTTTTGTTTATAACATAGGACCTATATTCATCCCTGAATAATGTCAGGGTACTTAAGACAAAATCGGGTGCTGTCCGACCAAAACCGCAAAATGAAGCCGCCTTTACATTGCGCGCGAGAATTTCCAGCTTGGTTAGATCGCTTTCTTCGCCAGCCCCGGCTGCTATTTTCCGGAGAATTTCCAGCATTCGCTTTGTGCCGATGCGGCACGGGGAACACTTCCCGCAGGATCGTTCCGCACTAAATTCCATCGCGTTTTTTGCCGCTGCCACGATATTGTAGCCCTCTGCCATAATGACCAGTCCACCGGACCCCATGTTCAAGCCCAGCTGATGTAATGACTCGTAGTCAAGCGGAATGTCAATTTGGTCTGCAGCAATACAGCCACCCGCCATGCCGCCAATTTGCACAGCTTTTAATTTCTTGCCGCCCGGTATGCCACCCCCCATGCCAAAGATCACTTCGCGCAGCGTTGTGCCCAGCGGAATTTCCATGATACCGGGATGATTAAGATCACCAACTACCGCAAATAGTTTGGTTCTCACATCGCTGCCAGTTACAGTATCGTCTGGCTTTTGCCCCTCTTCGAGCAGGATCGCCGGAATATGATAAAGGGTCTCTATGTTGTGAATGACAACCGGCTTCTGCCATAGACACGGCATTGCGCCGGAAAACACTGCAGGCTCGCCCCGGTTGCCTTCGAGATAGGCAATCAGGGATGTCTTTTCGCCAAAGAGAACATCTTCATTGCTGAACCGGATTTCTACTTCGAAGCTGAATGCCGATTCATCGATATGGGTCCCCAGAAAGCGGAGTTGCTTTGCTTCATCAATCGCGGCCTGCAGCCGCTCAGCAGCCAAATCCCAGCTTGCATTCAAAAGAACGTATCCTGTGTCAGCCCCCGTTGCCAACCCTGCGATCGCCATTGCTTCCAGCAGCAAATGAGGATTCTGCTCAATGAGCATTCTGTCTTTCACGCTTCCAATATCATTTTCAGAAACATAGCAACAAATGAATTTTTGTTCATCCGCTTCCCGGCGAACACGCTCCCATTGTAAGCCAACCGGCTCACCGGTCCGGTCCCGTTCGCGCAGTCCTGACTTCTTCACCGTTTCAACAATGCCGGCGGAGTCCTTCCCTGCAAGCGCCTGAAGGAGAGCTCTGTAGCCGGTTTCAGAAACAACGCCAGCGATGTTTCTGAAACCACCCTGCCTGTTCTCGATCCTGTCAGCTGTCTGGAATGAGTCAGATGCGTTGGTATAACAGTTCTTTCCCGCCGGGGAGAATGTAGTAACCCCGTAGAGTTTTACCGGCAGCATGCCCACAGCCTGGGCAATTTTCAGGTGCGCGGCAACAGGCAATTCGCCGTAAAGTCGTTGCGCTTCAAACAATATAGGGCGTAACCTGCCCCGGGTATTATGCTTTTCGATAATCTGCTGCAATTTTTCTTCCCTTAGATCTACTTTTGCAGGGTTTCCATTGCTCATGCTCATATAAAAACCTCCTTATTTTTACCAATGTCGTCTATGTTAGTTACGATAACCAGCATAGGTGCTAAAAAAAGATTGATAGTTATCCGCAACTATCATGGGCTTTTAAACGACTAGTAACATTTTAGATGTACTCCAGTTTAGTTATATATGCCATATCAAAAAATCGTCTTCAAATCTTGTTTATACTGCGGGAAAAACTTAATATGCTTACCACTGCGGAAAAAGAAAGCCTGCCATGCTATCAGACTGACAATAATACTGCTCACAAGCAACGCCCAGATGCTGATGCCATAAAAAGCGGCAAGGCAAAAGAGAATTGCCGGAATTACGCCCCCTGTTACTACCCATGTTTTATACAGGCCGGCAAATTCAGCGCTAAATACGTTAACCGCAACGCCATAAGAAAGACGGCTGACATATACCGTATAATACAGATCCGCAAGAACATTTAAAAGCTGAAGGGCAAAGCAAAGAATGAAAAGATTTTGCAGTCCCTGCACACCGGTGAGATTTGCCAGCGCATATGCTCCTGCACTACCGACCGCAAGAAAAGAAATGAAAAAGTTGATGCTGACCATGCGCGTTTTCCAAGCCGGACGGGCAAAAAGCTGATATACAAGCCCGGTCGATAAGCAAAACAAGATACAAAAGAAAGCAGCAAGTATTTCTACAGGCAGCTTCAGACTGCCAAGATGGATGGTCGGCAAAAAACCGAGTCCGATTATTGAAAAATTAAAACCGTTGATTGCGACAAGGAATAGAAAAAAACCTGCCAAAGGAGAAAGTATCGCTTCCTGCGTCAGATGAGAACGGGGATTGGCAAAAGAATTTACAAGGCGCTCCGGGCGGCCAAGATGAGCAGAAGAAGCAAGAATACCCATTAGGTAAAATCCAAGCGATATAATCGCCACTAAGGGCAGATTAATTTCTATACTCCACATGTTTATACAAAAGAAGCTGATGACATACATTCCCAGCGAAAGTCTCTGAGCTACTGTGGAAATGACTAACGGATATTGGATTTCCATAGTTTGGATGCCCCCTTTCTTGGTTTAAAATAAATTACCGAAGGTTTAGTCCCAATTTTGGGATGTATCTGCATAGCCCGGTCGGAATGTTCGGCATAATACTTGGACACTTCAGAATTCGGGTCGTTGATATCGCCAAAGATACGGCAGTTACCGAGACAGGTTTTTACACATTCCGGCTTTTCGCCTTTCAGGACAAGGGGCAGACAGAGAACACATTTTTCGACCATGCCCTTCTTTTTATTGAATGTACGCGCATCATAAGGGCACGCCCAAATACAATAACTGCAGCCGAAACATTTATTATGATCGACAAGAACAACGCCCTCTTCTGTCTGGTAAGTCGCGTGACTCGGACAAACCTTTGCGCAGAGAGGTTCTTCACAGTGCATACACTGTTTCGGGAAAAAGAACATGTCACAGTCAGGAAAGGTTCCTTCCGGACCGACCTTATATACTTTATTAAACTCTACGCCGGGATCGATATCATTGACAACTTTGCACGCAACCATACAGGCCATGCAGCCGACACAACGGTCAAGGTCAATGATTAATGTGAATTTTTTTTCCATGCTAACACCACCTATACTTTAAAAATTTTACAAAGGGTTGATCGGGCTCCTGGTGATCCTGTCAACTTATCATAGTTCTCATTACTAACACAAACATTACAGTTTGCAATAAAATCGGGATAATCCGGCAAATTCAGCGCCTCGCATCCCGCCCACCAGCCATGCGGTGCGGCAACAACACGCGGATGAAGCCCGTCCGTAAGCTGCGCCTTCATCTGGAAACGTCCGTGTTTTGATTCCACACAAACCATATCATTTTCTTTGATGCCGAATTTCTCAGCAGTCAAAGTGTTGATCATAACACGCGGTTCTGGGGAAAGTTCGCGCAGATAAGGAACATTCCTGTACTGTGAATGATAGAAATGCGGATAACGGCGACCAGTTGTAAGTACAAACGGATATTCCTTCGCCAGTTCGGGATTAGACAACGGACTTTCTGCCGGCTCTTCATAAGAAGGCAGCGGGTTACTACTCATATGGAAAAAAATTGTCGAGTAGCATTCGGCGCGTTTTGTCGGTGTTTCAAAACCATGCTCTTCGTATTTCCGTTCAACATCAGGCGTATGTTCAAATATATGCTGTTCCTTAAGCTGCTCGTAGGTAATTCCGTCCGGCTCAAGCTGGAAATCAAACAGCTGTTCATCCGTTTCCCACGGCCACATTTCCGGATTCAGACGGCGGCCGAGTTCACGCAAAAAGGTAATGTCCGAACGACGTTCAAAGAGCGGCTCGACTGACTTCGGCTGGCCGAAATACCAGCGGCCACACTGTTCATCGGCAATATAGTCCCGCTCCGTCCAGTGCGCAGACGGCAAAACTAAGTCGGCCAACTGCGCTGTCGGCGAAAAAAAGTAATCCATTTGAACAATAAAATCAACGTTTAACAGAGCTTCCTTCGCATACTGCGGCTGTTCCGACCAGGTAAGCGGATTGCCGGCAATACCGAGATACATTTTTATTGGATAAGGCTTCCCTGTCTTCATTGTGCGGAAAACTTCGCGCGGATGGCTGGCAACATACATCGGGTATGGATTCAATCTCTTTTTCATGGCATCCGGATCTGTCGGCTTTCCGCTCATACGGTCACCGAGCATAACATTCCAGAACTTCGGCCATATATTTCCGCCGTATACATCCAGGTAGCCACAGATGGTCATGATGGTATTTACTGCATGAAGCGTCTGCCGGGAATTCGTATGCTCTTCAAGGCCCTGGAAATAAGAAATGGCGGCCGATTTTGCTGTCGCATACATTTTTGCAGATTCATAAATCTCATTAGGTCGAAGCCAGCATATTTTAGCAGCTTTTTCCGGCGTCATTTCGGCAGCCCGTTCGGCCAGCGCCTGCATAGCCGGTCTGACGCGAATTTCTTTGCCGTCCACAGTTTTCAGCGTATAATATCCTTCCAACGCCGGATCAAATTCGTCGGGAATTTTCCCCTCCCCGATTGCTCGCGCCGTATCACTTTTACAGTCATAAATGGCAAAATGCTTCGGATCGGCACCGGCAAACAATTCCGCCGCACTGACAGGCGCCATGGATTCATCGGCATGAATCAGCATGGACAGCGTCGACCAGTGCTTGCAGAATTTGGCATCATACAGTTTTTCCGAAATAATGATGTTCAGCCACGCCATGGCGAGCGCACTGTCGCTGCCTGGGCGCAGTCCAAGGAAATAATCGGCTTTTGAAGCCAGGGGATGTTCAATGTTCGGATCAATGACAATCAGCTTGGCGCCACGGTTACGTCCGCGATTGACAGGGCCATCGGTGTAGGTAGCTTCCGACCACACCTGATTTGATCCCCAGAAGACTTGCACTTCCGAACGATCAAGATCAGCTCCCTCCCAGTTAGTAACCATGCCCAGTGTCATCAGCCCTGTGGTTAGAATCGGTCCAAGACAGATATGACCAGGCGACAGCCAGTGATTAATACCTATTGTATTGCCAAGGCGCGAGTTCCACTGGTTGCTTCCGCGTCCGGTACCCTGAGCATTGACGATGCTTTCCGGACCGAACTCATTACGATATTCAACGATTTTGTTATAAATCGTGTCCATGGCTTCATCCCATGTAATACATTCCCATTTTCCTTCACCGCGTTTTCCCACACGCTTCATCGGATAATTGATGCGCTCAGGATTATAAAGAACCTGTACCGCACCTCGTCCCTTCGGACAAAGACGTCCTTCATTGCGCGGATCTTCGGGATCTCCTTCGATTTTAAACAGTTTGCCGTTTGCGTCAACATGGCACAGGGCACCACACTTTGCATGACATTCAAAACAGCACGTCCTAACGATTTTCCCGCCGTCCTTGGTTTGAATAATTGATGGCATTTTATCAACTCCTTGTTTTTCTTTACAAATTGAAACGTAAGCTGGTATGAACTGCCCGGAAACAACACTGGCTCACACACTGCCCACAAGATATACAGCGTACCTGATCAATGACATACAACCCGTCCGGCTGTTTTAAAATGGCTCCAGAGCCGCATTTGACCGGGCATACACTGCAACGCCTACATACGTCCTTTTTAATGGTGTATTTTTTCTTAAAAATCTTCACTTTGCAACCATCTTGTTTATTTTAAAATACATAAGTAATCCCATAAAACCGCCCATAAAACCGGCAAGAAATCCGCTTAAACCATTACCAACAGCATTTTGCATCACTGTTTCCGGCATAGGAAAAACAAAATAGTTCATAACCCAGCTCATAATAAACCCCATAACTGCACCGAAACTCCCTGCTTTGATTGCCTCTTTCATTACACTTCCCCTTTATGAAACGAAATTATAAAAAGGCAGACTGATCAAGTACCGTTACCAGTACCTCTTCAATCTGCCTCGTGCAGTTTTCTGCTCAGAAGCTTTAAATTTTCACTTGTCTTTTTATAGATTCAACCATCGTAATGCTTCCGTTGCGTATTTTTAAAATCGCTTCGCCAAATGCAACATCTTTACAAAGCTCATCCAGTTTGGCAAACGCATAATAATTTTTAAGCTTCATTAGCTGACTAAGTTTTGTTATCTGATAAAATGCATCAATTATTTTCTGGCCTTCTTCATCAAACGAACCTTTCCCATCGTTCCGCTCCCATATCCATTTCGAAACAATATCAACAAATTCATGTTTAACATTGAGGTTTAAGCCTTTTGCAATCATCCAGCGGATATCGTCATTCTGCCGTTTTATTTCATTCATGCAAATCACGCTCCTGATTCACATCAGATGCCCCCTTTGCAAAAAACGCCGCTAGCTGCTTTGACAAAAATTCTACATTTCGCTTATTTTCAATTAAGTACTGCATCGTCAGAGCTTCCATAATTGATAGTACCGACGTTGACAGAAAGTTGATATCTATATCGGCTCTAATATTTTTTACTTCCTTTTCATAGGTCATTATTTCTTTCAATTTTGCCAACAAATCTTTTCGGATTTCCCCGATATATGGATTTAAATGATAGACAACTTTTGTTTGTCCAGCATTCTCATCCATAAATTCAAAAATTTTTTCCCACTTTCTTTGTATTGCCAACTGGTAATCCTTGTTATCTTTTTCAATACAGAATATCTGCATCAATTTCGTTTTCCAGTCATTTAAAATCTGCCAATAAATACTTTCTTTATTTTTAAAATAAATATAGAAAGTCCGCTGGGAAAATCCCGCTTTTGCCACAATATCCGCTATTTTAGCTTTATCATATCCTTTTTCACCAAAAACATCGATTGCAGATTTCATCAGTATTTCCTTACTTTTTTCTACTTGATCTGGAATTCTTGCCATAATATCCCCCCTTACTAACTCGCAAGTTAGTAACTCAATAGTTACTATATGCAGATAATAACACATTTATTTATATTTTTCAATAGTTTATTCTGAATATTTATTTTCGCCTTCACGCTATCGACTGAGCCACTTCTGCTCTGCGAGAGACGGTTCAAAAGAATTTGCCGAGGGAGACTGTCTGCGCTCTACTCTATGAATTGATATAAAAACTTACAAGTTTTTAAGTAGCTTGGGTCGCTTTAAACTCCTGATATCCTTCGCGATTCGGTTCTGGTGCAAAAAATAACACCGTGATATAATCATTACCCTAAACTTAAAAGTTAAGGTAAAGAGAATTTCACAGCATTTGTTTAAATGGAAACATTTCGAGTCCGAAATTATAGTGTTATGCGTTCGCTGGTATCTGAAGTATCCTCTCAGTTATCGAATGATCGTCAAGATGATGTAAGATAGAGGATTGAAGCTCGCCCACACAACAATCATGAGATGGGTTCACCACTATTCTCCCATAATTGATACAAGAATAAGAAAACACCTTAAGCCAACAAATGATTCATGGAGAATGCCGCAGCAGAGGGTATGGCCCCTCGTAATCGGCTTGCAGGAGAAGGTTACAAACCACCGTAAGCGGCGTAAGTCAAAAGCTTGGGTCGTGAGCGTTACGGAAAAGATGCTAAACAGGCATCAGGTGTGAATCAAGGAAGACGAACAACCGTGAACTGCCGTTCAAGTGTCGAAAATTCGTTAGATGACATCGAAACCGGATGTTTTTGTTAATCCGGAATTAGCTTGGTCGAAACCTGCTTACGAATCAAGTGGTGTCCGGCATAGAGGCAGCGTCAGCGTCATGTGAAGCCTAAAATTAATCACCCGTAATCCCCTCCGGGCATTGAAGATGGACGTAACAGTTTCTCCCAGGTTTCTGGGGAACCTCTTGTGCATTTGCTCTGCTCTTAGACCCCGGTCGGACAGAAATGCCAGGTCTGTATAGTATTTCTGTACTGCCCCCGCTGCGTCAAGAACGAAGGCTCCAACGAGTGTTTTTCGAGGCTCTATCACACAGCTTTTGCACTCGCTGTCCACGCTTCACGTAAGAAATCACTTTCTTAGCGTGCAAGGCTCGCTTCCGGCTGTTGACCAGACTTTACCGGACAGGGTAACTGCCTCCCTGTTAGGTTCCAAATAGAGGTTTCCGTCTAACGCCTTCCCCCTCTACCAGGCTTTTCCTGGCACAATGACGCTTACGATTTATACGACAGTTTTAATCTTTGGGCTTAGGTTTCTCCCTAGGAAAAGTTCTACCTGACTATAATTACCTTCAGCAATCAGTTTACGTATTACTGTACTACTAACAAATGTATTATTAATTGAAACCACTTCAGGAATTTCTGTTTTAAACCCATAAACCTTTCCTGCCTCAATAAGTGTTTTTGGCGTACCGCTGCCTTTATAACCAAAAGAAAAATTCGGTCCAACTACTATAGCAGCAGGTTTTAATTTATCATAAAGCATTTTTACGAACTCTTCGGGCGAAAGTATCGATAATTTTTGCGTAAATGGTATATTTAGTAATACATCAACATGTAACGCCTCAATCAATTGAATTTTTTCTTTTTGACCACTTATTTGTTTTAGACAATAATTCTTATCAATAACTGAAATTGGATGGTTACTAAATGTTAAAACTACACTAGTTCCCTTTATATTTCTAGCTAAATTTACAGCCCGAGAAATAATTCGTTGATGACCCAAATGGACGCCATCAAAAGTACCTATAGCTACAACATTTTTCTTCGTTGTAATTTTTAGCATCTTATTAAAACACAACATAACCTTCTTCCCCTCATTTATTCAAAATTAAAATAATAATTCTCATCATTAAAATCGTTTTATTAATTGATAGATTGTAAAATGAAGTGCGCCATATAATACGGACAAAAAAGATAGCCCATAAAGAAACCTTCGTGTAGGATTTCAATGTGCCCGTTGCGGTCATAATCAGTTATTCTGAAACCAAAACACACAAGCTTAAACTTTTTGAATGCAAAGAATGCGGCTATCAGGCTACGGTGACTGTCGGCACGATCATGGAGAAAACCCGTGTCGATCTTACGAAATGGTTTTTTAGCCAATTTATCTTGCTGCTCATGATAAGCGGGGTGTTTCCGCTGTCAGTTATTTGAGGAACTGGAAGTCAGTTATAAAACCGTGTGGCTCATGTTACATAAAAATCCACAAATCTATGGGAGAAAGAGATTCTCTATATGCTTTGGCAGGAATTGTGGAGCTTGACGATGCTTTTTTCGGAGCCCCGTCTGAAGGTGGTAAACGCGGACGGGGTTCCGATAAAACAAAAAGTGTTAGTTGGACTTTCGCTTAATGAGAAAGGACATCCGCTTTATTTCAAGATGGAAGTTGTTCCAGACGTCAAAGTGAAAACACTGTTGAGTTTGCCAACAACAACATATCTCTCCTGGTTCCACCATCAGCAGCAATGCTTACAAATCCTACCGAGCTCATGCAGAAACGATGTTTCTGCATGAGCCACAAAAGTTTAATCCGTCAGCAGAGAAGCCTGATCATCTTCATTGGCTTCATACGATTGTTTCCAATGTCAAAGCATCTATTGCCGGTACTTATCACGGATTCGACCCGGAACAGGCTTACCTCAATGAATTTTGCTATCGTTTCAGCCGTAGGCATTTTCAGGGGCAACTATTTAATCGTTTACTCTCTTGTTTCTCTAATACTCCTACGATTACTTATTCTGAACTATATATAACGCATTAAAGAGTAAAAAAACATCAAAAAGAGCTAACAGCTGATAATTATTACTTGTTAAGAAAATGGTTTTGGGGTTTTATGTCGAAATCCTTTGTCAATTAATTCATGACGAAGGGGTAGACACATGCGAGACATCTGCCAATTACCATCAGAAGTAATCTATCGAAGAATCAAACGCCTCAAAAAAAAAATGAAGTCATGTAAGAATCCGCGGATGCAGGAACGTTATCAAACGATTTACCTGTATTTGCAAGGGTATTCAAAAGAAACAATTTCTCAAATAACTGGGCGGGCTCTTAGCACAGT
>Ga0316604_10002483_pt1 | contig 14043 bp, 11 predicted proteins | sample OWC_soil_day20_C_FD_207650 | JGI IMG/M metagenome (GOLD analysis project Ga0316604, IMG submission 207650) | Wetland soil microbial communities from Old Woman Creek delta, Ohio, United States - OWC_soil_day20_CT | ecosystem: Environmental > Terrestrial > Soil > Wetlands | place: USA: Ohio... | reverse complement strand
CTATTATATTTTATACCTTAAAATATAATCCTGTAGGACAGACTCAGTGGAACCGTTCCTCTGAGTCTTTGGATAATTCTACATGAAGGCATTAAAACCAGCTTCCTATTTGTAAATTCCACAAAATTTGTAGTGATCTCGTTAGACGGGTGGTGCTGACTCCTTAAAAGTCATTTTCCGAACGGGCAATCAGCTCATCGTGGATGGTCTCGGTTAAATCAGTCCAGTAAGCGCTATAGCCGGCAACCCGCACGATGAGGTCTGTGTGTTTCTCGGGTTCCTTCTTCGCTGCAAGCATATCCTCACGGCTGATGACGTTGAACTGGATATGTTTGCCCTTATAATCGTTAAAGTAGGTCTTGATCAGTGCACCTAGGTTGGCACGGTCCTTTGCGGTTTTAAGGGCTGCCGGGGTAAACCGCATGTTGAACAGAACACCATAAATCTCGGTCTGGTCTATACTACCTGCCGAGTTGATGCAGGCTGTCGGACCCATTTTATCGGTTCCCTGCGTGGGGGACACGGCACCGTCGGCCATGGCGGTCCAGGCTTTACGGCCGCAGGGCAGTGCGCCGGTCTTGGCGCCGGTACCGGCGTGGAAGCCGATGGAGTGCGGAGCGACCTCAAACTTAGCGCCGTAGCAGGCGGGGATATTGTGCCATATATTCATAATGAATTTATAACCGAAGTCAACAAGGTCATCCACTTCCGGTATATCGTTGCCGTACTTCGGCATAGCCATCACTTTGGCGTGCAGTTCTTCGTAACCACCTTCCCAGTTCGCAGCCAAAGCTTTCATCAATTCCTCTTTGCTGCAGATCGGGTTGTCACTAAAGATGCCGTGTTTGAGCACATACAGCTCGTTGCCCAGGTCCTGAATGCCTACCGGCAAGATATACTGGCAGCTATCCGCATGCTCTGCGCCGCCCAGGCTGGTGACCTTGCCACGCTCAATGCAGCCATCGGTGAAGGCTGACATCATGATGTCAGGGAAAGACTCACAATGCTGGACGCGGCAGGCGCGGCCGCTTCTAGCGCCAACGTTCGCCCAGTATGTGCACTGCTCTTTATAGGCTGCGAGGAACTCATCGTAGGTTTTCATTTTGGTGAAGTCGCCGGTCTTGGGACCTATTTGTTCATTCAAACGAGTGTCCCAACCGTTGTTAAGGGTCAGTTCCATGAACTTGCCGTAGTTCATAACCAGCGGCCAGATCGGGCCATTCTTGCCAGGCACCTGATGGAGAACGCAGCCGCCGATGGCATAATTACGCGCTTCTTCCAGGGTGTAGCCACGGTTGAGCAGATACTGGATACTGTCGTCGTCTCCGAAGAAGGCAGGGAAGCCCATGCCCATTGCCACGACTTCCAGGCAACGGGCCATGAATTTCGGGTCGATACGGCTATGCCAACGCACGGAGATGGTTGGGTGTGTAGTCTTGACGCGGGCAGCCGCGTCAAGCCACAGATAGGACAATTCGTTGGTGGCATCTCTACCGGTGGCGGGATCTACGCCGCCAAGGACACAGTTGTGGAAGTGGGATTCGGCGCTCAAATTTGGCACCATAACTTCGGGCCAGAACTGACGCTTGCCCATGACCTTGATGCGGAAGCACTCAAGCAGCTGGGTGACATATTCGTTGTCAATATAGCCGGACTCAATGTCAGCCTTATACTGCGGATACATGATCTGGTCAACACGACCGTAACCCATGCCAAAGGTACGAGTGTCAAAGAAGATCATCAGAATACCGAAATAGAACGACTGCAGGGCCTCCTGGAAGGTTTGTGCCGGGTATTCAGGAACGCGCTCGCAAACACGGGCCATCTCTTCCAACTCAGCCTTGCGTTTCGGGTCTTTCTCAACAGCAGCCTTTTGGCGGGCGAGTTCGGCATAACGATGGGCATAGTCGATTCCTGCCAGCAGCATGGTCTTGAGTCCAATCAGGAACTCATGGGCGCGATAGTCATCATCGCTGTAAATCTCGAGACGGGATAGGCGTTCGTCGATGTCGGCGACTAGGCCGCGGATACCCTTGGTTATGATGCGGCCGATATCAGGCACGTTCCAGGCCTTCTCGGCATACATCTCGGAAATGGTGTTTACGATCCAGGCTCTGGCCTCGCTGATTTTGTCCTCGAATTCGGCTTCTTCTGGGCCCAGGTACTTGAGCCACATTTCCTTGCCACCTATGTTGCCCCAATAGTTGGATATTTCTTTCCCCTGCTGCGCCTGCGCTTCGTCCTCAAACGCGAAGAACTTGCCGTTGCCTTTCCAACCGTACTTGTCAACATATTCGCCTACCCATGCGCCGGCCAAATCGGGGAACCACTCGGGAGCCATCGGTTTGGAGCCGAAGTCGCCCACAAGCAGTTGATCGTCATCAATGTAAATAGGAAACTCTTTGAGAATCTTGGCGATGGACAGACCGCGTTTGCGGTAGAACGAATAGCCTTCGAACTCCTTATATGCATCGGTTAGCAACTGAGCGCGAGCCATAGACATGGTTTGTGTATAGCGCAGGGGGTTCAACCGTTCCCATAGAACCTTTCCGCGCGAGTTATCCGAATATTCTTTGTAATTTAATTTTGCTTTTTTCATTTTTCTTTTCACCTCATAATTTTTAATTGAAACCACGTTTCCTGTGCCGCTTGGTCTTCATTAATTCCTTTTCTCTCATTTTCTGAATACGACCGCATCTCTCTTCCTGAGTTCCTTGTCCGCCTCGCCATACCGGGAACAGCCCCTAGCGAATATTCAGATTGACGCGCAAAGCGCGTTGAGTTCTTTGATATATTCTTCGGATTGGCGCTGGTAGTGCGGGCGCGCGCCCTCGTAGTCAATGCGTGCATATTTATCTTCACCCAGGTTGTTATATGCAAGCAGTTCCAGATGGTTGGCGGGACTCATTCCCAAGTCATCCCGCACGAACCGCGCAACCGCCTCGACATCTTCTCGGCTGTCATTAAAACCCGGAATAAGCGGCATCCTAAAATGGATATTCTTGTTCTCCTTAACCAGTTTCTTTACATTTTCAAGGATGCGTGTATTGGTTATCCCGGTACCCTCTATATGGCTGGTTTCGTCCATGGACTTGAGGTCGTAGAGAACAAAATCGGCGTGACCGGTAATCTTCTTGACTGTTTCCCAAGGGAACGCCCCTGTAATCTCAACGGCGGTATGAATGCCCTGCTCATGGGCGGCCTTCAGGAGCGCAACGGTAAATTCCGGTTGCATTTCACAGTCGCCGCCCGATATGGTCATACCGCCACCTGAATTTATATATAAACGGTAGTCTTTCATGACCTCAGCCATGACCTGTTCAACAGTCATGGTTTTGCCTTCGATGCTGCGCGCCTTCGCCAAACAGGAGGACACGCAAGTACCGCAGGTTGTACAGATTGTGCGGTCGATAATCAATTCGCCATCGACGATACGGTTGCCCCCAAACGGACACGCCTCAATACAACGGCCGCACAATGTACAGCTATTCTTTTTGAACATGACAACCGGCTGATTGCCCTGTGATTCAGGATTCTGGCACCAGAAGCAACGCAGGGGACATCCCTTCAAAAAGACTGTAGTGCGTATGCCGGGCCCATCATGGGTAGAGTAGCGCTGGATATTGAAAACCTGCCCAACCAGGCCACCGCTTTCTTCAAAGCTCATTGCAATTGCCTCCTATTTCCCAAAATATAGATTAACATTAGATTTGTACAAATACCGTAAAGGCTAGGGAACTTTTCTTTGAGCGTCTTATAGGGCAACGTGTATAACATGTATATTGTTTATATGTATTGTAAAGAAAACGCACCCTGATTTTTACTGCAAATTGCAGAATTATTTAAGTTTTTTTAGAATGTCGTGGGATGGGCATCGTGAAAAAACCCAAAAAGCATTTGTGCACAAGGCCTGTAATAAATGCCTGCAAACATTGCAGGCAAAGGAGTTCTGGAGTTAAAGCCATGATATATTACTGCTTGAATGGCTGCCTTACCCGGAGAAATATTATTCCGCTGCGCGGGCAGCTTAATTAATTAAGCTATTGAAAAAAGCAATACATTATTATATAAATAAAGATTAAAGGATAAGCGATCCACAATAGACACATCCTACTTTCAAACGGGCGCCTTCTGTTCGAAAGTAGGATGTACCGGGTGATATAAAGGGTAACTAATTTATTGTAAAAAGCTGTGTGTGCAGTGTGAAAGAGTGAGCGATTATGAGTGATAATAACTTTATATTGGAAATAGTCGGGAAAAATATTTATGATTTCTTATCGCGGGAACAGATCAATAGAATACCCGTGGTAAATTATAAAAAAAATATCATTTTCATTCCTGCAATAACTCAAGAAAATATTGATCTATACTATATTTTAAAAGGAACAGTGGAGGTCTTTTCACAATCCTATAATGGCCGTCGTTTTCTTATTGATACACTGGAACAGGGCGAGTTTATAGGAAAATTCTCCCAGATGCGCGAGCAAAATTTTTACTGTGAAATTAAAACACGCACGTCATGTACAATGTTAAAACTTACTGAGATGAAAAATGAACTTTTTAATGACGAGCGATTTTCCCTTTTTTTTTATATTAAGACGACAAATCGAATTTATGAAATGTATAAAGCATCAATGGCGCGAACTCTTTTTACTTCTGAAGAATTACTGGCCTACCAATTGCTAAATATAGCTAATGAAGAGGGATTTATTGGTGATAAGGACACAAGTATTTGCTTAAAAACTAACATCAGTGAGCGACAGTACTATTATATTATGAAAAAGTTTATCAATGAGCGCATTATTTGCACTGACAAAAAAGGCATCTATATCCTTGACAAAGATAGCTTAATGGCCGTCGCAACTAAAGTCATAAAATTTATGATGAATACTATTTAACTCATTTTTCTTCCGGAGCAGATTACGCTGATGCATTGCCTTGAATTCCTGATTACTTGTTAGCATTGGAATCATGGCTTGAAATAAGCCTTCTTGCAGCCTCCTTCTTCCGCGCTTACTGTAGTGGTATTTTCTTTGTGCTTGCCCGAACTTTTTTTCTGAGACTAAGTCCCGCCAGCTTCATAATCTGACGGGGATATTGAAAGCGGGATAGATCCCCGATCTCACCAATGATGACGGCCGCCGTTAACATCCCAACCCCTTTGATCTCAACCACCTGGAAAGGTCTAGCCAGCCACCCGGTATCCAGCATTGGGACTGAAGCGGTAATGCCAGGTCTAAGCGTAGGTAGGAAAGGTCGTTGGTCGAAAGCTGAAGATGTAGAGCTCCGAAATTCCCAACAGGCAGGTCGATGTATGGGACGAGCAGAAGACAACACCGGTTCTAGCAATAATGGCGAGTTAGAATAGCCCCGGAGTCGGAGGTCTTGGCATGCTACATACCAAGACAAAAACCATTTACCTATCCACTCATCAATTACTTGATGCGGCTCAAGCCATTGCTTCTTGGAAAACCTTGGCGCTACTGTGATTTTGCCAGCGACTACGCAATACCGTCTTTTTTAAGTCTCTTACGGAGGCTTTTTTCATATGCTCTTTTTTGCGCTTAGAAGCCTTTACCCATCACAAAGTCTTTCAACATAGTGAACTCCTTGTATGAATTTACACAAAATGTAAATATACTTATTCTATCGAAAAATATATTCAGTGGCTTTGTTTGTCCGGACAGATGGCTCAAGTTCTCACTTATCGGAACAGGTGCTCAAAGTGCTCCGGATTATTCCATGATTCCAGCTTTGAGTATTTGTTTAATCATCATCAGAATTCTTTTATCCCGGATGCCAAGATGCCAAAGTTGTTTGATAAGCCGTGTATGATTCATGGTATCGAAATAAGATTTAATATCTCCTTCAATCTCCTATCCAATGGTATCCAGTTTTATGGACGATATCAGTTACTCTTTCCAAAGCCATATGTGTATCACGGTAAGGACAAAATTTCCCAGGGGACGTTTTCTTATTTACCCGGTTTGGGAATGGACTCTACGTATCATTCGGGGGTGGTACTGTTTGCATTGTTCCCCCGACTACTTTGCTGACCACTTCGCAGGTCTACTTTTCGCCGCCTTCACTGAGCTTCGTACACCTGCAGGATAATCAGATGCACTTCGGAGCATTAGGGGTGGTCTGCCGGTATTCAGTCCATAGTAGGTTCTTTTCCTACCAATTTGAATGCAGAATTCGGTTTTTTCGCCTGGTTTTATTGCTCATTTCTGCGCAGATTGTCCAGGAACCGTGCGTGCGCACCCCTTCAAGAACCGTCCACCTGAGTCTCCCAATTTTTGTGTATTGCAATTTACAGCATATTTAAATAAACTATCAATAAAGTCCCCTAATATCACCGGAACCATAAAGTAAAAGAATTATTCATAATCGCAATTCTGCATAGATATATGAAACAAGAAGTTTCTAAGAATAAAAATGCTGAGAGGCAAAAACTTAGTAGTGGCAATGTTCCGATTTATACAATTATTCAACTCCTAATCTGTTATAATTCAATTAAACTGAAAAGTGGAAAATTAAAAAGTACGCTCAATAATAAGAGGGAGATGATGCCGAGGTATTCTTAAGTTACAAGTAAAATAGGATAATTTTTAGAAGGAAAGGATTGCTATGATGAAAAAAATAAGATTTTTGATGTCAGTAATTTTTATGGTTTTTGCATTTATGTCTTTAACTGTAGTTTGCTATGCAGGAGAGAAAGATAAGGATGTAGGAGAGTTTATTTCGGTTGGCGATATGGCTGTAGGCTTTAGTGAGAATATGGTTCCACAAAATACTGATCTTGTGGGAAAAGAGTTTAAATTATATTTTCCTAATGGAATGGTAATAAACCATAAGGTATTTGACAAAGATACTCTTTCATGGGAAATAATTGAAGGGGAAGGTAAAGGGGAAAAAAATTCCTGCACTTATTATGCTGTTTCGCCTAGAGAAGGCGTTTATGTATTGAGTTTTGTTAATGCCTACGGTGATGCAAAAATAGTTAATATGGTAATCAACACTAAAACAGGTGCAGCACTAGTTCAGGAAGGCTATTTGCCTAGCGAAAAAGATGCGTCAATTCCTTTGTGGAAAAGAGCGCAAAGTAAAACTCCTATGACTTCAATAAAGGTAGAATATACCAATGCCTCATATGAAAAACCTTTTACTAAAAATACACCGAAAATCGAAAGAACAAGAGATCTCATTGGAAAACGCGTACAGTTCACCTATAGCTCCAAAGATGCTTATGAACATATTTATTTGAATGATCATAGTTATGTATGGAATTGCATAAGCGGCAATGAAAAAGGTAATGCCGATACTGAACAATGTCAATACTTCAAAATTGAAGATGATCTATATCTTTTCTCATGGCAGGAAAAGGCTGTGCCAACAATAGGTTTTGTAGTTGAAAACTTTGACGTAAAGAGATCCTTCGGTGCAATTTATGGTTATGATGGATTTGATTTTGAAAAAGTAATAAATATACCGGTTGGTTCATATTTAAAAGAGCTGAATACTACAAATTACGATTATAGTCTTCTAAAAGATTAATAGATTAGGGACAATATATTAGTAATCCAGGTAAGTAGCGAGCTTTACTCTTAATAGCCACAAATGGGACTATAATTATATATCCCATCTGTGGCTATTATTGAAACTGCAATTCTTTTTTTACTATAAGTTATGGCGATGAGTTAAAATTTTTTTGATGGGGTTAAAATCCCACCTAAAGCTAAGTCTACTTTATGTAACATAAAATGTACATGCACTTGTTATTCTTTTCTTAAAAACGACTTTTGAAGTGAATAAATTATCCTTTGTGGCCCCTTGTTAATCCAGAATATTAAATTATTTAAATATCTTCGAAAATTATCTTAAGCAAGGAGGGGTTTGATGACTGATTATAATGTCTTAGCCAATGGTGATTTATTCCCTATACAACCAGGAATGGAAGCTGCTAGTATTTCATATGTTGAAAAGGTAGTGGAGTGGAATCCAATAACTCAGAATGCAGCTATATTTTATCAATTGCAAACAAAAGAAAAAAACAACCAAAAGACTTGGCTGGTTCCGGATGGATGTATGGATTTTGTTTTTTGTTGTTCTCCGACTAAGTCTTCTGCGACTATTTTGGGTAAAAAATTTAAAAGCAGATGTATTGAAATGGAATGTGGATCCACTTATTTTGGCGTTAGGCCATTTTCTGAGCATGGTTTAATGATAAACGGTATATCCATGAAGGAAATTGCGAATGATGTAATTCCTTTTTTAGAAATGTTTCCAGATGAAGATATAGTTGAGACTATTACTCAAGCGGAAAGTTTTGAGCAGCGCATTAGTAGTTTTAGAACATATATCAAAAAAAAGATTAATGAACAGGAAGCAAAAATAGATTTAGGACATTATTGTTTTTTGCAGATTTGTGCAAGCAAGGGAACCTTGAAAATGGAAGGATTAGTTGAAAAATCGGGATATTCTGACAGATATTTAAGAAAGAAGTTTGAGGAATCTTTTGGAATACCACCCAAAAAATTTGGACAAATTGTTATGTTTCAAAACTCATTAAATAAGCTAATGAAGCAAAAAAACTCAAAGCTTGATATTGTATTCGAAAATGGATATTATGATCAAGCACATCTTAATCATCAATTTAAAAAACTTGTCAATGTTCCGCCAAGTGAATTTAAAAATATAATTTGTGGAATTTCATAATATCATTTTGGTGTTGGGTGGTTAAGTCAAAGGCAGAATGGATATCGGATTAATAAATTAGGTTAGGGTGGTTATTTATGGCGGAAGAAATTAATGACCTATTAGTAGCATTTAATAAAATAACCCCATTAGTACAGCAACTTTTCCCAGAACCCGTGAATTTTGCTATATCACCTAAGTTCCCGGAAATATGTAACGAGGAGCTTCGAAAGTCGCATAAATACTGGGAAGTTTGCTTGTTATAAAAATATGATTATAACGATGATTTACACTGAGCAAAAGGCGAAAAACATTGATTTTACTGTACTGTTAGCAAAACATCGTTATACTTTCCGGGAACTTAGGATATCAGATAGGGAGAATTTTATTGGACATGTGCCGCATCAAGGAATGCCGATGGTGGTAAAAGTGGGATCTGCACTAAATGTAGGTGAGCCGCTACAGCAAGCAATTGAACAAAAAAAAAAATAAGTACAGTTGTGCCCCAGGAAGTATTTGGGTTTCCCTGCCAAGGACTTGCTATTCCATTAACGGGTAGTAATGGCAATGTTATCGGGGCAATGGCAATTGGTCTAAATCTTAAACGTCGTACTGAACTTTCGGAAGTTGCGCAAAATTTATCTTGTGCATTAGGAGAAATGGTACAGGCAATTACTCAAGTAAATACCGGTATTCAGGAAATCGCAGAATATAGCAGAGGTAATTTAGAAAAAATAAATCAAACAAAAAGCGAAACGAAAAATACAGATGATGTGCTTGACTTTATTAGAACTGTGGCAGCGCAAACGAATTTATTGGGGCTAAATGCTGCAATTGAGGCTGCACGGGCAGGGGAAGTTGGTCGAGGTTTTAGTGTAGTGGCAGATGAAATCAGAAAACTATCAATGTCCAGTGCAGATAGCATTAAGCAGATTGACAATACCTTAAAAAATATTCAAGCAAACATTGCTACAGTTGCAGATATAATAACAAAAGAAAATGATGTATTACAGGATCAAGCTTCTGCAATACAACAAATTGATGCTTCATTGCAAGAATTAAATAATATGGCAGCTTTATTAGCGAGAATTGCACGAGAAATGTAATGTAATATTTTTATGTGTGAGGTATTATTGAGCAAACGTCAGATGTCGGAGTTGTCCGGCATCTGACGTTTTATTGGTTCTCCCGGCATGAGCAGTAACCAGGAGTTGAAATACGTTATGGGCTTGGTGGTGGTAATCATTAGCTGGCAGGCATGGGTATCCGCTTCTCAATATAATCAGAAAGTTCCGGTTTTTACAAGTCTATAAAGAAAAATTGCACTAAAATAATTTTACAGGGGAACAGTAACGCTCTTAAGCCAAGGGTTCTTATGAGTAATTAAAAAAATGCTGGAGGTATGAAAGACATGGAATTACTTAATGAATTGATGCAAAATTCCCGGATCGCACAGAAACAACTGGAACAATACTCACAGGAACAAGTAGATGTTTTGTTAAAGGCAATGGCTAAAGCAGTATATGACAATGCCGACCTATTAGCTAAAGAAGCAGTTGAAGAAACCGGCATGGGTGTCTATGAGGATAAAATTATTAAGAATGTCAATACCGCCATGGGCTTATGGAATAGCCTAAAAGATAAAAAATCTGTTGGAATTATTAAACGCGAACCGGAAACTGGACTGATACACATAGCAAAACCAAAAGGTATTGTGGGTGCAGTAAGTCCAACGACTAATCCGGTTATTACCCCAATGGGTAATGCGATGGTTGCGATTAAAGGAAGAAATTCAATTATTATCGCCCCGCATCCTAAGGCGGTTAAGGTTTCTACTCATACAGTCAAAATAATGAATGCTGCTATTAGAAAGCTCGGTGCACCTGAAAACTTAATACAAATTATTGAGCAGCCGTCTATGGAATTAACCCAGGGACTAATGAAAGCTTGTGATGTTATAGTTGCAACAGGCGGTATGGGTTTGGTAAAGGCCGCCTATGCAAGCGGTAAGCCGGCTTATGGTGTTGGGGCTGGCAATGTACAGGTTATTATTGACCGCGACTATGATATGGAACAGGCCGCAAAAGACATAATTATGGGAAGAAAGTTTGATAATGGAATTATCTGTGCAGGTGAACAATCTATAATTGCTCCTGTTGAGCAGCATACTCGAATTATGGAAACTTTCGTAAAACATGGTGCTTATTATGTTGAAGACGAAACCACTGTTAATAAATTTAGAAATATACTTTTTAAAGATGGAGTTATAAACGGTGAAATTGTTGGACACTCTGCCCGTTACGTTGCTGATAAGATTGGCGTGGAGATTCCAGAGGATACCAAGGTTGTAATTTTGAAGGGAAAAGGCAAGGGGAAAGCAGATATCCTGTGCAAAGAAAAAATGTGTCCAGTTTTAGTTACTTTAACTTATGATCAATTTGATGAAGCTATTGAAATCGCTAAAGCCAATTTGCTGTATGAAGGTGCGGGACATTCTGTAGCCGTTCACTCCAATAATGATATGCACATTGAGATGGTGGGGAAAGCATTGCCGGTTGGACGAATTGCCGTAAATTATCCGTCGATTTTGGTGAATGGGTCTCCAATCAACGGATTTAACCCAACTACAACGCTTGGTTGTGGATCATGGGGTAATAATAGTATTTCTGAAAACTTAACCTATGAGTATTTGCTTAATGTTTCCAAAATCGGTTATCCGATTAAAGAGGCTAAAAGTCCTAATGGTGAAGAGGTTTTTGGCAATTAAACAAGGAAAAGCTTAGCCGTTTTCAGGTTTAAAAGGAATGATTACTTGTTAGTGAAAAGTTATAGACAATAAAGAGTGGGTGAAAAAATGGTAATTAAGGACTTTAACCAAATGATTGATAGGGTTAAACAGGTTGAAAAGAAAAAGCGGATGGCTGTTGTTGTTGCCGAGGACGAGCATACCTTAGAAGCAGTATTCAAAGCTCAAGAGGAGAATATTGTTGAAATAGTGCTTATCGGAAATGCAAATAAAATCAAAACTAAATTAGAAGCGCTGAATCAAGTAGTCGCTGAGGAGTGCATTATAGATGCAGCAAATGATCAGGAAGCTGCATATAAAGCTATGGATTTTGTAAACCAAGGTAAAATTGACATCATAATGAAAGGGAAAATCCAAACTGCAGATTTAATGGGGGCAGTGGTTGACAAGGAAAGAGGAATTAGATCCTCTAATGTAATGTCCCATGTAGTGCTCAATGAAGTACCGAGTTATCACAAGTTGTTGTTGACTACTGATGGTGGATTAATAATGTATCCTACTGTTGACCAAAAAATAGAAATACTCAAAAATGCCGTTAATGTACTACGTTCATTTGGTTATGACAATCCTAAAGTTGCTGTTCTTGCCGCAGTTGAGCAGGTTAATCCTAAGATGACTGAAACGCTGGATGCAGTGAGGCTGAAAGAATTGAATCAAACCGGAGAGATTGAGAACTGTATTGTTGAAGGGCCGATTTCGTATGATCTGGCAGTGAGTAAAGAGGCCGCTTTGCTTAAGGGATATGACAGTCCGGTTACAGGGGATGTCGATATACTGTTAATGCCTAACATTACAGCAGGTAATATTTTAGGAAAGTCTCTTTTATGGACAGCAGGAGCAAAGATGGCAGGTTTTGTTGTCGGAGCCAAGGTGCCGATTGTGTTGACATCCAGGGGTGCATCAGCAGAAGAAAAATACTTGTCACTGGTACTGGCGGCGGCAGGCTAAGCAATGAAAAAAGGCGATTTTCTTTGAAGCGCATGCTAGCAGGGGTAGCCAATTTTTGGTATTGCCAAGCACGCATGAATGAAAATCCTAATCCCCCAGCTATGCTGGGGAGAACAGAGTAAGCAGAAGCGTGACTGCGGATGAACTAAAAAACCTCCTGTGTTAGTATGATACTGGTGTCGCAAGCCAATATCAGAGAAGATAGGAGGTTATCAAAAATGGATAGTTCAAGCTTATCACATACAAAATGAAAATGCCAGTATCATATAGTTTTCATACCGAAATACAGAAGAAAAGTTCTGTACGGAAAAATAAGAGCGGATACTCGGCTTTGCTAAAAAGAGAGCACCTAAGACAAATTAGCTTATTCAAACCATTAAATTATATTGGGAGGAACTGCCGTGAATAAGGTTTTACGGGTTTTGGCAATCAATCCTGGGTCTACTTCGACGAAGATCGCGCTTTACGAAAATGAGAAGTGTATTTTTGATGAGGTCATCCGATATCAGACAGAAGAACTGGCAGCATATGCGACGATTAATGATCAGTATGATTTCCGGCTGACTCATATCGTGGAAGTTCTTGCGAAAAAAGAGGTTGCAGTTTGCTTATTAGATGCTGTTGTAGGACGTGGTGGTTTGTTACAACCGCTTTCTAGCGGAACTTATAAAGTTGATGATTTGTTATTAGAAGGATTAAGAAACGGTTTTCAAGCAGAGCATGCATCAAATCTTGGTGGGCAATTAGCTCACGGTATAGCGTCGATGGTTAACATCCCGGCATTTATTGTAGATCCGGTCTGTGTGGATGAATTTGAGCCGTTAGCTAGATTTACAGGGTTGCCGGAAGTTAAACGTAAGAGCCTTTTTCATGCATTGAACCTTAAAGCGGTTGCTCACCGCGTGGCCAATGATTTAAAGCGAGACTATAACGATTTAAATCTGGTGATGGTTCATCTTGGTGGGGGAATTTCGGTCGGCGCACAAAAGAAAGGTAAAATGATTGATGTTGCTGATCCTAATGTAACTGGACCGTTTTCACCGGAAAGAGTGGGCAGTCTGCCGACAAATGCCTTGATGAATTTATGTTTCTCCGGCAAATATTCATCGGATCAGATGAAAAAGAAACTTAATGGACAAGGCGGATTGGTAGCACACCTTGGGACCAATGATGGACGAGAAGTTGAAAAACGAATTGATAATGGCGATGAGCAGGCAGCATTAGTGTATGAAGCTATGGCTTATGGAGTTGCAAAAGAAATCGGGGCAATGAGCACTGTGTTGTCAGGCAAAGCAGATGCTATTGTTCTTACCGGCGGGATGGCACATTCTAATAGGCTTGTCGGGTTAATTAAATCGCGTGTTGATTTTATTGCACCGGTATTGATATATCCGGGAGAAGATGAACTGCAGGCTTTGGTTGAAGGAACATTACGTGTTTTACGCAGAGAAGAAGAAGCGAAAGAATATAGTCATCTATAGTAGCTTGATTAGCATTAGTTAAAAACGTATTAATGCGTTCACGAAGGATACGATCTAGCAATATGACAGTTCCCGTAAAGTTTTGTTTTCTGAATAGTTTGAATATTTTTT
>Ga0316604_10002482_pt1 | contig 14048 bp, 11 predicted proteins | sample OWC_soil_day20_C_FD_207650 | JGI IMG/M metagenome (GOLD analysis project Ga0316604, IMG submission 207650) | Wetland soil microbial communities from Old Woman Creek delta, Ohio, United States - OWC_soil_day20_CT | ecosystem: Environmental > Terrestrial > Soil > Wetlands | place: USA: Ohio... | reverse complement strand
TGAAGCCGGCCTTCAAAGAAGGCGGGTCCGTGACCGCGGCCAACTCCTCAGGAATTAATGACGGCGCTGGCGCCGTTGTCGTGATGAGTAAAGCCAAAGCGCAAGAACTGGGCATCAAACCGCTTCTAGCCATCAGAAGCCAGGCCGTAGCAGGCAACCATCCCGACATCATGGGATATGCGCCGGTTCCAGCAACCCGCAAAGCTGTAGAAAAAGCCGGACTTAGACTCGAAGACATTGACCTCTTTGAAATCAATGAAGCCTTTGCCTCGCAGTCCGTCGCCGTGGTCCGGGATCTGGGGATCCCCAAAGAAAAAGTCAACGTCAACGGCGGTGCGATAGCGCTTGGACATCCGGTCGGCGCGACAGGAGCCATCCTGGTCGTAAAACTCATGAACGAAATGAAACGGCGTGGATCCAAATATGGCGTCGTAACCATGTGCATCGGCGGCGGGCAGGGAATTGCCACCGTGTTTGAAAATTTGCAGTAACAGGGGGAGCCAAGCATGAAAGGGAATTTCGTAACCGCACCTGAAGCTGCAGCCATGATCCAAAACGGCGCCACTATTGCAACCATAGGGATGACCTTGGCGGGCGCAGCGGAAAGCATACTTAAAGCGATCGAAAAAAGCTTCCTCGCCACCGGCGTCCCCAATCAACTGACCTTGGTACACGCCGCCGGACAAAGCAACCGCTGCGGAGGAATTCAGCACTTTGCCCACGAGAACATGACCCGGCGTATCATTGGCGGACACTGGGGACTGGCGCCCCAGTGGATGGAAATGATCACCCGGAATCAAGTGGAAGCCTATAACCTGCCGCAGGGACAACTGGCGCAACTCTATCGCTCAATGGCGTGCGGCCTGCCCGGGAAAATGAGTAAAGTAGGAATTGGAACCTATATAGATCCCCGCGTCGAGGGCGGCAAAATGAATAGCCGGACCAAAGAACTCCCCGACATCGTCGAAATCATGGAGTACGGCGGAGAAGAATACCTGTTCTATAAAGCCATACCCCTGGATTATGTCCTCATTCGGGGGACCACAGCCGACGAGATGGGCAACATCACGTTTGAAGAAGAAGCGATGAAAGTAGAAGTCATGGGCGCGGTGCTTGCCGCCAAAAGATTTGGCGGCAAAGTACTGGCGCAGGTAAAACGGGTAGCCAAAACCGGCACCCTCCATCCCCAAAAAGTCGTTGTTCCCGGATTCTTCGTTGATGCCATCGTGGTTTGCGATAACCCGGAGGAAGATCACAGGCAGAGCTCCTCGTACTTTTTTGATCCCGCCCTGAGCGGCGATCTGGCAATACCGGAAGCCACAGTGGACCCTTTGCCGTTAAGCGCACGAAAAGTAATCGGACGCAGAGCCATGCTTGAATTAAAACCCAATGCCGCCATCAATCTTGGCACCGGCATCCCCAACGACGTCGTGGGAGGCATTGCAGCCGAAGAAGGACTGACCGAAGACATCCTGCTTACCGTCGAGTCCGGAATTTACGGAGGAATCCCGGAAGGAGGCATTGACTTCGGCGTAGCCCGCAATACCTATGCCATCCTCGAACACCCGGTGCAAATGGACTTTTATAATGGGATGGGAATTCCATATACCTTCATGGGAGCCGGCGAGATGGATGCGGCGGGGAATGTCAATGCGACGAAATTCGGGGACCGGTGTACGGGCTGTGGCGGGTTTATTGACATCACCCAGAATGCAGGGCACGTGATCTTTTGCTCGACATTTACAGCGCGCGGACTGGAAGTGGACTTTAGTGGCAATAAGGTGAGGATTGTCAAGGAAGGCTCGGAGAAAAAACTGGTGGCCAAAGTGAACCAAGTATCGTTCAATGGTGAAATTGCCAGGGCAAAAGGGCAAAAAGTGCATTTTGTCACCGAACGGGCCGTATTTGAATTGCGGCAGGAAGGCCCGGTTTTAATTGAAATCGCGCCGGGTGTCGATTTGCAGAAGGATGTACTGGACCAAATGGAGTTTGCGCCGATTGTCTCGGAGCACCTCAAGATTACCGATGCAAGCGTTTATAATTTAGGCTCATTTGACTTGCGGGCAAAGTTGTTTGCCAAATGAAAGGAGAAAAACTTATGCGATTAAAAGGAAAAGTGGCAATTGTTACCGGTGCGGGGCGTGGTCTCGGCAAAGGAATTGCACTTAAACTGGCCCAAGAAGGCGCAAAAGTTATTGTCAGCGACATTGTCATAGGCAATGCGGAAAGTGTTGCCAAACAGATTGTCGATGCCGGTGGAACCGTCCTCGCCGTGGCAGCTAATATTGCCGTGAAATCGGAAGTTGAAGCAATGTTTACCAGAGCTGTCGAGGCTTTTGGTTGTGTCGATATTCTGGTCAATAATGCTGGCATCAATCGTGATGGATTGTTGCACAAAATGACAGATGAGCAGTGGGACGAGGTTATTGGCGTTAATCTAACAGGAACTTTCTATTGCACTCGACTTGCGGCAGCGCATATGAGGGAACGAGGATATGGCAGAATCGTAAATATAGCATCAGCAAGTTGGCTGGGTAATGTTGGTCAGGCAAATTATTCGGCGGCCAAAGCGGGCGTTGTTGGACTGACAAAAACTGCAGCAAGGGAACTTGCACGAAAAGGAGTAACGGTCAACGCAATTTGTCCAGGATTTGTCGATACTGAAATGACACGTGGCGTACCCACAAGTGTTTGGGACATTATGGTGGGAAAAATTCCGGCAGGTCGAGTGGGTACTCCGGAAGATGTAGCCAATGTGGTGGCTTTTTTGGCTTCTGACGAGGCATCTTACGTTACTGCCGAGGTAATAAATGTAGGCGGTGGCATGGTTCTGTAGCAGAAAAATAGAAGGGGGTAGAAAAGAAATGCAGGGTAACCGGTGCAAAGTATTCTCAGTACTCGTCGTGGTTGTTTTTTTGGCGGCTATGCTCGTGGGATGCGGTGGAGGACAGGGCAAGTCCGCAGCCGTTACAGAAGTGAAAATCGCTTTCATGAATCCACTATCCGGGAGTAATGTCGATGCAGGAAAACAAGATCTAAATGCAGCTGAGTTGGCGGTTGAAGACATCAATGCTGCGGGAGGGATCAAATCTCTCGGTGGCGCCAAAGTGAAATTGGTGGTTGTTGATACCACCAGTGACCCCAAACAAGCAGCCTCTGTTGCAGAGCGGATTTTGAGTACTGATAAGGTAGCTGGTGTTGTCGGAACCGGTATCAGCGGATTGACGCTCCCAATATTGCCGGTTACTGAAAAAGCGCGAGTCTCCATAATTACGAACTCCATTAATGACCAAATCACAGCGCAAGGGTACAAATATGCTTTTCAGATAACCCCTAAAGGAAGCCAGTTTGGTGGAACACAAGTTGATTTTTTGAAATGGATCAATGAGAAATATAAGCTGGGGATCACGAAAGTGGCTGTCGTATATGAAAACTCTGGTTATGGAGTTTCTACTGCAGCTGGAATTAAAGATATTGCGGCGAAAGCAGGGTTGGATTTGGTTCTGTATGAAGCTTATCCACATGGATTTACCGATGCTTCTCCGTTGGTGACAAAGATTAAAGCCTCTGGAGCACAGGCGTTGTTTCCCATTGCTTACACAACAGATGCTAAATTAATTATTAATACCATGAAATCCATGGCAATTAATCCGGTAATTATTGGCGGGGGCGCCGGATTTCTTTGGCCGGCATTTTCGCAGGAAATGGGGCCGGCTGTTGATGGCTTCGTCAGTGTGGCTTCTTGGAACTGGGATTCCAAGAGCATTACCAGCAATAAAGACCTGGTTGCAGTGACTGAACGTTATGAAAAAAAATTTGGTACGTTCATGACTGAACACGCGGGTCCGACGTATGCTGCTGTTCGGGTTTTGGCAGAAGCTATTGATAAAGCTGGCTCGGCTGATCCGATTAAAGTGAGGGACGCATTAGCCAGTTACAATTCGACTTCCGGCATGGCGGCACTTATGCAACCGGGTGGCGTAAAATATGACGACAAGGGCTGGAATGGCATGGTACACCCTGTAATGATTCAGTGGCAAGATGGTAAACCACGAACCGTTTTCCCTGAAGGAGACGCGACAAAAGCATTCGAATACAAAAAATAGTAAAAGCGGCAACTAACTCATGGGAAGGAACGGACTTACAGAGTTCGTTCCTTCCCGACAAGAGGGAGGCAAGGGCGTGGATTTGAACATTTTCTTACAGACAAGCATCAATGGATTGATGATTGGAGGCGTCTATGCACTGGTTGCTGTTGGCTTGACGTTGATTTATGGGGTCATGCGAATCGTTAATTTTGCGCAGGGTGAATTTGTCATGCTGGGTATGTATGCTAGCTGGATGCTTGCAACATTTTTAAAAATTGGGCCGTATCCCGGACTGTTCCTAGTGGGCCTATTCATGTTAGGGATCGGTTGGTTAATTTTTAAAACCTTGATAAATCGGGTGGTTGGAAAGCCTGATGAGGTCGCAATTTTACTGACATTGGGTTTGTCCACATTTCTGCAGAATGCAATCTTAATGATTTTTGGGGCTGATTACCTCACCGTGCAGACAACAATCAAAGACGCTGCATTTAATATGGCTGGCCTTTCTGTGCCGTATGCCCGAGTTATCGCGTTTTTGGTTGCGCTGCTGTTTGTTGGACTGTTGAGCTATTTGTTGGCTAAAACTGATTTGGGAAGAGCCATGAGAGCTAGTGCGGAGAGCAGAGACATTGCCATATTGCTGGGGATTAATCCTAAATTCATTTTTACCGTTGCGTTTGGCATCGGTATCTGTATGGCCGGAGTTGCAGGTGTGCTTTTGACGCCAATGTTTTATGTGTATCCAGGCATTGGAACACTCTTCAATACCACGGCTTTTGTGGTTGTAGTTCTTGGCGGTATGGGCAGCGTTCCCGGAGCATTTTTGGGAGGGCTGATTATTGGAATATTGGAATCACTGACAGGAACCTATGTATCCTTGGACTTGGCGCCTATTGGTACGTTTATGATTTTTTTGATTGTTCTTTTCCTGCGGCCCAGCGGACTCTTTGGCAGGAGCGTGAACTGATATGAGTAAAAAAATGAAGTACGCGGTTGCAGGTTTTTTCGCTTTGCTGATTTTGGCATTTCCACTTCTGGTTGATAATCCTTATATTATCCATACTTTCTTCATGGTGTTCCTCTTTGCAACTATGGGACTTGGGTGGAATCTCATCGGTGGATATGGCGCTCAGCTTTCCCTCGGACATGCTGCTTTTTTTGCTGTTGGAGCTTATACTGCAGTATTGTTTGTGGTTTACAAATCAATTACGCCTTTTCTCGGCGGGGTCGTCGGCATTGTTTTTGCGGTAATACTTGCCATCATTATTGGGTTGCCAAGTTTTCGCTTGAGAGGGCCTTACTTTACTTTGTCTACGATTGCTGCGGCGGAAATCGTTCGGACACTTCTGCTTCACTTTCAAGATTTTACAGGTGGGGCCAATGGAATTCCTATACCTTTTAAGGGCGAAAACCCGCTCTTCTTACAGTTCTACTCGAAAGCACCCTACTATTACCTGGCGTTGATTATGCTGATCGCTGTTTTTCTGTTGCTCCGCTTTCTGGAAAAATCGAAGATTGGCCGATATTTGGCTGCTATTCGTGAAGATCAGGATGCTGCAGAGTCACTTGGAATAAAAACGCATAAAGTTAAAATGATTGCATTGATCATTAGTGCCGCGATTACGGCTGCTTGTGGCGTCTTGTACGCTTTTACGGTAGGGTTCATCGATCCTGACAGTATAGCAGGATTGAGTTTGTCAATTGAAATTGCTGTGGTGGTTATTGTTGGTGGAATTGGAACCTTATGGGGTCCCATTGTTGGCGCGGGAGTCGTGATCTTATTGACGGAATTAACCAATATGTATCTGGGCGCGATGCGAAGCGGAGCTAGCCTTATGCTTTATGGATTACTTCTCATTATTGTGATTCTATTCAAACCACAAGGATTATCGGCTTTGTTTCGAAAAAAATCGTAGCTGAAATTTTCGCGCGAAGGAGGACTACAATCTGTGAGTGCAGTTCTGGAAGTGAAAAATTTAAAGAAATCATTCGGCGGGATTCAAGCTCTGAAAAATGTGTCTTTCAATGTTGAGCAGGGCGAAATTCTAGGCTTGATCGGACCGAATGGTTCTGGGAAATCAACTTTTGTTAATGTGGTCTGTGGATTATATCGGCCGGATGCGGGAAAGGTATTATTGAAAGGAGATGATGTAACGGGACTAGAACCTCCTTTGGCGGCGAGTCGGGGAATTGCACGTACGTTTCAGTCGTCTCGTCCATTTCTTAACCTGACTGTACTGGATAATGTTATAGTGGCTGCGTTAATTGATGAAAATCGAGTAGATGCTGCGGAAAAGATTGCACTTAAGACCATTAAATTTACTGGATTAGAACAATATGTAAATACAAAAAGCTGCAATTTGCCGGTGGAAAAGCGAAAACGGCTGGATCTTTGTAGAGCATTGGCTACTAAGCCGTCCATTATGATGCTGGATGAAGTCATGGCAGGACTGAACCCGAAAGAAATGGAAGAAGGAATTGAGTTACTTCGATTAATCAACCAAACTGGCATTACAATAATATTTATTGAACATGTTATGAAGGCTGTTATGGCACTTTGCCACAGAGTTGTCGTTTTTAATCAGGGCGAATTATTGGCCGAAGGTGAACCGCAGATCGTCATGAAGGATGAACGCGTGGTCAAGGCCTATTTGGGGGGGAGCTACAAACCATGCTAGAGGTTAAGAATCTGGTTACGGGTTATGGCGACCTAAAAGTACTAAATGCAGTATCTTTAAAGGTAAATGACGGAGAAACTGTAGCATTGGTTGGCTCCAATGGAGCCGGGAAAAGTACCTTGCTGCAGGCCATATCGGGGCTATTGCCTGTATGGTCAGGTAATGTGGAGTTTGACGGAAAAAACTTGACGCAGTTGCCTTCGCATCAACTTCCAACGTTGGGGATAGCGTATATTCCTCAGGGACGTGGAACGCTCGCCCGGCTGTCGGTTTTTGATAATTTGATGCTGGGCGGATATGTTAAATCCGTTAGGAGTAGGCGGCAGGGCCGAATGTTGGAGATATTTGAGTTGTTCCCAATTTTGCATGAACGCAAGGAACAACTCGCAGGCACTTTGTCAGGCGGAGAACAACAGATGCTCTCCATTGGTCGTGCATTGATGATGTATCCAACGTTGCTGATGTTGGATGAACCATCTTTAGGTTTGTCGCCGCTTATGGTAGAGACGGTGTTTAAAATTATTAATGACATTTCTAAGATGGGGGTTGCTATTTTATTAATTGAGCAGAATTTGACAGAAGCTTTGAAGGTTTCAAAACGCGGCTATGTACTCGAAAGTGGGCAGGTGGTTCTTAGCGGATCTAGTAGTGAACTGCTTTCAAATGAAAAAGTTCGTGAAGCCTACCTTGGAATTTAAATAGGAGTGAAGGAAGGGATTGAGTTGGAAATCAAATCCGTTTTCGTAGTTGGAGCGGGGCTTATGGGGAGTGGTATTGCACAAGTTGCCGCCCAGGGCGGGTACAAAGTCTGCCTTTTTGATATCAGCGAAAAGTCGCTCGAAAAAGCAAAGGTAACCATAGCTGCGTCCATAGAAAGATTCGTCAAGAAAGGAAAAATGTCTGAAGAGTTGGGTAAAACCGCAATCGCGAATTTGTCAACGACAACCAAACTTGCAGACGCCGCCCAGTTTCCTTTTGTGGTTGAAGCGGTCTTTGAAAATTTGGACACGAAGCAAGCTGTATTTCGGCAACTGGATGGTATTTGCCCGCCAGAAACTATACTGGTAAGCAATACTTCAGGAATATCCATTTCCAAAATCGCGTCTGTTACCAAACGTCCGGAGAAAGTCGCTGGCATGCATTTTTTCGCACCAGTGCCGATGATGAAGCTGGTAGAGGTAATTAGTGGTATCCGCACTGATAATGCAACCATGGAAATAGTGGTTCAAGTAGGTACACGCATGGGCAAAGAACCCGTCAAAATTCTCAAGGATTTTGGAGGATTCGTTATTAATCGCGTCTATCTTCCCTATATCAAGATGTCCATTCAGATATTGACTGAGGGGATGGTTTCCGTGGATGAATTGGACAAAGCAGTTAAACTCGGATTGGGATATCCCATGGGACCTATTGAATTGGGAGACATGGTTGGTTGGGATATTATGTACGATGCGCTTAACGCGATTTATGTCGATACGAACGATCCGGCTTTTGCGCCGCCACCGCTGTTAAAAAGAATGGTAGATGGAAACCTTCTTGGGAAAAAGACTGGCGCAGGGTTTTATACTTATGATGAATCGGGCAACCGTACTGGTGTGAACAAGCAGATCTCTACTTAAAAAACAGAAATTAAGTCCGTATGAAGCATTGTAATAGGGATTATCCACTTATCCCCTGTATTTTTCACATAATTTTTTAGAACGCGGGTCGTCATCGACCACGTTCTTTTTTATATATATCGAAGGAGCAATTGTTTCCGACACAAAAAATAACACAAATCGGAAAATGGCTAGGGCGCAGAGAAAGAATGGCCAGAGTGTGACAGAATAATTTTCCTTTACACTTTTTCCTGAGAGGAGTTTGATCGGGAGGTCACGAAATTCTTATATCTAAGAAAACAAAAAACATGTAACTTCTAATGTGTTGGCAACAGAATGTAAAACATAGAAGGAGTGAAAAAAGATGGCGGTCATGTAGCGACTTGCGCTTGTGGGGGAGGAGCGCGGGTATTTTTTTATCCCTAATAAATATTCGTAAAATTCACAATAATTATCAATGCAACCTATTGTTGCTGAGTTCAATAACCAACAAATGGAGACGTAATAAAGGATAAGGGGTGAGAAAAATGAAAGTGGGAGCAAAAAACGCTCTAGGTTTTGGGATCGTATTGGTGATCATGTTTGTTATGGGGGGGTATTCCTATTATTCGTCGGATGATACCCGAATACAATTGGCGGAGCTTGATCGGGCCAGTCAGCGCAGCGATGCGGCGACAACCGCAAAAGATCATTATATCAATGGTGTATTGGCTGCTCGCGGGTATATGTTGTATGGAGACGAGGCGTTCGCCAAAACGACTATGGAACGATTTGACGCCGCACTGAAAGCGGCTGAAACGGTAAAAACCAAAACAGTTCGGGCCGAAGTAAAGGCGGAAACCGACAAGATCATTGAAGCGATCAAAAAATATCGCGAGGGATTGGAAACCCGCTTGTTTCCAGCAGTAAAGGCATATCATTTGGAAAAAAAATCTCCCAATGTTGATATGGCAACGCTGCGTAGATTAGATGCCGGTTTCGTCAGTCTGGGCAATGATCTGCGTCCGTTCACGGAAACGATTTCGAAAGGGATAGATGCGATTCAGGCCGAAGCGAATAAAACGAATGATGAAAGGTTGGCCAAGTTGCAGTCCAATGCGTTGGCGGTGGAACGATTGGTGCTGATTCTTACGTTGGTTTCACTTGGCATAGGTATTTTCATCAGCATTTTTCTGACGCGTGGCATCACACGACCGTTGCTGGCTCTTCGCGGGCGGGTGGACGAGCTGGCTGAAGGGCGTTTCGACCGGGATATCGAGAAAGCATTTCTGGATCGGAAGGATGAGTTTGGCGAAATATCGCATGCGTTCGATAAGATGGTTCGCAATCTTCGTGCTCTGATTAAGCAAGTGTCACAGTCAGCTGAGCATCTGGCGGCTTCCAGCGAGGAATTGACAGCCAGCGCGCAACAGTCGGCCGAGGCCTCCAACCAAGTTGCCGGTTCGATTACACAGATGGCGGATGGATCGGAGCGTCAGGTTACTGCAGTGAACGAGACTTCGGCGGTGGTTGAAGAGATTTCGGCAACGATTGAGGAAGTGGCGGCTACGGCTCAGGATATGGCCGGAGTGGCAGGCAAGACTTCCGCAGCAACGGCATCCGGCCAGACAGCGGTCGATTCGGCGGTGACCCAGATGGCCAGCGTCGGTGAAGGCTCAAAAAAAGCCAAGTCAGCGGCAGGCAACCTGGAGACTGGGTCTCGTCAGATTGCCGAGATTGTCGGCTTGATTTCCAGTATCGCCGGACAGACGAACCTATTGGCGCTGAATGCAGCGATTGAAGCGGCTCGGGCTGGCGAGGCCGGTCGAGGGTTCGCCGTGGTGGCCGAGGAAGTGCGGAAATTGGCGGAGCAGTCTGAGCAGGCGGCAACTCAGATTACTCAATTGATTAGCAAGAACGATGCCAACATCAAGAATGTGGTCGGCGTGGTAGATTCCACAATTCACGATATTGAGCAGGGAATTTCACTTGTCAACAATGCCGGGGCCGGCTTCGGCGAAATAGGTAAGCTGGTCAAGGAGCTATCGCAACAAGTGAATCAGATCTCCACGGCGCTAAGTGAAGTCGCCACAGGCAGCGAACGCATCGTGCATTCAATCCGGGACGTGGAAAAAATCAGTCGGGCGTCTTCGGCGGAAGCTCAAAGTGTGTCGGCGGCTACCGAAGAACAGTCGGCTTCGACGGAAGAAATTGCTTCGTCAAGTCAAGCGCTGGCTAAGCTGGCTATTGACTTGCAACATGCGATGACTAAGTTCCGCGTGTAAAGATTGCGAGTCTGAATCGCTGAAAACAACAGGAACCTCTCCACTAGCGGAAAGGTTCCTGTTGTTTGTTACAAAAATATAACGTAAGCTTAACAACTCCCAAACATATACACGGTAAGATAGAAAAGAGAAATGCTATGTAACGTGTAAAAAAGTTGGAGGGGAATTAGCTGTTGCGACAATCAATCGGGGCGAAAATTCTGGGAATCTGTATGCTCGTTGTTGCTGTTTTCACGGTGCTAAATGTTTATTCGTACGTGAAGTCCCAGCAAGTAGCCACCGGGTACCATAATGTGATAGACAGGAATGCGTCCCTGATTTTCAAGGTCTATTCCACCGATGTCGAACTTGCCAGACAGTCGGCGTTGCTGCAACAGTATGCGGTGTCGGGAAACGATAAGTTTCGGCAGGATTTCGAGGAATCCAAAGTAAACATGGAAGCTGTGTTTACCAGCTTGGATAAAGAACTGATCACGCCGGAAGGCAAGGAGGGGCTGGCGAAGGTTCGCCTGAGTGTTGACGCCTGGCACCTGGCTGCAATGAATGTGGTGAAAAATCGGCAGGAGAAGAATGTACCGGTTGCAAGCACTGCAGAGATACCGCTGGAAAAATTGGCTACGACGGCGGAACAAGAGATTAACGCCTATGTGAGATTTCTGCGTGGACGTATGGTTCAGCGTACGGAAGAAAATGCCCGGATAGCAAACGAAACTCAGCAGCTCATCATTGGTGGCAATGTGGCGGTTGTGATTTTGGCTACGGGGCTGTCGATCTGGTTGTGGCGGCGCATTTCTTATCCATTGGGGAGCGTAACCCGGATGGCGCGCGAAATCGCCGCCGGCGATCTGCGGATGAAAGGGCTGGAGTATCGGGACAATGATGAAATTGGTCAGATTGTGCAGGCCATTCATGGCATGAATCAAAGCTTGCATCATTTGGTTCGCCAAGTGATGGAGTCGGCGGGGAAAGTTACGGGAGCCTGCGCTGAATTCTCAGTAGCTACCGAGGGTTCAGCCGAGGCAGCGGCCCATATTACTGAGAATATGACGGAAGTGGCGGAACGAACCGAGGCCATATTTAGAGAAGCCGACTCGGTAAGAAAACAGATGGAAGATATCTCGGCGCACATTGAACAAGTTGCCGCACATGCCACAGGCGCGGCAACGGTGGCACAGGCCACGGAGGGGTCGATTCAGGCCGGACAAGCTGTGATTGACAGGGCTATCGCCCAGATGCATGCAATCAGCGATTCAACTGAAAATATCGGAGCTGCTATGTCGAAACTTTCTGCAGGGTCCGACCAAATTGCCGAATTCGTTGCTATTATTAACGGAATTGCCGAACAGACGCATCTGTTGGCGCTGAATGCGGCCATTGAAGCCGCCCGAGCCGGAGATGCCGGTCGGGGGTTTGCCGTGGTGGCTGAGGAAGTCAACAAACTGGCAGCGCAGTCGGCGAAATCTGCTAAGGATGTTCATGCGATGATTCAAACCAATCGCATGGATCTCTTGGCAATGGTTTCTTATGTCCAAGCCGGGCGATCGGGCGTGGTGACAGGCACGGAACTGGTAGGGACCGCCGGAATGGAATTCGCTAAGATTGCCCAAGGCGTCGGTCAAGTAGCGGATCGGATGCGGGGCATCTCTCAGACGATCGAAGAGCTGTCGGAGGGCGGACTAAATGTCATGGCAGCTGTGAAGAGAGTGGAAGAAAAAAGCGGTGAAACTGCCGGCAGGACGCAGGCGATTTCAGCCGCAGTTCAACAGCAAGCCGCATCTCTCCAACAAATGGCAGGATCAGGCCGGTCATTGGACGGGTTGGCGCAACAAATGCAGGATGTGGTAAAAAGATTTACCGTGTAATAAATGATCCATTATTTCAGTAGGGGTTTTATAAACCTCCCGATGCGATCGAGGGCTTCGGTAAGATTCTTAGAGGAGGATGCATAGGAACAACGGACGTATCCCTCTCCGCAAGCGCCAAAAGCATCTCCTGGCACCAGAGCAACTTTTTCCTCCTGCAATAGTTTTTCGGCAAATTCTAGCGAAGTGAGTCCGGTGTTTTGAATGGAGGGGAAGACATAAAAAGCCCCTTTCGGTTCAAAACAATTCAACCCCATGTTGCGGAAGCCTTCAACCATCATCCGACGCCGTTTATCGTATTCAGCGACCATTCGGTCACGACTTGGGCGTCCCTGCTGCAGTGCCTCCACCGCAGCGATTTGTGCGGTTATTGGAGCGCAAAGCATAGTGAACTGATGAATTTTGGTCATGGCGGCTATAAAATCTTCGTTGCTCAACGCATAGCCGATGCGCCAGCCAGTCATTGCATAGGCTTTGGAGAACCCGTTGAGCAGGATCGTACGGTCGCGCATTCCCGGCAGCGAAGCAAAACAGGTATGTTCGCCGTCATACGTTAGATTGGCGTATATTTCATCGGAAATCACAATGAGATCATGTTTCTCGGCAAACTGTGCGATGGCGGCCAAATCTTCCCGCGACATCACGGCGCCGGTCGGGTTGTTCGGATACCCGATCAGCAAGGCTTTGGTGCGGGGCGTTAATGCAGCAGCCAATTGATCGACGGTAACGCGGAATTCGTGTTCCCTGGTGCAGCAAACGCTGACAGGGACACCGCCGGCCAACGCGACGCAGGCTTGGTAGGAAACATAGCAGGGCTCCGGTACCAATACTTCATCGTCGGGGGACAAGATGGCGCGCATTGCAAGATCCAATGCTTCACTGACTCCCACCGTGACCAGCGCTTCGCATTTCGGATTGTAGGAAACCCCGTAATCGGTTTCGATCATTTGAGTGATTTCCTGGCGCAACTCCAAGAGGCCGTAGTTCGACGTATAGGAAGTATAACCGCGTTGCAGTCCATGCACGCAACTTTCCCGGATGTGCCAGGGCGTGACGAAATCCGGTTCACCGACTCCTAGAGAAATGACTCCGCTCATTTCGGCGACGATGTCAAAAAAACGTCGAATGCCTGAGGGCGGGATCGATCGGACGAGGGGCGAAACTCGTTCGGACCAGTTCATGGCGTCACCAGCAGGCGGCGGTCAGCTTCCTCATCTTCAATAATGACGCCTTCTTCTTTGTATTTTTTTAGCACAAAATGTGTGGTGGTGCTGACAACTCCGTCGATAGTGGCCAATTTGGTGGAAACGAATTGAGCGACTTCCTTGAGGTTGGTTCCTTCAACCGCTACCGCCAAATCATAAGCGCCGGACATGAGATAGAGGCTGCGGACCTCCGGAAAACGGTAGATTCGGGCGGCAAGCGCATCGAATCCGACTTCCCGTTGCGGTGTAATCTTGACTTCGATGAGGGCGGAGACGTCGTCAAGGCCAGCCTTTTCCCAGTTAATAATGGGTTGGCACTTGACTATGATTCTGTCAGATTCAAGTTCCTGCAT
>Ga0316604_10002481_pt1 | contig 14059 bp, 9 predicted proteins | sample OWC_soil_day20_C_FD_207650 | JGI IMG/M metagenome (GOLD analysis project Ga0316604, IMG submission 207650) | Wetland soil microbial communities from Old Woman Creek delta, Ohio, United States - OWC_soil_day20_CT | ecosystem: Environmental > Terrestrial > Soil > Wetlands | place: USA: Ohio... | reverse complement strand
AAAACCAGAGTTGTTTATTGTCAAAAATGATTATTCAAGAAAAGCTGTTATGATCGGAATGATTATTGTAGGATTAGCAATGTTTATATTTGGTTTATTATACGAACTTGGTTAGCGGAAATCAGTTATAGCTGAATTATTGAGGTGAGAATATGATTGGTTTATTGCGAGGGCTACGTTGGTTGTTATGCCTGGGTTATCTGTTAATAGTTTTTGCTATTCTAGATTTTTTGCCTTCTGACGCTACGGAAGTTGCTGTAATATTATTTGTCATCGTTGGTTTTTGTGGTTATCGAATACTCTTTGTTGGTGATGGTACCAGCATATTTTGACGCTTAAAATATAAAACAAAAAGGAGGGTCGGTATCCATAATGATTATCTTGTAAAACTGAACTCTTTGATTTCTTTTTATAGATATAAATCCAATTTTAATAATAGGAGGGAAAAAATGTTACCTGCAAAGAAAAAGTGGCTTCAATTGTTTGGCGTTTTAATGATTGCTATCATTATTTTGCCTCAGTATGTAATGGCGGCACCAGCTGTTGTCCGTGTCTCTGAAGAAAAAATGGCAGTGAACCTGATCTATCAACCAAAACCGATTTACCCCAATATAGCTAAAATAAACCATATCGAGGGAAAGGTAATTATGCTAGCATTGATTTCAACTACGGGAGAAGTCGAAGAGCTTCGACTTATTAGTGGACATCAGTTACTAGCACCACTGGCTATGGAGGCTGTGAAAAAATGGAAGTATAAGCCGTATTTGATTGAAGAGAAGCCAGTAAAGGTGAACACGACAGTAACTGTAGCATTTACTTTGCCCAAATAAACAGGAAAAATATTGTATCAGTAGATGTGATAGGCGATGTTTTAAAAAATGAAACCGAGTGGATCAGTCATTTTTTAATATGTTTTTATGATCGGAAGCAAAGAATAGTTCTTTGTATCCAAAAGACGGATTTGCAAGAAAGATACAATGGGGACGGTTCCGGCGTATCCTTTTAAAGGGTGGATTTTCAAGGTCACGGATCCCCCACCATGCAAATCCGAAATTTATGGATATAAATTACCAGCCTGAGAAGCCGCGAATTATCTGCTTTTGTGGGGGATAATGAGCGGTTTTTTGCTTGGGAAAAGTGAATTTTCTCGTCTCCACCAACAATTTTAAAATAAAGTATATTTATAAAATAAGCGTGAATGTATATTAGCACAACAACAGAAAAGCCAACCTTTGCCATAGTTAGCGGCAGGTTCATGGCTTTTCCTTTTTTGTATTTGGTAATTAATCAATACGTCCTGATATATTAGATGGGAGCAAGTGCTAATTCCTTACTTACTTTTTGCCTTGACTGGCTAGGGAAGAACTGCTCGACTTTCCGCTGGATTGGCTGCCTGACTTTGAACTGCTCGGTTTGGATGAAACAATAAGACGTTTCCAGAACATGATGTCACCTTTGTAATATACCGTGCTCTCCAGAGTTCCTCATTCAAGCAATCCTTTCTCCTTCGGAAATGGAGAAGACAGGAATCATTTAGTATGGTGATACCAAAAGTTGTATTGTACAAGTGAGTGTGGAGGTTGGAAGCTGGCATTATTCTTGGTATTGGAATCAGGAGGAAACGCAAAGTTTCAGGGTAGAATGCTGTGCCGAAGATAGTCCTAGTGTTTGTTACCAAATCCATATTTCGATTAATGCATATTTGGAATCCATACAATCTTGTAATTGGATATGGAAGAAAAGTTCCAGAGGATGTGAAACGGAGAATTGTATCATTGGTGGTGGCAAAATAGTAGAACTCCTGTAAAATTTATATTGCTTGACAGGAGTTTTGCTGTTAATGTGGAAAATTGTAAATTATGTTATAATACCGCAGAACTGAATCGTCGGAACCGTCCTTGAGAGTCTAAGTCAAATGGAATTAGCATTTGACTTGGGTGTTAGCTTTTCTACAATTAATCGCTGGGAAACTGAAAAGGTTTCTCCTAATAAAATGGCTAAAAAGTTTTAATGTTTTCTAACGCTAACACTCTACGTTTAATAGGCAGGAATTTTTACCGGGTTATGGAGAATACTTTAATTTATATCCAGAATTATGGAATATTGATGCGAGAGGAAGAATAATTAATGGCTGTAGTAAAACCATTTTGCGGTTTGCGTCCTGTTCCCGAATTGGCAGAAAAGGTGGCTTCGCTGCCGTATGATGTGATGGATTCACAGGAGGCGCGGGCGATAACGGAGAAAAATCCATATAGCTTTTTGCGTGTGACCAAATCGGAGGTTGATCTTGAACCGGATGTTGATGTACATTCTTCCAAGGTATATGCCAAAGCCCGGGAGACTTTGCGTAAGTTTATTAATGAGAAGATCCTGGTGCAGGATGAAACCCCGTGCTTTTATATTTACAAGCAGAAGATGGGTGATCATGTACAGGTGGGCTTGGTGGCTGCTGCTTCCGTTATTGAATATCAGGCCAACCGGATTAAAAAGCACGAGCTGACAAGACCGGATAAAGAACAGGATCGCATTCAGCACATCGTGACTAGCGAAGCGCAGACGGGAGCCGTCTTTCTGACCTATAAAGCGGATGAGAGTATCAATGCGCTGATGCAGGCGAACATGGAAAAGCCGCCGGTATACGATTTTGTGGCCGAGGACGGCATTGCCCACACACTGTATGTGGTTGACGATGTCGCACAGATCAGTGCTATTGAGAAAGCATTTTTGAATATCAACGATTTATACATTGCTGACGGTCATCACCGGTCAGCTGCCGCCGGACGGGTGTATGACCTGTGCCTGCAGGGCAATCATGATCATTCGGGGTTTGAGGAGTATAATTCATTCCTTGCCGTGATATTCCCGCACAACATGATGTATATTATGGACTATAACCGGGTGGTAAAGGATCTGAAAGGTAAGTCTCCGGAGCAGTTCCTACAGTTAGTGGCCGAAAAGTTTTCAATAACCGAGCAGGTGGGAGCGTATAAACCTTCCCGGATACATACGTTTGGCATGTACTTGGCTGGCAAGTGGTACAGTCTGGAGGCCAGCGCCGGAACCTATCCGGAGGAGGATCCGGTTAGTAAGCTGGATGTTAATATCCTGCAGCATAATGTGCTGAGCCCACTATTAGGGATTGCTGACCCGCGTACCGATAAGAGGATTCATTTTGTTGGCGGAATACGGGGGATGGCAGAACTGGAACGGCTGGTAAACAGCGGTGAGTATGCCGTGGCCTTTTCCCTGTTCGCAACCTCCATTGAAGAATTGATGGCAATTGCGGATGCCGGTCAGATCATGCCGCCAAAATCAACCTGGTTTGAGCCTAAACTGCGGGATGCTATAGTGGTGCATATGGTGCCCTGCGCTAAATATCTGCCGCAGTGCCATGAAAATAATTAATGAAACACGGCAAACTCTGTTTGGCGGGAACATTAGGGTTGCAGACAGTTTTTTCGGCCAGCTGATTGGACTTTTGCCGATGAAAGGAGACTTGTCCAATTTTACGGCTGCATGGGCAACTTGTACCAATGCAGGTTTGAGGTAAACACCAGCACATGTAATTCGAACAGATTTCTTCTTGCCAGCATTCATTGTTGCCCGGCGTTAGGCCCGCCCAGCAGCATAGACGCTTGGAATTGCCAAATTGGGACATATCAGTGCAAATCTCAGAGATAAAGGTCACCGCTCGCCTCCACCATGCAAATCCGGAATACTTATGAAGCCATGAATTTCGTGGCTTTTTTGCTTTGTGTGTTTTTAGTAGGGTATGGGTGGTTCCACCAGCTAAAACCGGAATTGCTCCAATGATAGAAACTATTGATAAAATATACATTATCCTGAATTATTCATGGGGGATATAAAAACGTCTTATTTACAAATGAATTGTTAACAATAAAAAACAGAATTTAGCGTTTTGCCACCTAAAAATGGGCAGACGAATTCCCTTGATTTTAAAATCTGTTTTACAGGATACAAGGTGACGGTTCATGAAGGATTCAATCGGAAGTTTTGCGCGCAAAAAGGCTCAACTAGCAGCTGCTGACTGCCAGTTGAGCCACAAAACTATCTACGCGCAAAATTTTTGATTGCCCCAGAAGAATGAAGTCGCGGGCTTCCCAGCTATGGAATTTCAATTTTTTTCGACTTATTTCGACGTTTTCTCATGATTATAAATGCGTACATTACAATTTTATCTTATCCAGGCCGAACTGTAAATAAGCCATCGCGAAAGCGATTTCGTTCTTCTCTTTTCAAGGCAAATTCAACCCTTTTGCCTGATGGTACCTTATCGGAACCTTTCTTTCTTATTCCTTTGTTCTATCTTTTCATCTTGATTGCCATTGTTTTAGGGCTTGTATGGATTGCAATGCTGTATAAGAACAGAAAACGAAACTGAAAAAAGGGACGATGGGACAGGTGAAACTACTGAAAAAATCAGTCCCCCAAAATTTATAAACAAAGCAAAGGCTTGTAAACCATTTAAACGGCATATAACGGCCGTTTTTGGCTTTTAGTACCCCAGAAAAATTATGATTTCTTTCTTTCTTTAGGAAATGTAACGTACTTTACAATATATTGGTTTCCGATGAGCACTAAGATGACAAGCAAATAACGGAAAAATTTTGAATAGAGTGCTATTATGAACAAGTCAGATATTTATGTTTAGTGTTGTATTACAGCATTTTTAGCCGGCAAGAAATAAATTGTTCAATTAATCGCGATTAGTTACAGAACAATAAAACTATATTTTGAGATAAAAAAATGAAACGAGGAGCGGTTGCATGTTAGAAAATTATTTAGCAGGTATACCCTTACCGAAAATGGTTAAAGTACGACAACATTTCTCAGCAGGGCATATTGCTAATTTGCAAGCTGCTGTGAGCGGACAATTAGCAGGAAAGGAGATTGCTCAGCTCATTAAACCAGGCGCTCGCATTGCTGTTTTAGTGGGTAGTCGTGGAATTGCGAAGATTGATGATATCGTGGCAATTACCATTAGAGAATTGAAAAGGCATGGAGCAGAGCCTTTTATTGTTCCGGCTATGGGAAGCCACGGAGGAGCAACTGCCGAAGGACAGATCGAAGTATTGCAGAGTTTAGGTATTACGGAGGAACAAGTCGGTGCTCCGATTATATCTTCGATGGATACTGTTGAACTTGGACGAGCAAGCTCCGGATTACCGGTTTATTTCGATCGTAATGCGGCTGGTGCCGATGGGATTATTCCTATTGCCAGAGTTAAGCCCCATACAGCATTTCGGTATCGCCATGAAAGCGGTATCATAAAAATGCTTACAATTGGAGCCGGTAAGCAGCGGGGTGCCAGTATATTGCATTCAAGGTTTAGTGTGAATGGTTTTGGGCCGCTACTGTACGCAGCTTATCTGCAGGTTTGTCGCAAATTGCCGGTTTTATTTGGTTTGGCTATTGTTGAAAATGCGCAGGAACAGGTGGCTATGATTGAATCCATACCCCAAAAATTAATTGAAAAAAGAGAGCCTGAGCTTTTACAAAAAGCATTTGAGCTAATGCCGAAGATACCATTTAAAAATTTTGATGTTCTGATTGTTGATCAATTGGGTAAGAACATTAGTGGCGATGGTATGGATCCCAATATTACCGGACGATATGCTGTCGACATAAAAGGGGATCTTGCCTATCAACGACTGGTGGCGCTTGACCTTACGCCGGAAACAGAAGGTAATGCGTTAGGTGTAGGTATGGCAGATATAACCACCCGCAAGCTGGTTTCAAAAATTGACTATGAAAAAGGCTATATGAATGCCTTTACCTCGAAAATTGTGTTGGCAACAGTCAAAATACCAATGACGCTGGCAAGTGACAGGGAGGCGATTGCGGCAGCAATACAGACCTGCGTTTGTGTTGAACCGGGGCAGCATAAGGTGATTCGAATAAAAAATACTTTGGAAATTAGTGAGCTGGAAATTTCGGAAACATTATTAGCCGAAGTGGAAAAGAAAGATAGCCTGGAGATATTGGGGCAATCCTTTGAAATGAATTTTGATTCCAAAGGCAACCTGCTATGTTGAAATGGTTTACTTGCCACTTCTCCTATGACTTTTCAAGCGAGCAGTTATCGCATGTGAATATGATTTTCCCGCAGTTGTCGGAGTAGAAAATGCTACCAAACTGATAAAGGATGGAGAGCGAATTTGAAGGGTATGTAGAAATCCTATAATGGGGAAGATGTTGTCTTCCTCCTGGGGCGTTAAGAAGGTCATTGGTTAACCAGTGACCTTCTTTGTCATAACATGTGTCAAATTTAACTAAAACTTTATCTAATTTAACAATAACATGGAAGGAATTTTCTTTAAAACAGTGAACAATAAGCGTATAAAGGCTAATAATCATTGAGAAATGATTATTAATTAAATAATTTTAAGTCAAACCATTAAATGAAGGGGTGTCATGCTGTATGTCTCTTTTTCAATCTACTCGTAGTAAATTGATTTTTCTGGGGCTAGTAATAAGTATTATGGTAATTATTAACTCAATCTTTGTATTGGAAATTATTCAATCAAATAAACAGGTTAATAACGTTTCATATCCAGCGGTTTCGTTAACTAATAATATGATATTAGCCATTTCAGAGGTTCAACAATATTTAAGTGACATAAGTGCAACAAGAGCGCAAGACGGAAAAGATGATGGGTTCAAGAGTGCGGAGGAAAGTGCTGCCATTTTTAAAGACTCTCTAACAAAATATAAGCTTCTCAAACCGGAAAAGGATCTAGTTCTCAGGGAGTATGAGAATGCGTTTGACGAATACTATCAATTGGGAAAGGAAATGGCACAGCAATATGTAAGCTACGGGCCTACAGAAGGAAATAAGTTAATGACAGACTTTGATGCTAAGGCCGAAAAGTTAACAGAGATTAGTGAGCAAATTCGGGAGGAAAGTGAAAAGGAAATCGCTTCAAACTTAGAAAGAGTCGATTATTATATTAAAGTATTATTAACTTTACTAGTAATTAGTGGTCTTTTTAGCGTCACATTATGTGTTATTATTGCGAAAAAAATCATTAGTTCACTTAGTTTGATAACAAACGGTATTAAAAAAGATGAGAATGGGTATATCATGATTAATGAAATAGCAATACACTCAAATGATGAGTTTGGAGAAATTGCACACTCAATTAATACTCTCCTAAAACAGGTAAAAGAATTTGTAAGGCAAGTATCAATGTCTGCAGGAGAACTTTCAGCGTCTTCGGAAGAACTTAACGCCAGTGCTGAACAGTCAGCCCAAGCTGCTAACCAAGTGGCTCAATTCATTGCGGGTATGGCGAGCGGAGCAGAAAAGCAAATGATAGTCGTGAACGCTACTGCTTCAGTAATAAATAAGATGTCGGCAGGGATTCAGCAGAGTGCTGCTAGCGCAAACGTGGTATCGGGTACTTCAGAAAAATCGGCGGGGTCAGCACAAAAGGGAAGTCAGGCCATCGAAAAAGCAATTTCTCAGATGGGTAATATCGAAAGTACCGTGACTAAATCTGCTCAATTTGTAACAAAGTTGGGTGAACGTTCGCAAGAAATAGGTCAAATAGTGGACACTATAGCAGGCATTGCAGGGCAGACTAATTTGCTGGCTCTTAACGCAGCTATTGAAGCTGCTCGAGCTGGTGAGCAGGGACGAGGTTTCGCTGTAGTAGCAGAAGAAGTACGTATACTTGCAGAACAATCGCAAGAAGCTTCGAAACATATTACTGGGCTGATCACGGAAATCCAAAAAGATACTGATATAGCGGTAATAGCGATGGAGGAAGGCACAAAAGAAGTCCGTATTGGGGCTGAGGTTGTAAACGATGCCGGACAAGCCTTTGAAGATATTTTTAGATCAATTAATGACGTATCAGCCCAAATGCGAGAAATATCAGCTTCGATACAGCAGATGGCAAATGGTAGTCAACAGGTCGTAGGATCTGTGCATGAAATTGATACAATAAGCAAAGATACCTCCGGACAGGCACAAACCATATCCGCCGCTGCCGAAGAACAGTCTGCAACCATTGAGGAAATCGCCGCCTCTAGTCAAGCACTCGCTAAGATGGCAGCAGAATTAACTAATGCGGTTAATACTTTTAAAATGTAGTACATAAGGATTGAATACAGGTGAAAGCCCTGGCAAAACAAAGTAGCAGAGGTGGGAAAAATGTATATGAAAGATATCACTTCATTTTGTGGGGAATAGTAGCGGTTTCTAGCGATGTTGCATACTATCAATTACAGTATGAAGAATGTCCCTGACTTAGTCAGGTTTTTTCTTTTAGAGAGATTCGAGTATGTGGGTTGAATTTAAAGATTAGGCTGTAAAAGTAATGCAACAATGCAACACCAAGCGCAAACCCAATGCACTAATAAGTCCAAAACATCTCTTGTATTTCATGGGGGTTATTTGTTTTGGATAAAGCCAGCATGAGTAGGATTCTAGCTTTTTGTGGACTGAGATTATCGGCTGCTACAAAATGATTATGATTTTCTGTATAGACGCCATTTCTTGTAACAACTCCGTTACCCGCCCGAGTACTGCGAACTACTACAACGCCTTGGTCTTGAATTTTTTGGAATGCATTTTTCATGGCTTGCGACATATTTCCGTTACCAAGCCCTGCATAGATAAGCCCTTTAGCACCTGATTCTACGGCTGCCTCGGCTAATATACCAGTATCATTGACATGACCATAAATAATTTCAACGTGGGGAAATTCTGTAATTGCGGAAATATCAAAATCGGTCATGTATGTGTGCTTGCGAGTCGGCATGCGGTAAAAATGCGGATTGCCGTCAACAATGTAGCCCAGATAGCCGAGTTCCGGAGCCTTGAAAGTATCTTGCAGCGCTGTGTTGGTTTTGGTTACTTCCCGGCTGCTGTTAATGGTATCGTTAAGTGATACAAGAACTCCTTTACCCCATGCTGCAGAATTTACAGCTAGAATAATTGCATTATACAAATTCATAGGACCATCCGGGCTGATAGCCGTTGATGGTCGCATAGCACCGACGAGCACTACCGGTTTCTGATTTTTTACTACAAGATTTAAGAAATAAGCGGTTTCTTCCAAGGTATCTGTTCCATGTGTTACCACAATTCCATCTACATCTGACTGCCTTAATAGAGTATTAATACGTTTAGCCAAGTAAAACCAAATTTCATGGTTCATATCAGCACTATCGATCTGAGCAATCTGTTCTGTGGTAATGTTTGCAATGGTTTTTATGGGTTCGATGTTCTCTACTATTTCATCTATTGGTATTATACCTGCATGATAACCCACCATGTCGGCAGGGGCATGTGATGCTCCTGCAATGGTTCCTCCGGTTGCAAGTATCACTATATTTTTCATATATTCAATCCTTCCAAATGAGTCAATAAGTTGTCAGGGGATGGGGCTATTGACACTATTTATAAATGATCGACTCCTGAGTTTTCAGTAATTGGCAAACGGATGTTCCTAAAATTACTAAACTCCCTAAATCTAGAGTAAAATAGTTTTTCGCAACTTCATATATTATATGCCGGGATAAAGAATCTGTCCCGGTGTCCGTGAAGGAGCAAAATGAACGTCCCTGCGCTGCCTGTGCCTCCCCGTTTCAAATTTTATCAAAATTACGAAGAAATCTAATTACAGCATCAGCCATTACCTTTTTACCTGAGATATCAGGATGTAAACCATCTTGTGAATACATAGTTGACAAAAAGCCGCTATTATCGCTTAATAAAGGGTTAATATCAATTACATATTGTTGCCCTCGTAGGAAAGCATTGACAATATCGGTTTGTTCCTGCCAATCTTCAGCAGATGGCTTGTTAAAGACTCGTTCAATTCTGTCTGGATTGATGGGTGGAATAGTTAAGAAAATTGGTGTTATGCCGGTTTGCTCACATTTATTGATTAGTCTGTGGAATTGCTCAATTACATCATCCGCCTTCGCTCCACCTCTTATACTGTTACCACCCCCGAGTATAAAAAGATACTTTGGCTGAAATGGCAAAACGTCACTATCGAAACGGTCGACTAATGATTCAACACTGTCACCGCTTTTACCCAAGTTTTTAATTTCATATGGTATGTAGGATGAGTAGTCAAATCTAATATCTGAAGGTGGATTAGATATAGCTCCTCCACCATGAGTAATACTGTCACCAAAAACTGCCCACGTATAATGCTTTACAGATACATGAAAAGGAATACCATCTGAGTAAGTACCTATAGGGTAATAGTAGCTATTTAGTGCAATTACTCTCCAGTAATAGGTACCCTCTTCTACGTAAGCGTGTGTGTCATAACAATCAAAACCTTCATCCACGGTATAACTACGTACTCGTTTTATTGAGGGGCTAATTCCATTAGGGTTTTCAGGAGCACCCTTAGTAACCTCGACAACATAATGTTCAGCTCCTAATACAGGGATCCAAGAATATGTCGGGTAAAGTGGTATTGGTCGGTTTGTATTAAAAAGAGCTGTGGGCTGCGGCTTTATAGGATTTAGTTGCCCAATAGACAATGGTATAGGTTCAGAAAAATTCGCGAGAGGTTTTCTGTTTAAATCTAAGGGTCTAACTCTATAGTATGTTTTATCAATATGCTGAATCTTAAGCTGATTTAAATCTAATTCAATTCCAGGAGTAAAAATATCTACTGTATGGTAGATGATATCATTTGATGGTATGGAATCATTTGACTTATATGGTTGGGTCATCACCTCCATTTCATAAGCCACGACATCTTCACTATTTTTCCACGCTAGATGTATCTTATTAGTTTGAACGACGGGAGCGCTCGATATTAATGAAGAATTCGATGTTAAGGAAAAACTCAATATCAAGGTAACAATAATAAGTAAGATTATAAGTTTAGTAATTTCCATGAGAATCTCCAATCGAAGTAGTGTTCAGCAATAGACTTGTATCAAACATAAAAGTAAGGCCATTTTTGCAGTTTATTCCAGCGTTTATACCAAGAAAATTGGTTTTACCTCAAACATTAGAATTGTAGTTCTACTTATAGCATATCCAACTTCTGTAACAGCGCTTACGCTGAAGTTGTAAAAAAAGATCCTGTTATATATAATACACTAGATTTTGGAATAAGAGGAGATGGTTTTGATGAATATCAACATATGAATTTTGTTGAAAAACGAGCGAGGAAAAATATGGTAAGTGCCATACAAAGCCCACATTGCGACAAAAAGCCACCTGATGTATCATAAAACTAATACCTCAGGTGGCTGTTATAGTGATATTATAATTTTATTATCTGCATCTTGCAATTTTGTGGAATTTCACTTGCCCATGGAAGCAGTTTAGCTATACATTTTATCTTTATGTAAGATATAGCTCACAAAGCTCATTAGAAGTAATAATCTGAGAATTATATTTTTGCTTAATCTGTCTAATTGCGAAGTTATAGTCTTCTTCTGTAAAAGACTCCGTACAATCTTTTATTAAAATAGTACGATATCTCCGATAAAACGCATCTTCCATTGAATGTAAGATACTTATATGTAAATGAACTCCCGTAAAAATTAGAGTCCCAATATTTAACTTATGGAGAATGTCTTGTAATTTAGTCTGAAAAAAAGCGCTGTAGTTACGCTTATAAATAACCAAGTCTCCGTGCTTCGGTTTAAGTGTTTCAATGATTTCTGCTCCTTTAGTTCCCAATATAGCATGATCACCCCATACTAAAAGCTCATTATCTATTTCTTTAATATGGGAATCGCAAATATAAATTACCTTGATTCGGTTCTTACTCTTTTTCTTACGGGTTGCTACAAGCAGTCTTTGTAGGTTTGGGATGATGTTCAATAAACGCCCGCAACCTAGCTTATCTGTCACGAAGTCGTTTTGCATATTAAAAACCAAGATGGCTATAGCTTCCCTGGCAGATGTTTTAGAGAATTCAGACTCGCCAATTTCAGTTTCTTTTTTAGAATTTTTTAAAACTTTTTCAGTCAGTTTAGCTAACTGTGTATATTTATCTGCGGAATTTTCGAGTATATCAAGCCGTAGCTTTAAAGCTGTTTCAAGATTACAGTTTTGATCATTCACTATGGAACCGATTTGGCGCAAGGGAAAATCTAATTGTTTAAAAAGCAAAATTCGTTGTAACTTCACAATATCTTCATCAGAATACAAGCGATAACCCGACTTAGAACGTGCAGAAGGGATGAGGAGACCAAGTTTTTCATAGTGTCGCAAGGTTTTGGTTGAAATTCCAGCCATAGAAGCAATTTTACTAATGGTATATTGCATTGAATATAACCCTCCTGTTTAAGTTGAAAACACTCCAATGACTATACCCATATAGATAAAAAACGGAGCCTATAAAACAGGTAATAGATGGCACCGTTGCAATTATAAATTTACATAAGTATGATATTTGTTTATAATATGTTATGTATAATAATATATAGCTAGGTTAATTTTGTCAAATTATCTAGTAGTTCTATTTTTTCCCAGAGGAAAAGTATAACTTCCCCTGGATTGAACGACTAAGTCTTTTGCCGACGTCCTAAAGGACTTGGCACAAGCCAAGTCTTATCTTATAAAAAATTACAAAAGAAAAAATAGGATTGTCTAGATATTTTAAATGTTTTGCAAATTCTATTGACTTTACTCTTGGGGCAACCTTTAGAATAAGGTCAAACCGGTAAAAAATTTGCATGAGTATCGCAATCTCTTACATTACCCATTTAATAGTGTTTACAATGGATACCATCCTTAAAGCGGAGAGATTTTAGAAAACTGTGAGTCCAGATCTATCGAAGTGGTTTAAAAATTGTAACTTAATTGGTCTATAACAAATTATTGATAAGAAAAGAGGCTTGTGGAGAGGAATAGTGCATGAAAAATCAAAATTTGTTAGTGCAATTGTGTGAATTATTACCAGTCATTGCTCGCATATCCGGAGGGTTTGCAACTGTGACTGACGCCACTGGCCATCGAATAAAAACAGTGGATTCGGAGGGTAATGAAGTAACGGACTGTATTGGGCAAGTTTATAATCTTGCTGTTAAAGCTGTGCATACGAGAATACCTGTTTTTGGGATGTCTCAATTAATAAAAGAAGCGGAAGCATTGGCATTTTCTGTAGGTGAATATGTGGTTGCATTCAGCAATATAGAACGCGTGGAGAGGGATAAAAAGCTAGTGGAAGCGCTTACCAATGCTCTTCCACTAATTTCAAAAGTAGCGGGTGGTGAAACTGTCCTGTTCGACGCACTAGGGAGAAGATTGGACTGCGTCGATCAAAATGGCAGCCATAAGAATAATTTTGTTGGAAAAGTTAGTGAAGGTGCCCGCGAAGCTATGTTGACACAAACACCGACGATTGGTGCATCGATATCAGTTCCTGGTGCTATGGCGGTGCGTATTCCTATTACCAAGGCTTATGGCTTTGGTTTTAACAATGAAGTTTATGTTTCGCAAAAGCATAAGCTTCTTAATGAAATGAAAAAGTATCAATATGCTCGATACAATTTTGACGACATTATTGGTGAAAGTGACAGACTTAAACAGTGCAAAAAAGTAGCTAAATATATCGCCCAGAACTTATCATCTGTGCTTATCTATGGCGAGACCGGTACCGGCAAGGAACTATTTGCCCAATCCATTCACAACATTAGTGATCGTCGTGACCAGCCATTTGTGGCGATAAACTGCAGTGCTTTGCCAGAGTCTTTGATTGAGGGTAATTTATTTGGTTATGTAGAGGGATCATTTACTGGTGCGAAAAAAGGTGGAAGTCCGGGAATTTTTGAGAGCGCAAACCATGGTACGGTTTTTCTTGATGAAATCAGTGAAATGAACCTTGACCTACAGGCAAAGCTGTTGCGTGTCATTCAGGAGCGTGAAGTTACCCGTATTGGAAGTTCGAAGCCATTACCTATCGATGTTCGTATCATTTGTGCGACAAATAAAAATTTACGGCAACTTATTGAAGAAAAAAGTTTTCGTGAGGATCTTTTTTATCGCATAAATGTTGTTGAGTTGAAAATTCCGCCGTTACGGGAAAGGTCTAAGGATGTC
>Ga0316604_10002478_pt1 | contig 14087 bp, 7 predicted proteins | sample OWC_soil_day20_C_FD_207650 | JGI IMG/M metagenome (GOLD analysis project Ga0316604, IMG submission 207650) | Wetland soil microbial communities from Old Woman Creek delta, Ohio, United States - OWC_soil_day20_CT | ecosystem: Environmental > Terrestrial > Soil > Wetlands | place: USA: Ohio... | reverse complement strand
TGATTAGGTGGCCTCTTTTTTGTTTTACAAATTAACATATTTATATCATTTATGGAATATAGTTGAAAGGTAAAATCCGCTATTACTTAACTCCTCCCTGCCATATGGTGGGGCATTTTTTTATGGCGGTATTGCCGTTGATAAATAATGGCGTAACAATGGCCCCGGCGTGTGCCGGGGCTTTACTATGTCATGGAATATCCACATATATGTAACGAAATTGTAAAAATAGTGTTATATAATGGTAGTGTCTCAACAACAACGACAGGCATAAAAATTAACCTCCTTTATTATTGTATTATGTCTGTCGTTGAGACAGTTAAAGTAACCATGAGTAAGCCTTGAGGTTTATACTCATCGACTTTATAAACACTCCAATCACCTTTTTCATGTTTCGCGCTGTATACAGCATAAGGGAAGGAGCCTACCCATTACGGGCGGCTCCTTCTTTGAATTAATCATGTAGTTTAGTTACTATAACCTTATCTATTCTCATTCTATCCATATCAACTATTTCAAACTTTAGATTAGACCACTCAAAGGTCTCTCCAGTCATAGGAATATTACCTAAGTAAGAGGTGATAAAGCCGCCTAATGTTTGGTAATGATCTTTTCCTTCGTTAGGCATTTCTTCAATGTCAAATAACTCTTTGAATTCTTCAATAGATAACAATCCATCCAAAAGCCAAGAATAATCATCTCTTTTGACTATTTCCGTGTTATCCTCTTCTTCCGGCGGTAATTCTCCGACTAATTGCTCAAGCAAGTCATGTAAAGTTACTAGACCGATCATACCGCCAAACTCGTCCATGACTAGGGCAATGTGAATTCCTGTCTGCTGAAACTGCTCTAGAAGCCTGAAAGCAGTAAGACTGCGAGGAATAAATAATGGATCTTCAATATTCTCCTTTATGGGAAGGGGGCTTTGATCCCTGATGGAAAGTATATCTTTTGCGTAGATAACACCGACAATATCGTCTAAGCTTCCTTTACCCACAGGTAGAATGGAGTGGTCACTCTCAGTTATTTTTCTCCAGATTTCTTCATCCTCATCTTCGAGGTCAATCCAATCCACATGAGTTTTTGGTGTCATTAAAGCAGATACGGTCATATCACCTAAACGGAATACACGGTCAACTATGTCTTTTTCTGCTTCTTCAAAGGTTCCAATGGCTGTTCCTTCAGCAATCATGAGTTTGATTTCATATTCGGTAACGCCTGATTCTGCCGGTTCTTTAATGCCAATTATCTTAATCACGAATTCTGTAGATACACTAAGCAATTTTACTGCGGGGTAAATATTTTAGAGAATATTTGCATGGGAATTGCTATTGCGATGGCAATGGATTCTGGATTATTGAGAGCAATCTTTTTAGGAACTAATTCACCGATGATGAGCGAAATATAAGTGATTACGGCGATGACGACTACCATACTGATTGCATTAGCGTATGCTCCCAATAGAGGTATTGCATTGAAGTAGACGGCTAGTACCTGCGCAATTGTAGCACCTCCATAGGCCCCAGTGACAACTCCGATTACACTGATGCCCACCTGAACCGTAGATAGTAGTTGTGTAGGCTCATTTGCTAAGTCAAGCGCGGCTTTTGCGCCTTTGCTTCCTTCGGCTGCGTACTTTTCTAATCGGGCTTTATGGGAAGATACAATTGCAATTTCTGTCATGGCAAAAATACCGTTTGCAATGATAAGAATTAAAATAATAGTTATTTCAAGTAGTATCGATGGGTCACTTTCCAAGTGTGGTTCCAACTCCTTAATTTTAGATTTTAAGAATAGTTTATACCAAAATGAAAAATTTGTTTAGGTATAAATATGATGTTCTCGAATTTGTTGGCGTTTGAAATATAAAAGAAAAGATTTATATTATTTGGTGTGGATGCAACTTTCCTCTTTTCTGCATGATTTAGGTAACGATGTGAACATCCATAAAATAACTAATGCTTTCACTATACTTTAGTATTATAATAAAAGAAGTCTTTCCAATAGCGAACTGGAGGAATTTATGAACAGATTTGGACTATTAGGAATGATGTTTCGGTCAGTTTTTTTGTTAGCTATTTTAGCGCTTTATCTAGTTCTTGCGTAGAATCAGGTTTAATAGGTTGATGGCCTGAAGAGAAGAAGGAGCTACTCGTTTTGTGAGGCGGCTCCTTCCCAAATTTCTCATGTAGTATCCCATGAAAAAATGCTGTATAATTAGAGTCACCGTTCAGCGGAGCCAGTTTTCACACCTCTGCTGCGCTGACCGATAATATACATTTAACCCTGCCGGAATGGTGGGGATATTTTTTACCTATTGCTATTTCTAGTTGGGTGTTAAATGGTGCAACCCAAAAGGTGCGAAATGGTTAATTAGGCGCGAAAAAGAAACGATAAAATGCCACTTAAATGAAGTATTTTAGAGGGGTTATGGGTGGGGGTAATTGTGCTTGCTGGATTTATGGAAACGCCCCAAATGGGCCTTCTAAGCCGTGGGTCATATTTCAAAATATTCCCATGGTGTTACGGGGAACTGTGGGGAACAAGTAAGTCTAGTTTTTATATTTGAACAACGGAAAAGAAGGTTAATGCGTTGGCATAAGCCTAGAAATGCATAGAAAATAACGGCTAATAATTCTTTATATGTATGGGTAATTTTCATATGCCGCGCACTCTGGAGCCGGAAGCGCAGGTTCGATTCCTGTCGGGTGAACCAGCTTAAAAAGTGAGAGGGTCTGTCGCGCTAAGCGAACCCGATAAAAAACAAAAGACGGCAACCGGCAGTAGCCGGAAGCCGTTCTTTTGTTGTAAAATCATGTTTGTGAAAATCAAGAATTTACAATCAGATTATACAGCAAACGAAAATGTATATTAATTGGTCATAACGATGGACATCGGTGAAATGATCCCGGCAGATGATTCGGTACAGTTACTCAACGCGGTAATGGAAAGGATGGATTACAGCAAATTGTATGCCGCGTACTCCCGTATGGGGAGAATCGCGAGGTCACCAAAGCGTTTGTTCAAAATACTTGTATACGGATATATGAATGGCATCTATTCCAGTCGGAAGCTGGAATAGATGCCAGCGGGACGTCAACTTCATGTACCTGCTAGGCCGGGAAAAAGCGCCAGATCACGCCACCTTCCTGCGGATGAAGGAAGACCATATCAATCTTGTATTCTGGGAAATTGTGTATCTACACAATTTCAGAAAAGTTTTGCGAGTTGGGCGTCTTCTTCGTAAAAGGAATTACGTACGTTTCTGTAGAAAATATCGAAAAAAGGAATAAAATGTTTTTGATATTTTTAACAGTCTTCTCCCGAAAGTGTTACGACTGAGGATTAAGTTAGGAGTTAAATATGCCAGTTGCAAGGGAGGGTTTTACAGAAGCGGAAGAAGAGTCTTTATGAATTATGGTCCCTGATGCTTTCAGGTATTTTGGAGAAGGATACGCCCAAGGAAAAGTTGTCATCACTGTATGAAGAGTGAATTATGTTTAAAATTTTGGAGGATTCAAAATGATAGACCAAATGGCAGATCTATCACAACGTAAAGCTGCAATAGTCGCTGGGGCCGCATTTCTACTTATGGCTATAGCCGCAATGTTTGCTTATGGTTTTGTTCTTGGGAATCTTATTGTGCCGGAAGATGCATCAGCAACAGCCAATAAAATTATAGCTTCTATGATGCTTTTCCGCTTTAGTATTTGTAGTTTTCTAATCGTGCTTATTTGTGATGTGGTGGTGGCATGGGCACTTTATGTTTTTCTCAAACAAGTAAGTAAAAGTCTATCATTACTTACGGCCTGGCTTAGGTTAGTGTATGCGACTATTTTAGGGATCTCTCTACTCAATCTCGTTATAGTTAAGCTGCTCTTAAGTGGTGCTGATTACTTGACAGTTTTTAATACAGATCAGTTGTATGCTCAAGTATTGCTATTTCTCAATGCGTTTAATATTGAATGGGCTATAGGATTAGTAGTTTTTGGATTTCATCTCTTTTTACTTGGTTGTTTAGTATTCAAATCGGGCTACATTCCCAGAATACTGGGTGTCTTGTTGATAATTGGGTCTTTAGGCTATCTAATAACTAGTTTTGCAAATTTACTTTTGCCCAACTACGAAAATTACAAAGCAACTATTGAACTGGTACTTAGCGTGCCTATGGCTATTGGGGAATTGTCATTTGCCTTTTGGCTTTTGTTTAAAGGAGGCAAAACTGTGTCTTGACGTTGAGTCAGGAGGGCGCCTCCTTGACTCAATGCAAAATCGAGACTTGGACTGACGCGGCTCGTTGAATCGAACGCCTGTCTGCAGTAGCTTTTTTGAATTAATACGGCAAAAGTGATTATCACATAAAAAGTTCACGACCCCCTTTACTGAAAGGGGGTCGTACCGTTACGCGAAACTCCAATTTCGCGTATCAGTATCACGTTTCTATCAAAACACACGTCGAGTGCGTTGCGCTGATAGAGCGGAAGTAGCTTGATATCAAAGGCTTCATGGGATTACCACAAAATAAATATGTGTGTTTTATGTTCGCCTAGACGTTAAGTCTAGGCGAATGTTTGTTCCGGGGGTCGACACCCTTTACACGAAATTATACAATCTGAATATTTGAATTATAAATTAAGAATTAATATGTACTTATATGTATTTCTTAGGTGTTGAAAGTTACATGTTTGTACGAGGGGAATCTTATAGGTTTTGTGTATAAATATGATAATGCTTTCGATAACAGCAGAAGCTTTCTAATTGCTTGATGCACTCTTTCCTAATGTGTTCATCATAGAATATTGTAATGAATTCCACATTCAGAAAATCTCTTTATACCCATAATCTCACTATTGCTATCAAACATTTTCCATATTCATAATTACATTCTTTCATAACTTTAAGAAAATATTTATCTTTAAGCGGATAAAGTTTTAAACACATAATTCTTTATTATATCTTACTCACTTCAAATGCAATCTGGGTGTCCATAATGGACCCCCAGATCCGGCCATAGATATATTCTATCAATCATCAATATAGAAAGATAGAGGATATATATTATTTGAGGATATAATTAGTTTATCTGATGAAAAGGAATACTGTTAAGATTTTTGTGTGATTTTAAAATTGGTCTTGCCAGTTGGAAAAAATAAGAAATTCTTAGGCGGAACGCCGGACAGTATAAAGGCGCTTGTTCTTGCCTATTTATCAGCTCTTATGGAGTTCCAATGTTTGCCGCTTGGCTGATTGGAAAGATAGAACAGGTAAACGAACGGCTAAAAGCCATCTAATGATTTGAGGGGCGAAAGTACTTATGTGCTATCGCCCCTTAGTAGGAGTGTCAGCAGAAACAGGGGCGGCGTAGCCGTTTATCTTGCCCCTTGTTTTTTTGTAAATCGAAAATCACATTCTCATATAAAAGATACTTTTCTTGAATATAAAGAGCTAAATCAAAGATAAAAGCATTGAGAAATTGCTCTGTTAGAGCTATAATTAGTACGTTATCTTAAGTCTTATGTTGATGATTTAGTCCAGGAGGCGAAATTATGGTAAATGAGAAGAAGGCGGAATACGCAAAGCTTTGGAAACTCTTAATAGATAAGAAAATGAAAAAAAACGAGCTGAAAGAGCTTGCAAGTATTTCCCCCGGCACCTATGCGAAGCTGAATAAAAACGAGTTCGTTTCAATGGATGTGCTCGCAAGAATCTGCTCGGTATTGGAATGCGACATTGCTGACATTGTAGAATTTGTTAACAAAGGGAAATAGATTTTACTATTCCTTGGAAGAAGAAAGGATACTATACACTATGAACAAGCAAAAACTTGCAACAAAAATATGGGAAACCGCAAATAAAATGCGTTCCAAAATTGAGGCTAATGAATATAAAGACTATATTTTAGGGTTTATTTTTTATAAATATCTCTCTGATAAGGAAGCTAAATTCCTGAAAGATAATGATTTTTCTGACAGTGATATTAAAAATATAACCGAGGCTGATGCTGAAACCGTGAAGTTTATTCAACAAGGTATTGGCTACTTTATTGCATACAATGATTTGTTTTCTACGTGGCTTGAGATGGAAAAGGATTTTAACGTTGGCAATGTAAGAGATGCTCTCTCTGCATTTAGCCGACTAATAAACGACTCACACAAGAAAGTTTTTGATGGCATTTTCGAAACTTTGCAAACTGGTCTTAGCAAACTCGGTGACAGTGCGGCTTCACAAACAAAGGCAATTAGTGATTTAATTCAGCTTATCAAAGATATCCCCATGGACGGCAAACAAGATTATGATGTATTAGGTTTCATTTATGAGTACCTAATCAGTATGTTTGCTGCCAATGCAGGCAAAAAAGCAGGTGAATTCTATACGCCGCATGAAGTGTCACTGCTCATGTCCAAAATTATAGCAGAACACGTTTCGGGTAAAACTGAACTAAAGATTTATGACCCCACTAGCGGCTCTGGCTCCCTCTTAATCAATATAGGACAAGCGGTTGCTAAGTATATTGATAATCCTGATAAAATCGAATATTACGCTCAAGAGCTAAAGAAAAATACATACAACCTGACTCGAATGAACTTAGTTATGAGGGGTATTTCTCCTGATAATATTAAAACAAGAAATGGTGATACGCTAGAAGAAGACTGGCCGTATTTCGATGAAAGCGACCCTGTAGGATCATATGACCCATTATATGTAGATGCGGTTGTGTCCAATCCTCCCTATTCGCAGCATTGGGATCCAACGAATAAAGATGCTGATTCTCGCTATAAAAGGTTTGGGCTAGCTCCAAAATCCAAGGCTGATTATGCTTTTCTTTTGCACGACTTATACCACTTAAAGCCTAGTGGTATTATGACGATTGTTTTGCCCCATGGGGTATTGTTTCGTGGTGGCGAAGAAGGCTTAATCAGAAAAAATCTGATTGAGCAAAATCATATTGATACGATTATCGGTTTGCCCTCAAACATTTTCTTTGGAACGGGTATCCCTACCATTATCCTTGTTCTCAAACAAAAACGTGATAATACCGATGTGCTTATTATTGATGCTTCAAAAGGATTTGCCAAAGAGGGAAAGAACAATAAGTTACGTGAATCTGATATCAAAAGAATTGTGGATACGATTATTTCCAGACCGGATGACGTGCCAAAGTATGCAAAAAAGGTAAGTAGAGAAACCATTCGAGAAAATGAATACAACCTTAATATTCCGAGGTATGTTGATTCCTCAAACGATGCCGAAATATGGGATATCTATGCCTCTATGTTTGGCGGTATTCCTAAAGGCGAAGCTTTATTACTGGATAAATTCTGGAAGGCTCTATCGGGGCTATATGAAGCGGTGTTTACTGATAATGGAACGCCATACCTTTCTATAGCAGTTGAGAATATTAAAGATGCTGTTGATAGAAATGATGCTGTAAAGAAGTTTGGAAGTACCTTTAGCACAGCTTTTGCCAGTTTCCCTGACTTCCTCTATAAAGAACTGATAAACAAAATGGAAACTGTCGAGATTTCCAAAGAAGAAGCGACATTAACCAGCAATATCTTTGAACGTCTTGAGGACATTCCTTTAATTGATAAATATGCGGCTTTTCAAATGCTAAGCGATGAGTGGACGAAGATTGCTGTCGACCTTGAAATTATCCAAACAGAGGGCTTTGAAGCCACTAAAAAAGTTGAACCCAATATGGTTATTAAGAAAAAAGGTGACAAAGAGATTGAAATCCAAGATGGTTGGATTGGTCATGTGATACCCTTTGAACTTGTGCAAACAACACTGCTGAAAGAAGACAGCGAGGCACTAAAAGCAAAAGAAGCGAAAGTAATAGAGATAGCTGAAAAATACGCAGAAATCATTGATTCTTTCTCTGAGGAAGATAAGGAATCCGGTGTTTTGAACGAGGCAAAAGACGCTTTTGTTTCAAAAGAAGTTGCGGCAAGATTGAAAGAAATTGATAAAGCTACAACGGACGAATTTGAGATGACCATTATCCTTGTTAGTCGCTTAATGAACAAAGAGAAAACACTAAAGGCCCAAATTAAAAAGGATGCAGAAGCACTGCATCTAAAAACAAAAGAAACTATTGAGGGGCTATCCAATGATGGCGTTATCGAACTTTTGGAATTGAAGTGGATACGACCTCTTGTTTCAAATCTCAACTCACTACCAACGGTGGTTATTGCTGAACTTATTGGTTATATAGAGGCACTTTCCCAAAAGTATGCTGTTACCTACTCAGCGATTGAAGAACAGATAAGCGATACGCAAGATACATTGTCCGCCCTTATTAATGAGCTTACCGGTAATGAATTTGATATGAAAGGACTCAGCGAATTTCAAAAGCTGTTAAAGGGTGAATGAAATGGCTGAGAATACACCTAATGTTCGTTTCCATGAATTTAGAGAGAACTGGAAATGTATTAAAATTGACGATGCTATAACCGAAAAGAAGCGCCCTATTGCTTTGGACGATAACACCACGTATCAACTCATCACAGTGAAGCGCCGTAACGAAGGCGTTGTTTCTCGTGGCTTTTTTAAGGGCAAACAAATTTTGGTAAAAAACTACTTTGAGGTAGAAGCTGGAGATTATGTTATTTCAAAGCGACAAGTAGTACATGGAGCCAATGGTATCGTGCCGGAAAAATTAGATGGAGCGATTGTTTCCAATGAATATTTAGTAGCCACAGAAAATGACAACATTACCACTGAATTTTTAACACTAATTTCCAAGTTGCCTGATATGTATAAAAAATTCTTTATCAGTTCTTACGGTATTGACATTGAAAAATTAGTATTTGATGTGGATGACTGGAAAAAAAGAGAGTTATTTATTCCCACTACCGATGAGCAGAAAAAAATATCGGGTTTTTTTAGCAATTTTGATAAATTATACGCAAAAGAGCAACAAAAGTATGATAAGTTAGTAAACTTAAAAAAATCTATGTTGGACAAAATGTTCCCCAAAGATGGAGCATATGTTCCAGAAGTTAGGTTTATAGATTGTGATAAAAAGTGGCAAAAAGGCAAATTGTCTGAGTGCTTTAATGAACGCCAAGAACGTTCTGCTTTGGGAGAATTGATTTCTGTTACAATTAATTCTGGCATTGTAAAAGCATCAGAACTTGGAAGACATGATAATTCAAGTGCTAATAAATCAAACTATAAAAAAATTGAAATTGGTGATATAGCTTATAATTCAATGCGCATGTGGCAAGGTGCAAGTGGTTATTCAAAATATTGTGGTATAGTAAGCCCAGCCTATACGGTAATTATCCCCCAAAAGGATATTAGCCCTGTGTTCTTTTCTTATGTTTTCAAAAGACCTCAAATGATACATACGTTTCAAATCAGATCACAAGGCATTACATCAGACACATGGAATTTAAAGTATCCTGCATTTAGTGAAATTGAAGTTAAATATCCAGGAATTAGAGAGCAAAATAAAATCGGGGAATTTTTTGAAAATCTTGACAAACTAATCTCACTGCAAAACCAAAAACTACAAAAATTATTTAATATCAAAAAAGCTATTTTAGAAAAAATGTTTTTATAACCTTACATAGCGGAAAGGAAAACAAAACCATGGTATTTCAAAAAGAATCAGAATTTGAAAACGCCCTCATAGAAGTTCTAAAAAACTACGGTTGGGAAAATGAAGTGTTAAAAAATCCATCAGAAGCCGACCTCATTCAGAACTGGGCAAATATCTTATTTGACAACAACAGAAATATTGATAAGTTAAATAACTACCCTCTCACTGATAGCGAAATGGCACAAATTCTAGAGCAAATTACAGCATTGCGAACACCTCTTAAACTTAACGGATTTATTAATGGCAAGACTATTTCTATCAAAAGGGATAATCCAGATGATGCCCTCCACTTAGGCAAGGAAGTAAGTCTGAAAATATACGACCGTGGAGAAATTGCTGCAGGGCAAAGCCGTTATCAAATTGCACAGCAGCCTAAATTCCCGACAAAATCAAGCATCCTTAATGATCGCCGTGGGGACTTAATGCTGTTAATCAACGGAATGCCTGTGATTCATATTGAATTAAAGAAAAGTGGTATACCTGTTAGTCAGGCATATAACCAAATCGAAAAATATTCTAATGAAGGTGTTTTCACAGGACTCTTTTCTCTTGTTCAAGTTTTTGTTGCAATGGAACCAGAAGAAACTGTATATTTTGCAAATCCCGGACCGGATGGCAAGTTTAACACCGATTACTACTTTCACTGGGCGAATTTTGATAATACCCCAATGAATGATTGGAAGTACATTGCTGCCGATTTGCTTTCCATTCCTATGGCACACAAATTAATTGGCTTTTACACCGTTGCGGATACCTCTGATGGGGTATTAAAAGTAATGCGTAGCTATCAGTATTATGCGGCAAATGCCATATCTGATGTAGTGTCCAAAACCGATTGGAAGTCCGTCAATCAGCTTGGCGGGCATGTTTGGCATACAACAGGATCGGGCAAAACAATGACAAGCTTTAAGTCCGCACAGCTTATTTCAAATTCAAAGGACGCAGACAAGGTTGTATTCCTCATAGATAGAATTGAGCTCGGAACACAGTCTCTAAAGGAATACAACAGCTTTGCCGATGAAAATGAAGAAGTTCAAGCTACAGAAGATACAAGTGTCCTAATAGCCAAATTGAAAAGTTCAAAGCCTACCGATACCCTTATTGTTACATCCATTCAAAAGATGAGCAATATCAAAGAGGAAGCCGGACTTAATGCACATGACCTTGATTTGATTCAGTCAAAGCGTATTGTTGTTATCATTGATGAGTGCCATCGTTCTACCTTTGGCGATATGCTCATTGATATTAAAGCATTTTTCAAAAATGCCGTATTCTTTGGTTTTACTGGAACACCAATCAATACCGAAAATCAAAAAAAGATGAACACAACAGCTACTGTGCTTGGAAATGAGCTACATAGATATAGCATTGCAGATGGTATTCGCGATAAAAATGTTCTTGGATTTGACCCATATAAGGTTATGACATTTAAAGACAGGGATATTAGAAAAGCCGTTGCCCTTGATAAGGCAAACTCTCAAATAGAAACAGAGGCCTTAGCTGACCCTAAGAAAGCCGCTGTTTATAATGAATACATGAACCCAGCTAAAATAAAAATGGCAGGTCATAAAGATGCCAATGACAACTACATTAAAGGCATTGAGGATTATGTACCTAGATCCCAATACGAAACAATCACCCACCAAGGCAAGGTAGTTGAAGACATTCTTGCTAACTGGATAACTTTAAGCCGTAATAGCAAATTTCATGCTATATTTGCCACAAGCAGTATTCCGGAAGCAATTACCTACTACCGTTTACTTAAAGACAAAAAACCTGATTTGAAGATTGCATGCCTTTTTGATCCAACTATTGACAATAATGGTGGCGTGACTTTTAAAGAAAGTGGGCTTGTAGAAATCATTGAGGACTATAACAGGCAATACAATCAAAGCTATAAACTTGCTACGTATGGGAAGTATAAAAAAGATATCGCTGCAAGGCTTGCCCATAAGGAACCATACACTAGAATTGAGCGTACACCCGAAGAGCAAATTGACCTTCTGATTGTCGTTGACCAGATGCTCACGGGCTTTGATTCCAAATGGATTAACACCTTATACATGGACAAAGTACTTTATTACGAAAACATTATCCAAGCCTTTTCGAGAACAAATCGGCTTTTTGGTCCAGATAAACCTTTTGGCACGATTCGTTATTACAGGTATCCGCATTCAATGGAAAGAAATATAAATGATGCCGTCAAAGAATATTCAGGTGATAAACCGCTAGGACTTTTTGTGGAACGGCTTGATTTTAATCTTCAAAAAGTGAACACTTGTTTTGCTGATATTAAAGACTTGTTTACCCTGGCGGGTGTGAGTGACTTTGAAAAACTTCCTGAAAGCGCACCTGAACGTGGTAGATTTGCAAAGTTGTTCAAGGAATTAAATCTCTATTTAGAAGCAGCAAAAATCCAAGGTTTTACTTGGGAAAAACATCCTATGGATTTTGACGAAAACACATATTTAATTCTTGCACTTCGCTACAAAGAGCTGGTTACATCTACTTCAACCGGTGGTAGCATGGGTGATGCTCCTTATGACCTTGTAGGATATCTAACAGAGATTGATACAGGGCTTATTGATGCTGACTATATGAATTCTCGGTTTGATAAATATCTTAAATTGATACACCAACCTGACATTTCAACGGATGCTGTTTCAGAATCTTTAAAGGAACTACACAAAACCTTTGCTACCCTAACACAAGAAGAACAGAAATATGCTGAATTTTTTCTTAGAGATGTGCAACGAGGGGACGCAAGTATTGAAGATGGGAAATCTTTACGGGATTATATTACCGACTACCGTTTTAGAGCAAAAGCAAATCAGATTCTTAATTTAGCAGTTGCACTTGGACTAGATGAAGCCAAGTTGAAAAACTTCATGGCGCTAAAGGTTACAGAAACTAATATAAATGAGTTTGGGCGGTTCGAAGAGCTAAAAAGCACAGTGAACAAAGAAACTGCCAAGGCATATTTTGAAGCTGTGGAGAAGATGAGCATTCCGATATTTAAAGTCAATATTAAAGTTGATAAATTACTTAGGGAGTTTATTGTTTCTGGTGGGTTTGAAATTGATTTGATGTAATATACTGTTACAAAATTTTCAGCCCAACAAACACCCATTTGAACACGTCAAAAAATCGTTTGCAATTAGGCCATTGACCACTACTATTCGGCACTGGTCAAGAACGATTTTGTCGGCAGACCATAACATGCTTTGTTCCGATTTTACGAAGGAGCAAGGCGTGTTTTTATATCCAAACACAGAAATGAGGGAATACAAGTGGTAACTAAATATCTGCTCCCACAATTGGCTGTTTCCCTTAACAGCCAATCTCACCAAAACTGCGAAAGGAGGTATAACCCATGTGTCGAGTGCGTCGCGTTGATAGAACGGAAATAGCCTGATATCAAAGGCCTCATGGGTTTTAGGTAAGAAAATATGCGTGTATTATGTTCGCCTAGACGTTAAGTCTAGGCGAATGTTTGTTCCGGGGGTCGACACCCCTTACACGAAAATTATGGAGGAGTTTTCGTAAAAGTAAGGATTCCGGAGGAAAAATGCGCTCCATTAAGTCTTGGCGAATGTGAATGATATAATCGTATAAATAATTGTGTAATAGAAAGGGGCCGTCTGAAAGTAGGTTTTATGAACCCAATGAGAGATAGCCCCTTTAACTTTTTTGCTGATTAATTGGAGTTAACAAGAGATGAATCTGACAAACTAAAATAACTAAACAGGAGGAGGGAGCTGTATGGCAGTTAAATCGCCTTTAATCACCTTTGGCACTGAGAGTTTTGGTCGACTTAGAGCGGTCATGATACATAAGCCTATGGTATCAATAACTAACATGAATGCTGTTACTACCGGGTATTATATGTTTGATCAAGTGCCTGATGCCGAGCAGTATGTAGCTGAACATGATCGCTATAAATCTTTACTGCTAGACCATCATATTGAGGTGTATGAACTAGCTGAATTTGTTCAGAAGAATAAGGACAAAATGAATGTATTAGCTAGTCTGGCTTATCTAAATGACAGCTCGGTTATCACCCGGGGTGGTGCCGTGTTGTCTAAAATGGGATATGGGCGAGCTGGAGAAGACATTGTTGTTAAAGAAGCTCTGACAAACCTGGGAGTACCCATTTGTTATGAATTTGCAGAAACGGATCAATTTGAGGGATTTTTAATATTGTCTCCTAGGACAGCATTTATTGCCAGTACTGAGCGGCACCGTCTGAAATCGGTGGAAAAGTTTATCTCCTATGCGCTGACGCTGTTTCCGGAAATTATTTATGTCGATGTTGTGAAAGCCAGACGTTATATGCATCCCGACATGTTGTTCGGAAAAGTCAATGATAACTTGGCACTTGTATATCTGCCAGCCTTTTTAAAGGCTCAACTTATTACTCAAAACGGCAGACAGGATATTGCAGATTTCAGGCAGTTTATGTTTGAACGACAAATGGAAC
>Ga0316604_10002475_pt1 | contig 14101 bp, 12 predicted proteins | sample OWC_soil_day20_C_FD_207650 | JGI IMG/M metagenome (GOLD analysis project Ga0316604, IMG submission 207650) | Wetland soil microbial communities from Old Woman Creek delta, Ohio, United States - OWC_soil_day20_CT | ecosystem: Environmental > Terrestrial > Soil > Wetlands | place: USA: Ohio... | reverse complement strand
GATCGGCACCAGCTCGCGCTTGCCGAACATCAGGCGGAAATCATCCAGTTTTTTCATTGGGGCTTCCTAAGTAGCCACTCGTGGTGGCATGACGGCTTGTGCCTGGGGCATCCTCTGCGCCCGTAGCAGCCTGCTCTCTGTAACAGACGAATTGTACCGGGCTCCTCGCTTGCCGGGGGAAAAGCCTGTGGCGCAAGGGAAGAGATACGGGCCGGAAAACCGGCTCGCCCGGCTATAATCCCTGCCTGACGCGTCTATCTTTTCACCGGAACTCTCATGTCTTCCCAGCTCAATACCCTGCTTGCCCTGTCGCCACTGGATGGGCGTTACGCCCCCAAACTGGATGCCCTGCGTCCCCATTTCTCCGAATTCGGCTTGATCCGCAACCGTGTGCGTGTCGAGATCGCCTGGCTCAAGGCCTTGGCCGCCTCGAAGGAAATTGCTGAGGTCGCACCTTTCTCGGCCGAAACCCTGGCGGATTTCGAACGTGCCGTGGCCGAGTTCTCGGAGGCCGATGGCGAGGCCATCAAGCAGATCGAAGCCAAGACCAATCATGATGTGAAGGCGATGGAATACTGGATGAAGGACCAGCGTTTCGCTGCCAATCCAGAGGTTGCCAAGGCGGCTGAATTCATCCATTTCGCGTGCACCTCGGAAGACATCAACAACACCTCGCACGCGCTGATGCTCAAGGAGTCGCGTGATGAAGCCTTCCTGCCGCAATTCGACAAGGTGGTCGCCCGTTTCGTCGAGCTGGCTCATCTGCTCGCCGATTTGCCGATGCTCTCGCGCACTCACGGCCAGCCCGCCAGCCCGACCACGCTGGGCAAGGAAATGGCCAACATCGCTTATCGTTTGAAGCGCGCCCGCAAAGCGATTGCGGCGGTGGAGATGACGGCCAAGTTCAACGGCGCGGTCGGCAACTACAACGCTCACCTGTCTGCCTACCCGGAAGTGGATTGGGCCGCTTTCAACCAGAAGTTCATCGAGTCGCTGGGGCTGGTGTTCAATCCCTACACGATCCAGATCGAGCCGCATGACTCGATGGCCGAATTGTTTGACGCCATCGCCCGCGCCAACACGATGCTGATTGATGCCTGCCGCGACATCTGGATGTACATCTCGCTGGGCTTCTTCAAACAGAAACTCAAGGAAGGCGAAGTCGGCTCCTCGACCATGCCGCACAAGGTCAATCCCATCGACTTCGAGAACGCCGAGGGCAACTTCGGGGTCTCCAACGCCGTGCTGCGCCACTTCAGTGAAAAGCTGCCGATCTCGCGCATGCAGCGCGACCTGACCGACTCCACCGTGCTGCGCAACATGGGCGTGGCGATTGGTCACAGCCTGCTCGGTCTGGATTCCTGTCTGCGTGGCCTGAACAAGCTGGAAGCCAATCCGGCCGCGCTGGCCGAAGACATCGATAACGCCTGGGAAGTGCTGGCCGAGCCGATCCAGACCGTGATGCGCCGCTTCGGCTTCGAGAATCCGTATGACCAGCTCAAGAAGATGACCCGCGGTGCCGGCATCAGCAAGGAAGCCCTGCAGGCGTTCGTGGCCGGTCTGGATATTCCGGCGGCCGACAAAGCCCGCCTGCTGGCCATGACGCCGGCAAGTTATATCGGTGCGGCTGCCGAACTGGCCAAAAAGATCTGATCGGGGTCATCGCACAGGACGCAGCGATGCGCAGCGCTTTGCAAAGGAAAGCCGGGAAGTCTGGTGAGCGGGGGCATGCCTCTGTGCCGCTGCTTGTCCTCTGCATTTGTGGCAGTGAGAAACCCCAGCGCATATGAGCGATCCACGTCCCATTGGCGTCTTCGATTCCGGCGTGGGGGGCTTGTCCGTCCTGCGCGAGATCCGTGCGCTACTGCCGGCTGAGGATCTGCTCTATTGTGCTGACTCTGGCCACTCGCCCTATGGCGAGAAACCGCAGGCTCTGATTGCCGCGCGTTCGCTGGAGATCTGCGATTTCCTGCTCGGACAAGGCGCCAAAGCGCTGGTGATTGCCTGCAATACCGCCACTGCCGCGGCGGCCGGAACGATTCGTGCGCGCTGGCCGCAGGTGCCGGTAATTGGTGTGGAACCGGCGGTGAAGCCGGCCACCGCAGCGACCCGCAAAGGCGTAGTTGGCGTGCTGGCGACTACCGGGACGTTGGAAAGTGCGCGCTTCGCCGCGCTGTTGGATCGTTTTGGCCATGGTGTGGACGTGGTCACGCGGTCGGGCACCGGTCTGGTTGATCTGATCGAGCAGGGCGAGTTTGACAGCCCACGCCTGCGCAGTCTGCTGCAACAACATCTCGCTCCGCTGCGCGAAGCCGGTGCCGACACAGTGGTGCTGGGCTGCACGCATTACATCTTCCTGCGTCCGCTGATCGCTGAATTGCTCGGCCCCGAGGTTTCCCTGATCGATACGGGCGCTGCGGTGGCCAACCAGGTGCAGCGCAAACTGGCTGAACGTGCCATGCTGGCAGATGAGTCAAAGACCGGACATGAACAGTTCTGGGCAAGTGGCAATCTGGATGTCGTCAGGCATTCCCTGAATCTGCTCTGGCCTGGATGCAGTGGTGTTACGGCTTTGCCCCCCTCTGTTTGCATGAATCCTCTTTCGGAGCGCAATCCATGAATCAAGCCAATTTCTGCATTCTGCTTGCGGCCATCTTTCCGATCCTGCTGGCTGGATTGGCCAAGTTCGGAGGGAAACGTCTGGGCGTGGACTATGACAACGCCGCACCGCGTCAATCACTGGCGCGTCTGGCGGGATGGCCGCAACGTGCCAATTGGGCCCAGCAGAATAGCTGGGAAGCCCTGCCGGTCTTTGTTGCTGCTGTGCTGATGGCCCGGCAGGCCGGCCTGGATAGTGACAGTCTGGCTCTTTGGGCCTGGATTTTCATTCTGGCCCGGTGTGCCTATGCGGCTTGTTATGCCCTTGATTTTTCGACTGCGCGTTCGCTGTGCTGGGTCTTGGGCTTTGGCGCCTGCATACGCTTGATGGTCGCGGCGATTTAGGGGCGTGTTCACATCCACGCACCGGGTGAATGTCAATACGCCCTGATACGTATTTTTCGTTCGGAAAGACTTTAGTTCTGGCGTTCCCGGACGATATGTCCAGAGATGAAATCGAATCCCATGAATGCTCTTGAAGAAGTGGATAAAGAGGTTGCCAATTTGGTGTCCTCGGGTATCCGTATACCACCGCAGCCCAAGCTCGTGACCGAGATTGTCAGCATGCTGCAGGCCAATCAGCTTGACCTGCGGGAGATGGCCGAAGCGATAGCCCAGGATGCTGGCTTGATGGCGATGATGTACAAGATTACGCGTTCGGCGGCTTTTGCAAGACGACGCCCACCGCAGTCTGTCGAGCAGATCCTGGCCCTGGTCGGTATCCGCCAGACCGCGATGCTGGTGCAGTCCTACGGCGTGACGGCGGCGCTCAAGGGAAGTAGTGCGGTTCTGGAACAGTTCTGGAGCCGCTCCGGCGATATTGCGCAACTGGCTTCGATCATTGCCTATCTGCGTATATCCGTCTGCAACATTTCCCCCGAGCAGGCCTATATGGCGGGCATCTTCCATGACTGTGGCGTGCCGATCCTGATGCAGCGTTTTCCGGATTACTGCAAGGTCACGGGCGTAACGGGTGCTGCACACAAATGGGCGGATGTGAGGTCGGAGGACGCGTCCTTCCAGGTTGATCATTGTTCGATCGGCTATCTATTGGCGCGTCATTGGCGCTTGCCTGATTTTGTTGCGGATGCGATCCTTCATCATCATCACAACCTGCAGCAACTCAGCGAGCATGCTTCGCGTTCGATGGTGGCGATCTTGCAACTGGCCATACAGATCTATTCTGGCGAGCATGGCTTGAGCAACCCTGAATGGGCGCAGGTGGCGGATACTGTCATCGAGGAATTGGGCATCCACCCCGACGATCTGGATGAATTTTGTGACGGTGTGCTCGATATGTTCAGTGGTTTGCAGGACGGATAGGCCGGGTGCTCAGTCAAGGCCTTGTCGCTTTTATCTATAGAATCAACCCAAACATCCAATCGTTCGAATAATTGCATGCCTTTTGCCATTGATACCTGCGCCGCCATGCACATCGGCGATCGCCATGACCAACAGGATCGTGTTTCCATCCTGCCGCATCCGACGCGTTCTGACTGCCTGCTGGCAGTTCTGGCGGATGGCATGGGCGGACATACCGGTGGTGCCATCGCAGCGCAGCAGGTGATTCTCAAGGCCAAACAGAACTTCGCTTCCTATCAGCCAAGCAGCGAGTCAACACAGGACTTTCTGCGCAGCGTGATCGACGAAGCCCATGTCGTGATCAAGCTCACGCGCTTTACCAGTGAAGCCGATCCGCACAGCACGGCAGTGGTTATGGTGCTGCGGCCGGGCCATGCGGATTGGGCGCATTGTGGCGATTCGCGCCTGTATCACTTCCGGCGCGGCAAGATGGTCTCGCATACACCGGACCATTCGCTGGTGGGAGAACTGATCCGTACCAACCGGATTACCGAAGAGATGGCGCTTCATCATCCACAGCGCAATCTTCTGCTGTCCTGCCTGGGAGCGGAGAAGGAACCGAGGATCGATTTTGGTGGCTCGCCGGTACTGGAGCCGGGAGATTGTTTCCTGCTGTGCTCGGATGGCTTGTGGGGGCTGGTGGGGGATGAGGAACTCGGCAAGACCCTGCATGAACTCGATGCGCGTGCAGCTGCACGGGTGTTGATCAACGCGGCACGCAGCCGGGGTGAGGGCTGTGGTGACAACATCTCGCTCGCAATCATCAAGATCATGCCAACCTGAAGAACGTGTTCCGGCAAAAGAAACGGCCCTGCTCGGGCCGTTTCTTTTTATGCCAGCGTGATGCTCAGGCGTTGATGCGGACCCACCAGCGCCGCCAGAACAGGGCAATGATCAAGGCCAGCCCGGCTGCAACGATCATGATCACGACCCGTAACCAGCCGTCCTGATTGTCCAGCCACGGGATGTAATGAAAGTTCATGCCGAAGAAGCCGGTGAGCAGGGTTGCCGGAGCGAATACGGTGGTAACGACCGTGAGCATGCGTACTTCAGCGTTCAGGCGATTGCTTACGGATGATAGATAGATATCGAGCAGGCCGCCTATAAGCTCGCGCAAGGAATCCAGCTGCTCGATCACATGCACGGTGTGATCGTAGACATCACGGAAATACAGTTGGGTTTCGGCCGACAGGAAACCTCCCGGCATGCGTTGCACGCTGTTGAGGACTTCGCGCAAAGGCCAGACGGCGCGGCGGATTTCGAGGGTTTCGCGTTTGAAATGATTGATTTCCTCGATGCTGTGGCGATCGGTTCCGCTGAGCAATTGTTCTTCCAGTTCTTCGAGGTCGATGCTCATGGCTTCAACCACAACGAAATACTGGTCGACGATGGAATCAATCAAGGCGTGCAGGAGGCCATCCGGACCCGCAGCGCGCAGATTGCCGATCTTTTTGCGCAGGCGGTTGCGGATGGGGTCAAACAGCCCTGAGGAAAGCTCCTGGAAACTCAGGACGAAATCCCGTCCCAGGATGAGGCTGATCTGATCGGAAGAAGCGTCATGTTCGGCGCTGTTGTAGTGGAACGAGCGCAAGACGATGAAGGTGTAATGCTCGTATTCGTCGAGTTTGGGGCGCTGGCGGGTGTTGGCGATGTCTTCGAGGACCAGTGGGTGCAGTTTGAAGCGGCGGCCGATTTCTTCCATGACTGCCGGTTCGTGTACACCATGCACGTTGAGCCAGATCATGCGGTGCTGGCGTTGGTGCTGTCGCGAGGCTTCCAGACTGTCGAAGGTGATCTCGCGCAGGTTTTCCGCGTCGTAATCGAAAAGGGTAAAACTGGTCTGGTCGACCTTGATATCACCCAAGTGGATGATGCTGCCCGGGGCTTGCCCGGCCTTCTGGGCATAGAGCGTGCGGCTCCGTCTGGTCTTGCGTTCACTACCTTTGTGCATGGCGTCATCCATAAATGGGCAGACCACAGTATCATTGCGGGCCGCGTTCCCGGCCGGGTCGGGAAAACGTGCTGATTTTACAAGGAGGTCCACTGCGATCAGCGAATTGCTGAGAATTGATGATCGCAGTGGTGGCAGCGAAAACACAAGGAGTGCGCATGTCAACAGAGAGCCCCGACAAACCAACTCCGAACGATTCCTTTTGTAAAGTCCCAGCGTTGTAGCCTGTGCAAACCGAAGCAGGCATGACTCGCCGCAGCGCCTTCAGGACCGGCGGGTTTGTTGCCCGTCACGGTCTTCAGAAGCATGCTGCCCGGAGTGATTCACGGGCACGAAAACGGGCGAACAAGCAGTCTGCAGCGCTGGCGGCCGGAGTGGACCGGATGGTGGCTAACCCGGTCAGTCGGCAAGAAGAACAGGGTTTATTTTCTATCTAGACATTAATGGAGAACAGAGAATGTCACTGGTTATAGGGGTGCCTCGGGAAATTTTTGCGGGGGAGAAGCGCGTCGCGACTGTTCCCGATGTCGTGGAAAAGTTGATCAAGCTGGGGTTCAAGGTCGTTGTCGAATCAGGCGCTGGCGATCTGGCCAACTTCAGTGATGATGCTTACCGTGCCGCAGGTGCCGGGATTGCCGAGAACGCAGCGAAGCTGTGGTCTGGTGCCGACATCGTTTTCAAGGTACGCGGCCCGAGTGATGAAGAAGTCGGCCTGATGCGCGAAGGCACTACGCTGATCTCCTTCATCTGGCCGGCCCAGAATCCGGAACTGATGCAGAAGCTCGCCGCCAGGAAGGTCACCGTGCTGGCCATCGACGCGCTGCCGCGTCAGCTCTCCCGCGCCCAGAAGATGGACGCACTGACCTCGCAGGCTGGCGTGGCCGGTTATCGCGCTGTCATTGAAGCCGCGAACGGCTTCGGGCGCTTCTTCAATGGTCAGATCACGGCCGCAGGCAAGGTGCCGCCGGCCAAGGTCTTCATCGCCGGTGCTGGCGTGGCCGGTCTGGCTGCTATTGGTACGGCTGCCGGTCTGGGCGCCATCGTGCGTGCCAACGACACCCGCGCTGAAGTCGCCGATCAGGTCAAGTCGCTCGGTGGCGAATTCGTCAAGGTCGATTACGAGGAAGAAGGTTCGGGCGGCGGTGGTTACGCCAAGGTCATGTCCGAAGGCTTCCAGCAAGCCCAGCGCGAGATGTATGCCAAACAGGCACGCGAAGTGGACATCATCATCACCACTGCGCTGATTCCGGGCAAGCCGGCTCCCAAGCTGATCACCGCCGAGATGGTTGCTTCGATGAAGCCGGGCTCGGTGATCGTCGATATGGCCGCCGAGCAGGGCGGCAACTGCGAACTGACCGTGCCGAACGAGGCCGTGGTGCGCCATGGCGTGACCATCATTGGTTACACCGATCTGGTGAGCCGCCTGTCCAAGCAGTCCTCGACCCTGTATGCGACCAACCTGTTCCGTCTGACCGAAGAACTGTGCAAGACCAAGGACGGCCTCATCAACGTCAACTTCGAAGACGACGCCATTCGCGGCCTCACCGTCATCAAGGATGGCGAGATCACCTGGCCGGCTCCGGCGCCTAAGCTTCCGGTTGCGGCGGCTAAACCTGCTGCGGCAACTGCTGTGCCGGTGGTCAAGAAGTCGTCGCACGGCCACGGCGAACCGAGCGAGCCGATGTCCCATCAGAAGCTGGCTGTTGTGTTCGGTATTGCAGCCGTCCTGTTCTGGGTCATTGGTGCGAATGCGCCGGCAGCCTTCCTCGGCCACTTCACCGTGTTCGTGCTGGCCTGCTTCGTGGGTTACATGGTGGTATGGAATGTCAAACCCGCACTGCATACGCCGCTGATGAGCGTGACCAATGCAGTCAGCAGCATCATCGCGATTGGTGCGCTGGTGCAGATTGCGCCACCGCTGACGGCGGACATTTCCCGTCCTGACGAAGTGATCCGCTGGCTCGCCGTGTTCGCCATCGTGCTCGCCACCATCAATATGTTCGGCGGCTTTGCCGTCACCCAGCGCATGCTGGCCATGTTCCGCAAGTAAGGGGAAGAAAAACATGTCTGCAAGTTTGGCTACGGTCTCCTATCTCGGAGCAACCATTCTTTTCATCCTGTGTCTGGGCGGCTTGTCCAACCAGGAAACCGCGCGCCGCGGCAATCTCTACGGCATGATCGGGATGACCATCGCGGTGCTTGCCACCGTGTTCGGTCCGCGCGTGCTGGCGGGCGGCCTGCCCTGGATCATCGGTTCGATGGTCGTGGGTGGGGCAATTGGCCTGTATCTGGCCCGCGTTGTGAAGATGACGCAAATGCCTGAGCTGGTCGCGTTCATGCACAGCATGGTCGGTCTGGCCGCCTGTCTGGTTGGTTTTGCCAGCTACATCGACACCTCGATTGCCTTTACCGGCGCCGAGAAGATCATCCACGAAGTGGAAATCTATGTGGGTATCCTGATCGGCGCCGTGACGCTGTCGGGTTCGGTGATTGCCTTCGGCAAGCTCTCGGGCAAGATCGGTGGCAAGCCGCTGCTGCTGCCGGGACGTCACTTCATCAACCTGATCGGCCTCCTGATCGTCGTTTACTTCGGTTATGCCTTCCTGAATGCCGAAACGGTCCAGGCCGGCATGACCCCGTTGATCGTGATGACGGTGGTCTCGCTGCTCTTCGGTATCCACATGGTGATGGCCATCGGCGGCGCCGACATGCCGGTCGTGGTGTCGATGCTCAACAGCTACTCGGGTTGGGCGGCTGCCGCTACCGGCTTCATGCTGAGCAATGACTTGCTGATCGTGACTGGCGCACTGGTGGGTTCCTCTGGTGCGATTCTGTCCTACATCATGTGCTCGGCCATGAACCGCAACTTCATCAGCGTGATTGCCGGCGGCTTCGGCTCCGACGGTGGCACGCCTGCCCCGAAGGCTGATGGCACTGCCGCCCAGCCGGCCGGTGAAGTGAACCCGATTCTGGCGCCCGAGACAGCCGAGCTGCTGCGCGAAGCCAAGAACGTCGTGATCGTGCCCGGTTACGGTATGGCCGTGGCGCAAGCCCAGCATACCGTGTTCGAGATCACCTCGTTCCTGCGTGAAAAGGGTGTTAACGTGCGTTTCGCCATCCACCCGGTGGCCGGCCGCATGCCGGGTCACATGAACGTGCTGCTGGCTGAAGCCAAAGTGCCGTACGACATCGTGATGGAAATGGACGAAATCAACGATGACTTCCCGGATACCGATGTGGTGATGGTGATTGGGGCCAACGACATCGTGAACCCGGCCGCCCAGGAAGATCCGAGCAGCCCGATCGCCGGCATGCCGGTGCTCGAAGTGTGGAAGGCCAAGACCACGATCGTGATGAAGCGTTCGATGGCTTCCGGTTATGCGGGCGTCGACAATCCGCTGTTCTACAAGGACAACAACCGCATGCTGTTTGGTGACGCAAAGAAGATGCTCGATGAAGTGCTGGTTGCACTGAAGGCCTGATCGGGTTTGAACTTCTTTTGAGTGAAAGCCGGCTTTGTGCCGGCTTTCTGCTTTCTTGTACTGCACGGTATAGTTTCATCCATGAATACAGCCACCCTCAAAATCGCCGTCGCCCAGCTCAACAGCACCGTGGGAGACCTCGCCGGCAATGCGGCCAAGATCCGCCATGCTGCCTTGCAAGCCCGTACCGATGGCGCCCATCTACTGATCACGCCGGAGCTCGCCTTGTGCGGATATCCGCCCGAAGATCTGCTGCTGCGCGCCGATCTTTTCCGCGCCTGCGAAACCGAATTGCAGGACCTTGCCGAAGCTTGTGTCGGCATCGATGTCCTGGTCGGGCATCCGCTGGCCGAGGAGGATCAACGCTATAACGCCGCCTCGCTGCTGCGCGATGGCAAGGTGCTGGCGACCTATCGCAAGCAGCGCTTGCCCAATTACGAAGTCTTTGACGAGGTGCGCTATTTCGCGTCCGGCGAAGCGCCTTGTGTCGTCGATGTTCAGGGCGTGAGCGTTGGCATCAATGTCTGTGCTGATGTATGGGAAGCCGGTACGGCGGAGGGCGCACGCGCTGCCGGGGCGGATGTGTTGCTGGTGTTGAACGCATCACCTTTCCACATGGATAAACACAACCTGCGTCTGGACGTGTTGCGCGAACGTACCGAGCAGACCGGCATGGCGGTGCTCTATTGCAATCTGGTGGGAGGGCAGGACGAACTGGTGTTCGACGGCGGCTCGTTTGCACTCAACGCCGATGGCAGTCTGGCGTATCAGGCTCCCGCGTTCGAGGAGCGTGTCGATATCGTCGAATTTGCCCATGGCCGTTTCCGAAGCGAAGTGAAAGTCGCGCGTGGCAGCGTGGAGGCCGAGGTCTATGCTGCGCTGACGTTGGGAGTGCGCGATTACATCGGTAAAAACCGTTTCCCGGGCGCATTGCTGGGCCTTTCGGGAGGCGTGGATTCTGCGCTGACCTTGTGCATCGCCGTGGATGCCCTCGGAGCAGACAAGGTGCGGGCGGTGATGATGCCTTCACCCTACACGGCGCAGATGAGTCTCGATGATTCGCGCGAGATGGTTCGCTTGCTTGGCGTACGCTATGACGAGCTTGCCATCGCGCCGGCCATGCAGACGTTTGAGACCATGCTGACGCCACTGTTTGAAGGCCGGGCCGCCGATACGACAGAGGAAAACCTGCAGGCACGCATCCGGGGCATGAGCCTGATGGCGCTTTCCAACAAGTTCGGCAGCATCGTGCTGACCACCGGCAACAAGAGCGAGATGGCAGTCGGCTACGCCACCCTGTATGGCGACATGGCAGGCGGCTTTGCGGTGATCAAGGATATCCTCAAGACCTTCGTCTATCGCCTGTGTGAATATCGCAACGGCATTTCTCGGGTGATTCCGGAAAACATCCTGACCCGCGCACCTTCCGCCGAATTGAAACCGGATCAGAAGGACCAGGATTCGTTGCCTCCGTATGAAGTGCTTGATGCCATCATCGAAGCCTACATGGAGCACAACGAATCCCCGCGCGCGATCATTGCTGCGGGTTACAGCGAATACGATGTGCGCCGGGTGGTCGGCATGATCAAACGCAACGAGTACAAGCGGCGCCAGTCGCCCATCGGCATCCGCGTCACCCAGCGCGGGTTTGGCAAGGATTGGCGACAGCCGATCACCAATCGGTATGCTGATGAGTACTGAGCGCCTGAGTTTGGCTATACTTCCCCACGACACAACAAACGCTGGAGAAAATCCGTGAAAAAGATCGAGGCAATCATCAAACCCTTCAAGCTCGACGAAGTGCGTGAAGCGCTGTCCGACGTTGGCATTACCGGCCTGACCGTGACTGAAGTCAAAGGCTTCGGACGGCAAAAGGGTCATACCGAGTTGTATCGTGGTGCCGAATATGTGGTCGACTTCCTTCCCAAGATCAAAGTCGAGGTCGTGGTTACGGACAGCATCGTCGAGCAAGCCGTTGATGCCATCATCAAGGCAGCACACACTGGCAAGATCGGCGACGGCAAGATCTTCGTCTCTTCAGTTGAGCAGGTTGTGCGGATCCGTACCGGTGAGACCAACGAACAGGCAATCTGAACGGGTTGATTGTCTTGCGCCAGGGCCCCGCTTGCGGGGCCTTGTCATCTGTAGCGCGTGAAGTTTGTCATGAAGGAGAAAGTGGTCATGAGCCATCTGTTTTCACCGTTGCGCTTGCGTGAGATAACCCTCCCGAATCGCATCGCGGTTCCGCCGATGTGCACCTATTCGGCAAGCAATGGCATGGCCACGGATTGGCATCTTGCACACCTGGGGAGTCGTGCCTCGGGCGGTGCCGGTTTGATCATCACCGAAGCGACGGCAGTGACCCCGGTGGGCCGGATCAGCCCCAATGATCTGGGCTTGTGGGATGACTGCCAGGTTGAACCCATTGCCCGTGTCACGCGTTTCATCCACCAGCAGGGCGCCATTGCTGGCGTTCAACTGGCTCACGCCGGGCGCAAAGGCTCTACCTGGGTTCCAGGAACTGGCGTGGGCACGCTTCCCGTCGAACAAGGGGGCTGGCAGGTGCAGGCACCTTCTGAACGAGCCTTTGGTGATGGGTTTGCTGTGCCGCAGGCGCTTGATGAAACGGGCATCCAGCAAGTCATCGCAGATTTTTCTGCAGCTGCGCAACGTGCGCTGGCGGCCGGTTACCGGGTCGTGGAGGTGCATGCTGCGCATGGCTATCTGCTGCATCAATTCCTTTCTCCATTGGCCAATCTGCGCACCGATGAATATGGCGGCAGCTTCGAAAACCGTACCCGCCTGACCCGGGAAGTCGTAGCCGCCGTGCGCGCAGTATGGCCACAGCATTTTCCAGTGTTTGTGCGTCTGTCCGCGACAGACTGGGTCGATGGGGGCTGGAGTATCGAAGAGACCGTGGCACTTGCCCGCATCTTGCGCGAAGAAGGCGTCGACCTGATCGATACCTCAAGCGGCGGAATGGTTCCTTCCGCCAGCATGCCGCTTGGCCCCGGCTATCAGACCGGATTTGCCGAACAGGTCCGGCGCGAGGCCGGGATCGCGACTGGCGCGGTCGGGCTGATCACGGCAGCCGAGCAAGCCGACCACATCATCCGTACGCGCCAAGCGGATCTGGTGCTGGTTGGCCGCGAAATCCTGCGTGATCCCTACTGGCCACTGCACGCTGCTCAAGCCCTGGGCCAGCCTGCACATTGGCCTCATCAATATCTGCGGGCAGCACCGGCAGGTTCCACACAGCGCGGAAGTCTCTGAACAGACCTGACGCGAAATAGGGAGTCTGGTAGCAAGCAGAACTGCGTGTGCTTGTTGTAACTTCTGTTTTATTGATGGTGCCCGGGACGGGAATCGAACCCGTACAGCTTGCGCCGAGGGATTTTAAGTCCCTTGCTTGAATTCGGTATAAAGCCAACGTAGACAAGCACTTAGCAAGGCCGTAGGTTATTTCCAGGGCAAATTAGGTCAAGGATACTAACATGCGGAAGAACAAAAACTCTGATGAGATGGTCGTCGACAAGAACATCACCCGGCGTTGCGACGGGTATTCCTTCCGAGTACGGATGATGGTCTCTGGCGTGCGGATTGATGAACGTTTCGACACCTTGGCAGAAGCTCGCGCCTTCAGGGATAGGAAGCGAGCAGATCTCGCCATGGACCCCACGGCCAAGCTCGTTCTGCAGAGTCGCGAGGCCAAGCGAGAGGCTGCACGCTTGACCCTGGGTTCTTTGCTAGAGCGCTACGAACGTGAGGTCACGCCTACGAAGAAGGGTAAGCAACCCGAATTGCTCAAAATCAAGAGGTTGCGGGGGTTTTCAATTGTGGGCTTGCCTGCACAATTCATTGATCGCACCGTACTACTGGACTTTTTGCGGGAAGGGCAGGCGGAAGGCTGGTCCTCCAGCACCGCCAGGAAGTATCTGATGCTGATTTCGGCGGTTTTCACCGTCGCCATCCAGCGTTGGGGGCACAACCTTACGAACCCTGTCCGTTCCATTGAGATTCCGAGCAATGGGGCTGGGCGTACAAGGCGTCTGGAGACTGGCGAGTACGAACGTTTGCTCGTTTCGTTGCAGAAGAGCCGATGCCACTACATGCCTGCGCTTTTTGTCTTGGCTGTTGAGACTGCCGCCCGCAGAGGGGAGTTGCTAAAGCTAGACTGGAAAGACGTCGATCTGATGGCCGGCACTGCTGTGCTTCGCGATACAAAAAACGGTGAAGATCGCGTTATTCCATTGTCTTCGTTGGCACGAAAAACTCTCCGCAGCTTGCCACGCACGATTACTGGTGGCCAAGTTTTCCCCGTAAACGAAAATACTCTCCGCACAAGTTTTGAAATGGCCATTCGTCGCGCCTTACGGACTTACAAGAAGGAATGCGCTGAGGTCGGCAAGGAGCCCAGTGCGGGCTTCTTAGCCGGACTTCGCTTCCATGACTTGCGCCGCGAGGCAACCTCGCGGCTGTTCGAAAAAGGGTTCGATATCATGGAAGCCTCTGCGGTTACCGGCCACAAGACCCTTTCCATGCTAAAGCGATACACAAATCTTCGCGCCGAAGATCTTGCGAAAAAACTTGGCTAGGGGATTTCGGCCTTATGTGAAGCTCCATATAAGGTCGATCAGAACGCGGTCGG
>Ga0316604_10002474_pt1 | contig 14101 bp, 13 predicted proteins | sample OWC_soil_day20_C_FD_207650 | JGI IMG/M metagenome (GOLD analysis project Ga0316604, IMG submission 207650) | Wetland soil microbial communities from Old Woman Creek delta, Ohio, United States - OWC_soil_day20_CT | ecosystem: Environmental > Terrestrial > Soil > Wetlands | place: USA: Ohio... | reverse complement strand
GTATAATCGTTGTAGGTATCCAGCAGTGCATTGATAAAGTGAGCAGCACGTGCAGCGACGGCATCCTCATAAGTCACCAATATTACAGTCGCGTCTTTATTCACCAGCGCTGTGCCTATATCATCCAACTTTTCATAGGCCAGTTCTGCAATAGAATCCACCCGGATGCGATAGTCATTCATGCGGGGAACTTCTATAGTGGGGGTGCTGTAAGTGATGCTAAACTGATCGCGTCCTACAGTAAAAGGGACGCCTGATTGCACAGTGAAATCTTTCGTCTGGTCATCACCATATTCAGCTTTTACTTTCAGACCGTTTCTTTCTGGGGTTATATCAAAAACATAATTGCCGATATTGGCAGTATCACTAAGAACCCGGATACTGAACGGGGAGTTGTCATAGAGTTCTTCATTACGAACTGCTGCTTTCCGGTAGTAACGAATGTTGAAGTGATTGTCCCTGATTACTTTGGCTATCAATATCGGGGACTTGATTACTTCCATTTCATTCTCAATATTTTTCCCGCTATTGAATAGGGAGAGCGACTTGAGCATATCCATTTCTTCACCACCACCTTTCTTTTCATCTTTCAGATACAACTTAGCGCTGGACATATACCTCGGTTTGGCATATTTCAGGTAGATGAATGCTCCCAAAACAGAGAGCAGTATGAGGATGAGATAAAGTGGCCAATGGAATGCCAGTTTCTTCAACAGGTCATTCAGATCAATAACTGCAGCCCGATTATTTGTTTCGTTTTTTTGGTTCATAACGTAGGAATCATTTAACAGTAACGATAATAAGTGTTGTGATGAGGGACAGCGCGCTTATCATAGTTGGAATCAGCGTGACGAATTTTGAACTATTGAACACTTTGTTTTTGCCCGGTCTTATATAAACCACATCATTATTATTCAGGTAATAGTAAGGTGATGAAAGCACTTTACTGTCAGTCAGGTTGAGGGACACATACTTTTTTACACCATCTACTTCCCTGATCACCGTAACATTATCATGCAGGGCGGTTACATTCATATCGCCGGCCATACTGAGTGCATCCAGTATGGATACCCGTTCAGCACCTATCTTGAACGAGCCTGGGCGCGCAACATCACCTAACACAGATATTTTGAAATTGGTAATACGGGTAGAAACAAAGGCATTACGGATACTTTTGTCCAGTTCTGTAGTAATGACAGTGTTGATTTCAGACGTTGTTTTATCCTTTACATAAACCCTGCCTGCCATCGGGAGATTGATGTAGCCGTCACTATCAACGATATAACCGGGATCAATACCATTGGCAGTAGTGGAAACAGCGGATACGGCAGCAGGATTCAGAATCTGGGAAATGTCTTTGTCAATGGTCGTAACAGTAATTTGCAATACATCCCCGGGTTGAACTTTAAGTGGCTGTAAGGAATGCCCGTTTTCCTCACCCATTTGTTGCTGAATGTCGTTTAAATAGGTTATTTTTTTGGTCTCAATGCAGCTGGCCATTAAGAACAAACTGCTAATTAACAGTAAATGGATTTTGGATTTCATGTGTTATTTAATTATAGATCGTGTGTATTTGATGGTTGAATAGATTATGCTTCCGGAATGATGGCAGCAGGCACAGTGCTCGTCCTTTTTTTAATTAATTTCTGTCGTAAAGTCTGTTGTACAGGGAGCTCGAAATAGTAGTGGCCCAAAACACTTAGTGTGATCAGAACTACATAGAATAATAATAAGGTGAGGGGAGACTGGAATATTGTTTTGGGTAAACCCAGCGCATTGACCAGTACGGCGGCAGCAACCATGAGCGGAAAGTGAATCAGGTACAGGCAATAGCTGGCATTTCCGAGTAGCTGTGTCCACCTGGCCCTGATGCCGCTTTTGATCGTCTCTGCCATGGCTAATACCAGTACAGTAACAGGAGACACAATCGTTCTGAAAAATGTATTAGTCGCCAGGTAAAAGATCTTTTCATTTTTTTCATCCGTCCAGGCTGGCAGTAATTTGTGTGTAACAGAGAAGAACAGGCGATGAGTAAACGAAAAATAATATTCGGCAAGGATATACATCCATAACAACACAGCAGCAATGGCAATATTGCGGGTCAGTTTCCCGAAATCTTTTTTAGTGCACAACCAGGAGTATATATGATATACGAGTGCCCCCAAAAAGAAAGAATAGATACCCTGACCGATCATTGGGTAAATAGCCTGGACAATAGCACCAGCAACGACCAATAAGATCAATAATCCTTTTCTGTTATGTTGTTTACGCCATGCGATGAGGAAGAATACCAGGTAGAGCAACAACTCTACGGATACAGACCATGATGGCCCGTTAAATCCATTGAGCGCAGGTGTTTTCTCAAACCCCCAGCTGTGGATAACGAGCAGGTTAAGCAGAAAATGCCAGTAGTCATTATTTTGTATAATAAAGGTATGTCCTGACTGTTTCACCATCAGCATTTGCAATGGTATAATGGCCAGGAGCGTAAGAACATGCACAGGATATAGGCGTGTGAACCTGTAGGTAATGAAATAGTTAAAACTGGTTGCCCCCTTTGCGATCTTATCTGCATAGAACCAGAAAAATATAAAACCTGACAGCAGGAAAAAGAGGTCTACTGCATAAAATGCATGATGATAAAAGATGGAGAATACGGAATATAGCGGTAAATGGAAATCTTCGAGGGGAGCTGTCTGAACAGTATAATCCTTATAAAAGAAGAATTGCCAGTGGCATAATACGACAATGAGTGCCGCAAATCCCCTGATTGCATCCAGACTAAAAAAGTATAATGATGAGGGCTTATTCGAGGTCATGGAATGGTGATAATATAAAACAATAAAAAACCTTAATGACTTTTTGGTCATTATTAGAGTGGAGTTATTTCCAGTTTTTTATTGATTATAGCATTCTCAGACGAGGGCAAGTTAAATCAAAAATATCATTTGCACAAAATTGAAAAAAAATCCCTGGCGTAGTGACCTGAGCAGTGGATGTTCGCTATAATATGCTATAGTAAAGATTTTTCCAGTATAAGACTGTTAGGAAAATGGGGCAAGTGCAATACTAAATACGATAGTTATACACGTTATAAATTATTAAAAAATGAACAATATTTGTATTATTTATGTATTTATGGGAGAAAAAAATCCTAGCTGTAGCTCGAAAAAAAATTGACCCGTAATAGATGAAAAGCATTAGAAAGTTATTTAATGTTATGCACCATTATTTGTATAACATCAGAAAGTCCCAACAAACCGATATTCTGTTATTAGGAGCATTGTTAGCAAGACAAAATAAAGCATTACCAATTTTGGACAACATCGCAGATGCTGAATTTAAAGTGTTTAGTCAGGCAGGGGACGATGGGATAATACAATATCTGATTCATAAAGTTCAAATTCCTCTGAAAATATTTATCGAGTTTGGAGTTGAAAATTATGTAGAATCGAATACCCGATTTTTATTAAGACATGATAACTGGTCCGGTCTGGTCATAGATGGATCGCGGAAGGCAATTGACTATATAATGTCCGATGACATTTATTATCAGCATGATCTGCAGGCATTGGAAGCTTTTATCACCAGGGACAATATTAATGATCTCATTTCTTCCAGGGGAATCAATGGAGAGATTGGATTGCTGAGTGTAGATATAGATGGTAATGACTATTGGGTTTGGAAAGCGATTGAAGTGGTACAACCTGTGATTGTTGTAGCAGAGTATAATAGTGTATTTGGGAAGCACCGTCCGGTGACAGTACCTTACAAACCTGATTTTGTACGATCCGCTGAACATTATAGCTACTTGTATTTTGGCGCTTCGTTAAAAGCATTATATGTGCTGGCAGAGGAGAAAGGATATAGCTTGGTGGGATGTAATGCTGTTGGTAACAACGCCTATTTTGTAAGAAACGATCGGCTGGGTGAGTTGAAAGCACTAAGTGTAGAAGAGGGGTATGTGGAATCTCAATTCAGGGAAAGCAGGAATAAGAAGGGCCAGCTGAATTATTTAAGAGGTACACAGCGATACGAGTGTATAAAAGGAATGCCTGTGATCAATGTGGCAACAGGAGAAACAGAATTACTTTGATTAAAATGAATGTAAAATAAAACCTCAATGAATCCTGTATCAACAATATTTAAAGATCTGTATGTTTTTGTATTTGCACGAAAAGCATTGTATCGTTTCAATTTGCTGATGTATAAGTTAAGTATGCGGGGAATTGGAATCATGAATCATGAAAATGATCGTGTAAGTGGAGAAGAGGCCTTTGTAAAATACATGAAGAAGTATCATTATTTTGATAACGGAGCTATACTCGATATAGGGGCAAATGTGGGTCACTACTCCATCATGTTGCGCAGGCAAAATGTAAGTCTGCCAATATATGCATTTGAACCACATCCAAAGGCTTTCAACAAATTGCAGGATGCAGCTGCCACGCATCATTTTATACCTGTAAAGCGTGGTGCGGGAGATAAGGTGTCACAGGCCGTCATCTACGACTATGCTGGCAATGGTGGTTCTGAACATGCCAGTATGTACAAGGAGGTGATCACTGGTTTCAGAGACAGTGAGGCAGAAGAATTACCGATTGATATTACCACCATTGATGAATTTGTCGCAGAGCGCAATATCAGCGAAGTAGCGTTGTTAAAGATAGATACAGAGGGTCATGAGCTGAATGTGCTGAGGGGTGCAATGCATACAATACAAGGAAGAAAGGTAAAAGTGATCCAGATTGAGTTCAACGAAATGAATGTAATATCCCGCACTTTCTTTAAAGACTTTATTGACCTGCTGCCTGATTATTCATTTTATCGCATGCTGCCAGATGGTTTGATGCCATTGGGACATTATAATGTAGCCGCATTTGAAATATTTGCATTTCAGAATATCGTAGCTATACTGAAGTAATGGGATCAGGATGTATGAAAAATAAATGAACCTCCTTAGAACAACATACATGGAAACCTGGCTCCATCAGGTATCCGAATGAATAGAGCGTGTATCTTACTTTTGATGCACGCTCTTTTATTTTCATTTACGCGCTTCAAGTGCAACAGCATTGTTAAACCGTCCTTCACTTTCCACAAGTTTAAACATCTCATCTTCACTATCATTAAATGTGGCAGGACGTACATAACTGAAGCCTGCCCTGTACAGTTCATTGGATAACGATAAAGTGTCCCACATAAACAGGTGGTCACTGTTGCCATATGTATTTTGCAACAGTCCTTTAATACCCCTGCGACGATGCGTTTTTCCTAACCGTGTTTTTTGCAGGAATTTTGCGTTGGCCTCCTGGTCATGATTCGTAAGGTCTTCCACATATTCGCGGGCTGCTTTTTCCAGGTCGGGTACTACACAGCGGAAGATACCGCCGGGTTTCAGTATCCGGTAGGTGTTGCGCACAGCAATGAGGAAATCTTCGTACGTAAGGTGTTCCAACACGTGCGAACAATATGCACCATCAGCAGAGTTGTCGGCGATGCCAGGTAAACCTCTGATGATGTCCCCTTGTAGCACATTGTCGGGGAAAGCAATATGCATGCGTTGTTTAAGCAAATTCCCTATAAGAGGTAATTGCTGCAGACGGAGCGTGGGGGAGGCGTCAAAGTTCTTCCAGCCCTGTGGTGATGACATGCCACAGCCATACTGTACATAAAGTTTACTCATAGTTGATGGGTTTAAATAAGGTACATGGAGGTAGTGGGAAAACAGGAGAAAATGTGCTGATTGTCCAGGCTATTGTGTCTTGTGTCTTAATACTGTTTTAAGCAATATAAGAAAAATAATTGATTAGGAGATAGACAACTTTATACTCACCTTTCAAAATATTATATATAATAAATAAAATTATTTATTACCTTTGGTAAGATTAATTCTGTCTGCGCAGAAAAATTGCGCACTTGTGGTGATATCTTTGTATCGTTAGATATTTGGTCCTGGTCAATTGTAACTTACTTCTAATCTGATAACAGTTACAAAATTCCGGACCTTTCTTTTTAATACAAATCAGCATGGAACAGCTAAAAGCATTGTTGAAAGTTTCCTTACGCCAACAGGCCCTATACATACCCACATTAAAACGCCCTTTTACACATCAACCTGTAGATGAAGAAGGCATCTGATGAAGCCTATACTACGGTATGGGCGAAAGATGCAGCCGCAGTTACACAGTTGTTCATCGACTAATCAATAAAAGAAAAGAAAAAAGGGCAGCGGTAGTGGCTGCCCTTTCCTTTTTAACTATCATGGTACTATTTCATACCGTCTGATTTGGCCTTTTTCATTTTATCCTTCATCATTACTTTACCATTCATATCTATCATCTCCCCATCTTTCAGCATCCACGTTTTACCATCTTTATTTTTAACAGTACCGTCTGCCATTACCATCGTACCATCAGTCATGGTCATGGTCTTTGTCATTTCTGACTTCTGACCACCTTTCATTACCCACATTTTGCCTCCTTTCATGGCTACACAGTCTTTCATCTTGTGCATACCATTATGTTGATGCATGGCAGTATCAGTCATGGGAGTTTGTGCAAATGTAGCACTGGCTGTTATTAACAGCAGAGAGGCGGACAAAATAAGTAGTTTTTTCATTGTTAATTTTTTTTGAGATTACAGGTTTGAAACTACAGCTGTCTCAGCTGTATATATAAAGGTTTTCTATAAGGATATATACACGTATGGTGCCAGAAAGTTTTTTTCAACTACGCACTAACCTTGCGCACATCGGTTTGAATATTTGTATCATCAATTCAATTATACTAAATTGATCAATGTATGAACAAGATTAATGGAGCTGATCTAATTGCAGCAGGTTTTAAACAAGGTAAAATAGTAGGTGAAGCGCTGGCCGTAATCGAAGCGCATTTAAGCGATATGGACCATGCAAGCCTTATTGCATTGATGAGTAACCTGCGATCAGCACCAGAAATGTACCTGGACCATCCGGTGTTGGAAGACCTTGCGACTAAAATGATTGAAGAAGCTTCCGCCCCTCTAGATACCACTATATCCCTCAACGATAAAGCAGCTGATTATAAGATCTATGGCGAAGCAGCCATCGATCCGGGTGCCATCAAACAAATGGATTTCGCTATGCGGCTGCCGGTAACGGTGGGGGGTGCATTGATGCCCGATGCACATCAGGGCTATGGCCTGCCAATCGGCGGTGTATTAGCTGCCAAAGGCGCTGTGATCCCTTATGGTGTAGGTGTAGATATCGGATGTAGAATGGCGCTGTCCATCTATGATATTCCGGATACTGCCATGGATGAAACGAAGTTGAAAAAGATCCTGCTGGATGAAACAAAATTTGGTGCAGGACAAAGTTTCCACGGTAAATATCGTGCAGAACACGCCGTACTGGATAACGATGCATTTAATATGACACCGTTTGTAAAACAACTGAAAGATAAAGCCTGGTCACAACTGGGAACATCAGGTGGCGGTAACCACTTCGTGGAATTTGGTGTGATTGAATTTGCGCAGAGAGACGAAGCGCTGAATATAAATGCAGGTAAATACCTGGCGCTGTTATCACACTCCGGTTCCCGTGGTTTTGGTGCGACAGTAGCCGGTTATTATACCAGACTGGCCAAGGACCTGTGTAAACTGCCAAAAGAAGCAGCTAACCTGGCATGGTTGGATATGAATACGGCAGAAGGTCAGGAATACTGGATGGCGATGAACCTGGCCGGTGATTATGCGGCAGCATGTCACGAGGTAATACACCGTAAAGTTGCAGCCCTGGTAGGTGGCCAGTTGCTGGCAACCGTGGAGAACCACCATAACTTTGCGTGGAAGGAACAATTGAATGGTGAAGAAGTAATCGTGCATAGAAAGGGTGCAACGCCCGCAGGTAAAGGTGTGATGGGTATCATTCCTGGTTCTATGGCGACGCCTGGATTCCTGGTACGTGGTAAGGGAGAAGAAGCGGCGATTAACTCAGCATCTCACGGTGCGGGTAGACAATTGAGCCGTACCAGAGCGGAAAAAGAGATTTCGAAAGTAGATATGGCAGCGGTACTGGCAGCTAATAATGTGACATTGATCGGTGCAGGTCTGGACGAAGCGCCAATGGCGTATAAGGACATCCATACAGTGATGGCGGCACAGGAAGCGTTGGTAGATGTGGTGGCGAAGTTCTCGCCTCGAATTGTGAGAATGGCGGATGATGGAAGTAGAGAAGACTAAATAAAACGGGCTTGCCGTGTGAGGCAAGCCCGTTTTATCTGAAAATGGTCTTCATCTTCGCTGGTGAATTCCCTCTTTCATGAATGTTTTTATTTCTTAACTATTGAAATTATTATAATCTCTTACCAGTGAATCGTAATCGCTATCCAGTGATTCCAGGTCATAACTCTCAAAGTGACCCTTTTCACCAGCATCACGCATGCGTTTTCTGGCATTCAGCAGTAGTTTATGGAAATCATCGTAGAAAGTATTAAAGCTATGATCTTCGTTTGCTTTCTTCGCATTGTCGATATTGATCTGTGCATGTTCAGCCTGTGCTTTTTCCAGTGAATCATACTGGGCTTTGGCTTTCGCTTCGATACCAGCATATTTTTCCTCACTACCCAGCAGATCGATGAAGGAACGGATATTGCCCATATCCTTCTTCATCGCGATGATGTATTCTTTCAGCGGACTATCCTTCAGAATAATTTGTTCGCTTGCGTCAGCTACTAATTCAACTTTCTTTACAATAGCGCTTTTCAGACTATATAATTGAGCGATCTGGCCACGGAGCGTATCGATGATAGCGTATCCTTTCGAACCTTTATCGTCTTTGTAATCTTCTGCAGTGATGTACTCGTGCATACGGTTGTTAGTCGCCTGCATAGTGGCAAAAAGCCCCTGGTACTTCGTAATGCTGTCTTTGAAGAACTTTTTGTCGGGAGAACTAAGTTCTTTTACAGGTTCGTCGATTTTGACTTTCTGATTGAATTGATGGAAATCCGGTGCAGAGAATGGCTTATTGATCGTGATAAAACGATAGTGGTCATTAGGATGCTTCAGTGCTTCTTCCAGCTTGGTGGTATTGTTTACAACATCTTCCAGGTAGCTGTTATGTTTGTTCGACATATCAACGATCAGGTTCGTGTATTCAATAATGTGGCTGGCTGATTCAGCTGAGTTTTCGCTGTATTCGGAAGCGCCGGGTTTCTTGCCGCTGGTATTGTTACAGGATGTGCTACTAACGAACATAGCAATGACAAGGAATGAACAGATAAATGTTCTCATGTAAGGGTATTTTTGGTTAAACAAATTCAATAAAGTACTGGTAGTTAATGTGGTATATTGTCCTCTTTCACAAACAGTGGGCAAATATATATAATTTTTCATTATCAGAAGGGCTTGCCTTCTTTTACAAATTCCCGCTTGATGCCGTCCAGTACATCATTGACATAAATTTCCAGTTCTTCCTTATCATCCGTATGTTTCTCTATTGCCTTCAGACAGGCATAGTGCACTACATTCAGGATACTACCTCCTGCCAGTTCATATCGTTTAACCATATCAGGAATATCCCCGCCTATAAATGTAGATTTAGATGGAAAAGTTCTGCGCCATATCAAAGCCCGCTCATTGGCATCGGGGAAAGTAAATTTTAAGATCGCATTGAAACGACGTATAAATGCATCGTCTATATTATTCTTCATATTGGTAGCGAGAATGATCAGTCCATTATAGTCTTCAATACGTTGTAATAAATAAGACACCTCCTGGTTGGCGTATTTGTCATGCGCATCCCGCACATTGGTGCGTTTTCCAAAGAGTGCATCTGCTTCATCAAAGAATAAAATCCATCCTTTGTCTTCAGCACGACTGAATAATAATTCTAAATTCTTTTCTGTTTCACCGATGTATTTAGACACAATCATAGAGAGGTCTATTTTATACACGTCCTTGCCTGTATACTTCCCTAACAATCCTGCTGTGAATGTTTTTCCTGTACCCGGTGGTCCATAGAAGAGGGCTCTGTATCCTTTGCGCAGGCGTTTTTCCATATCCCATCTGTTCATCAGCTTCGCATTGAGGTTGACCCAGCTTATCAGCTCATCAATCTGTGATCTCAGGTCATTGCTGATGACCAGGTCATCCCATGTTAATTCAGTCGTTACTGGTTTGGCAGGAAAGCTACTACTGAAATGTGGGGGTACTGGTTTGCCATGTGTAAAGATGTTGATATGATCCTGCGATAAAAGCAATCGTCCGCTCATCGTGGGTTCACCCCCCGGCATCTCTTCCAGCCAGAGTACTTTTGAACGGCTGAAGAAGTGATCTGGCCAGAAGATCTGTTGTATTTCAATACGTGTACCCCAGTCATTGCCACCTAGTAAGAACAGTGCTGTTTCTCCTGTGGGCAGAAAGCCCCTGCTTTGTTTACTGCGGGTACCGCCTATTTGTGGAAAGTCGCCTTTGCCCGGAAGATATTTCTGTATTTCGGTATCGAAGTAGTCGGGTTGTAAATGGGGGATGAGGGCCATGAAGAGTAATAACTGTTCATAGGTAGTTAATGAATGTGCTTTGATAAATTGTAGGAATGGATCCTCCTGATCCATATCAATTGGAACGTTAATGACCAGATCAGCTTCAGGCGTTTGCATGCGATGACTGATTAATCCTGACAAAACTTTGGCGTACGCCTGTAATACCTGCATGTTTTTTATTGTAAAATGTTATTCAGATTCTTCACAGGGACAGCGTTGAATATCTTTGTCCTGTTTCATCCGGCCTTCGTTGGTAGCCGGCTCCTGTTTATCTTCAGGAGTAGCGAGTCGCTGAATGGTATTGTCCGCTACAGCATCTGCTTCTTTTTCATGTTTATCATCCGGTTCATTGACTTTAAAAAAAGAGGGGTCCTCCTTTTTTTGAAAGAAACCGGATTGTGTAGCCTGTTCCTGGGGGCGAAGGCGAATTGAACGGGGCATATGGAGTCATTTATAATTTACTAAGTAGTTCCGTTGCCAGTCTGGCGTAATCTTTTGCACCATTGGCCTGTGGGTCATAGCTGAAAATATCTTTACCTGCTTCCTGTGCTTTGGCCAGTTGCATATTGGTACGAATGACAGTGCCGAATACCTGACCATTGTATTTATCAGTCAGTTCCTGTCTGACTTGTTGATTCATTGTTTTCCGCTCGTCAAATCTGGTGAGGACCATGCCCAGCAGATTGAGTTTGGGGTTCAGCTTTTTTCTGATCGTCTGAAAGTGCTGCATAAAACTATATGCCCCTTTCAATGGCAGAAACTCTGCCGGCAGAGGAATGAGCACATAGTCACTACAAGCCAGCGCATTCACAGTGAGCATTCCTACAGCATGAGGACAATCAATGAGAATAAAATCATAATCAGCTGCTACAGGTTGTAAGAGCCAGCTAAGTACCTGTTCTCTGCCATATACGCTCACCAGTTCCAGCTCTGCACCTGCCAGTTCAATAGACGATGGAACAAGGTCCAGTCCTTCTTTGATGTTGATAATCGCATCCCTGATCTGGCTGCCTTCTCCTGTCATTTCCCGCTTCAATTCAGTATACAGGTTTTGCGCCGGCTCCGGCGGCACACCCAGTGATTGAGAGAGGTTGGCCTGTGGATCGGCATCTACCAGCAGCACTTTCTTCCCGGCTCTTGCCAGTGCGGCACCAAGATTAATGGAGGTAGTGGTCTTGCCAGCGCCTCCCTTTTGGATGGCTATGGAAATGATAGGCATTAGTTGAGCTTTTCATTGTTGACAATGCGCTGAATGGTGTCAGTAAGTGTCGTGCCATTAAACACTACATAATTGTATGCATTCGGCTCATAACCGGCATCTTCTTCCCTGATGAAAAATACAGCCTGTTCCTTTCCCGGGCGCAGGTCAAAACAATAAATAGTACCCCCACCATCCCCACCAAAAACAAGGGATTGCGGAATGAATTTATACAGATCTTTCTCTCTGAATAATGCCAGTACTTCAGAAACGGAATAGATGATGAATGGTGTCTTCTTACCACGCAGACTACTGCCGTTGGATTGTAATAACAAGGCTTTGTAGTCTTCCGGTATTGCCCCGAAAGCAGCTTCCAGCGATTGTATATCTTGCTCCGTAGCCGGGTTTTGTTTATCCCAGTCGGGACCAATAATTGTACTCATAAGATCTTTTTTTATGGGGTCCATGTGCCAAAGATAGCAGTTAGCTGATCGTTGGTTAAAGTTGTTCTGAGTGTATTGTAGATCCTTCCAAAGTAGGCATCCACTTCTGCGAGGTAAGGCCCCTGCACGCCGGCAGGTATGCCTATTGCATTCATATCACTTACCAGGAAGGCTCTTTCTTCTGCAAAGGTGCGGGTAGCGACCGTTGCTCTTCTGGCGCCCTGCAGGTCATTGATCAATCCATGTGGGGTACCACGGGCGCCGTCGGCGAAGTTACGTGTTCTCAGTAACAAAGCCGGAGCGTCATCCCTGCCATAAACCCCCATACCTGCAAAGCGTTCCCTTGCCCAGGCATCTTGTATACCGTGGTGTGACTGGAAGAAGTTGTTCGTACCCCTGTTGTCAGTCAGGAACCCGTGGGTATTGAATTCAAATTCACGGATCACTACGCCATCAGCCCGGGTATATTCCCACAATCCGCCAACACCCCTGCGCAATGTTACACCTGCCCTGGCCTGTATCGCTGAAATGAGGCGGTTGTCCATGAATTGCTGCAGCTCTGTTCCATTGGTGACACCATTGAGTGCGTCGATGGCGTTGGCAAGATCTGTCTGGTTGTCTCTGAACATATGCAGGTATTCCCTGAGTGCACGGTCATCAGAAGACAGGTTGAGCCTGGTGATGAGGTTATGTACCTTGGTCAGGTTCTGTGGAGAAATATTGACCGGGATACAGGGGGAATTACAATAGGTAAGTGCACGACGTACATCAGGATCCATGTTGTGCCACATCCTGCGGAGTTCAGGATCGGCATCGAGCATGGCACGGGTTTCAGGACTCAGGCTCTGTTCCCATGCCAGTGCTTCCGGATTCGGAACATCAGGAGTAACAGGTCTGTTAGGTTCATCGGTAGGTTGCCCTGTTCTTACTTCAGTTTCAGTCGCATTGGCGGCAGTTCTGGTAGTATTGGCTTCCGCTTCTGCTTCTAGTATCTGCGCTTCGGCAGCCTGACGGTTTGTATCGGCTGTGGCAATCGCATCATCAGTGGCGTTTTCAATACCTCCCAGGCGTGTTTCCTGCGCATCAGTAGCACCTCGCCATATCTCACGGCGCCTGCGCCAGAACTCCCTTTCTGCGGCGAGTCGTTCTCTGGCCAGTTCAGTACCTGCAGCACGTAAGTTTGTAAAGAAGTTTTCATCAGCAACTGCGAGTCGGATAAAGCCTATCGTGGTTCGGACTGCCGAAATGATTTCATCAATATTACGGATCGTACTCACGATCCTGGCTGCACCGCTGGCAAGGCTGGCTGGCAATTGCCGCATGCTGCGCAGTAAACGGATAGGTACCTCGCCCACTTTTGTGAGAAACTCGCCGAATGTGCTGATGGTCTTGATGGTTTCGATGGCTTCAAGCGCCGCTTTGACGGCACCATAGCCAGCAACAATGAGTAAGACTATGTTCACCACAAAGTTAGTCACCCTTCTCACCCAGAAGATCGCGAGCTGACATTCTTCAAATGGACCTTCGATCAGGGAAGCTTCCAGTTTTGTTTCTTCCCACATCCTGGAAATCATTTCACCGGGCGCATTAAAAGCCTGACCAATAGAAGCCACGAAGTCGTGTACCTTATCAGCAGATTCCCTGCATATAGCCCCGCCGCTGGCTTTAAAAAGTAACCAGCCACAGAAGTGTACAATACCTGCCGCGAGGTCAACTATGCCACTTACAATGCTTGCAATGGCATCAAAAATACCCGCGATGACACCAGCTACTCCACAAACTACATATTCTACAAAACCAATCAGGTAATCACCTACATCAGTGATAAAATCCCATGCCTGCCGGAGGAAGTTTCTTTCAATACTATACACAGGCAGTTCGGGGAGTAATTCACTGCGTAAGGTGTTGTAATCTCCCTGCTGCATATCGTCCATGAGAGA
>Ga0316604_10002473_pt1 | contig 14123 bp, 9 predicted proteins | sample OWC_soil_day20_C_FD_207650 | JGI IMG/M metagenome (GOLD analysis project Ga0316604, IMG submission 207650) | Wetland soil microbial communities from Old Woman Creek delta, Ohio, United States - OWC_soil_day20_CT | ecosystem: Environmental > Terrestrial > Soil > Wetlands | place: USA: Ohio... | reverse complement strand
GGCCCCTTGCAGATTACAAGGTAGATAGGCCAGATGTGGAAGTGGAGTAATCCATGCAGCTGACTGGTACTAATAGGCCGAGGACTTGACTTAACAACCTCGTTTGCATGAAGTGCAAACATCAGTATCTAATTGCATGCTTTCTTTCTGTTCAGTTTTGAAGGAACAACCCTTCAGAAAATGGCATCTCGAAAGTCGTAAGCCGACAATCGAATGTCGAATACATCGCGGGATGGAGCAGTTGGTAGCTCGTCGGGCTCATAACCCGAAGGCCGTAGGTTCAAGTCCTGCTCCCGCAACCATGATAGTAAAATGCCAAACGAGGTAACTCGCTTGGCATTTATAATCTAATTTATATGATGAGGTAGCTACTAGCGTACCTTTGAAGGTTCATCTATTGCGTCTGTGATCAATGGGTGTATGCCTCAAGGATGTTGGTAAACAGTATCTAAATTCTCATATTTAGACGACGACCTACTAGCTCAGTCGGTAGAGCACCTGACTTTTAATCAGGGTGTCCCGCGTTCGAGTCGCGGGTGGGTCACCAAAAAATCCAGTCTTCTTTAGAAACGGGAAATTGCGGTACTGCATTAATGCGTATTGAGGAAAGTCCAGACTGCCACGACCTGTGATGGTCGTAATGTTCGTGCCCATTGCAAGATGGGGCAGAGCGAATGCTCTGACGACGGCAAAATCGACTCTTGTAGCCGAAAGTAGCCATAAAGTGCACAGAGAATGAGTAGGTTGGCGACAACCTAGTGAAAATTGGTAAACTCCACGAGGCAGAAACCCAAATTTGGTAGGGGAACTTCCTGTAAGGAATAAGAACCGAAGGGAAGAACACACTTTCGTGTGTTAGATAAATGATTTCCTAAAACAGAAACTGGCTTACGGTTTCTAAAGAAGACTGTTTTAAATATATAAGACTCCGTAGCTCAGCTGGATAGAGCGTTTGACTACGAATCAAAAGGTCGCAGGTTCGAATCCTGCCGGGGTCGCCATTTTACTCTCTAAAAGAAAATTTGATTATAGCCTATGAATTGGAAGGGTGTCCGAGTGGTTTATGGAGCTGGTCTTGAAAACCAGTGATTCTGCAAGGAACCGTGGGTTCGAATCCCACCTCTTCCGCCACCAATTGTCCGATAACCAACCGGCTCTAAGACTCCCACTAATACAAGCGGGAGTAAGAGCGGCTAAGTTCCTGGATAATTTCGACTAGAATTCAGGCGCGTTAAAACGCCGTCTGAATTAAGTCTCCATTTATATATGCGGGTGTAGCTCAATGGTAGAGCACTAGCCTTCCAAGCTAGCTACGAGGGTTCGATTCCCTTCACCCGCTCCAATGTAAGCACCGACCATTTACTGATATAGTAAATGATCGGTGCTTTCTTTTATGAAAAATCTAATTCATCTTCGTGTGAGATAGAGGCTGGCAGCCGTGCGCTACCGTTTGTCTCAGTATTATTGAGAGGCAGTAACACTAATTGTGAGATATTCATAAATTAGAATTAATTAATTGTGAATGCCTCACAATGAACTTTCGTTGACTGCTTGAAAAAAGTTTGTTATGCTGAAACTATCATAGTAATTCCTGTAGGGAATGATTAGTCAATGAAGACTGGAATGTAATGTGTAATTGGTATGCATTATATTCCAGTCTTCATTGCTATATAGCACAATTCAAATGTTAATCTGGATAGGGAGGTAATATCATGCAAGAATATGGTTTATTTATTGATGGGGTCTGGAGTGTAACCGAGGAAAAAATTAGTGTAATCAACAAAGCTACTGGTACAGAGGTTGCCCGCATTTCGGCAGCCGGCGAGGTTGAAGTAAAGAAAGCGGTTGATGCTGCTGAAAAAGCTTTTAAGACTGTAAAGTTAGAGCCTTATAAACGGTATGAAATATTGATGAAAGCCAGCCAATTACTCAAACAGAAGCAAACGCAAATGGCTGAGTTTCTTTCCCTAGAAGTGGGGAAACCCTTAAAGGAAGCAATGGCTGAGGTAGCACGGGCCGAACAGACTCTCATTCTTTCTGCCGAAGAGGCAAAACGGATGACCGGGGAAATGGTACCCTTGGCAGGTGCGCCAGGCTGCGAAAATCGCTGGGCATTTACTATGCGGATGCCTGTAGGCATTGTGTGTGCTATTACTCCGTTTAATTTTCCTCTCAATTTAGCTTGTCATAAGATTGGACCGGCCTTAGCAGCCGGAAATACGGTTATATACAAACCGGCTACAGTAACACCGTTATCGGCAGTATTATTATGCGAAATTTTTGCTGAAGCAGGCTTGCCGGCCGGATTTTTGAATCTCTTAACAGGATCAGGCTCTAAGCTGGGTAAGTTGTTAACCGAAGAAGAACGGATTGGTTTCTACAGTTTCACCGGCAGTCCAGCTGTTGGCAAAAACTTGTTGAAGAATGCCGGGTTCCGTCGGGTAGCTTTGGAATTAGGTTCTAACTCGGCCAACATTGTTCATCATGATGCCGATATTGCCGCAACTGCCGGATTATGTGCCAAATATGCATTTGCGAATGCTGGTCAGGTATGCATATCTTGTCAACGAGTATATGTTCATCGCAGTGTATACAAGGAATTTTGCGATAAGGCAGTAGCTTATGCGCAGAAAGTAGTTATGGGTGATCCGCTTGATGCTGCCACCGATATTGGTCCGATGATTAGTGAAGAAGAGGCAGCCAGAACTGAACAATGGGTCAATGCGGCAGTTGCAGCAGGGGCCCAAGTTTTGACCGGCGGCAAGCGGCGTGGTGCGTGGTTTGAACCTACCATCGTAACTGATGTCAGTCCTGATATGAGTATTGTTTGCCAGGAAGCTTTTGCCCCGGTTTTTTCGATTGTTCCTTATGACACAATCGAGGAAGCTATTGCTATGGTGAATAATTCCGTATATGGCTTACAGGCAGGTGTGTTTACCAGTTCGTTAGAAACTGCCAGGTTATGTGCCATGAAGATTGAAACAGGCGGGGTTATCATTAATGATGGAGCAACTTTCAGAACAGATAACATGCCTTATGGCGGCATCAAGGAAAGTGGTATTGGCAGAGAAGGCCCGCAGTATGCAGTAAAAGAGATGACAGAAGAGAAACTGATTGTTTTTAAATTTTAGCAATTAGACAGAGTTCAAGCCGAGAGGAGGCTGCCAGTTATGATTAGTTGCCGGGAACTATGCACATTGCCTTCTTTGAAGAAGCTTACACTTGTTGCGGGAAAATCCGGTTTGGACCGGAGGGTGCGATGGGTGCATTTCCTCGATTTGCCTGATGTAATTCCCTGGGTACAGGGCGGTGAACTGCTAATTATCACTGGCATCGGTTTGAATGGTGAAGTGAACAAGCTGAAAGACATTGTGCGCGGTATTATTAGGAAAAAACTAGCAGGAATTATCGTTAATGTTGGACCCTATATCAAGGAGGTCCCCGCTGAGGTTATTACTCTGGCAGATCAGGCGAATTTTCCGGTGTTTGAACTGCCATGGGAAGTAAAGCTTGTCGAGGTTACCGGCGACATATGCAGACATATTATTATGAAACAAGCCGAGGAACGCTCGATCAACGATTTTTTGGAACATTTATTGTTTCGTACCGCGGCAGATCAGGAAGAAATTATTCAGCGGGCAACTTACTATGGCTATGATTTGACCAAGCCCTATCAAGTCGCTATTGTTAGTCCTAGCCGCTTGCTTGAATTTATCCAAAGTCAAAAAGCAAAGACCGAAAAAGACTTGGTTGCCCTTAAAATGCGGTTTGAGCAAATTGTCCGTGATGTTCTGGCAACACACAATCAGAAGATTCTATCCATGCTGCGGGTGGATGATGTTATTTTACTGATGCCCTATAAAGATAATACTGCCGGGTCACGTCAAAACATTGAGATCTTGACAGAAATAGTGGAGAAGCTTGCAGCGAAAATACCTGGGTTAGCCGTTGCTGCCGGTTTGGGTGGCAGATTTGAGAGCTTGCAGGATGCCAGACAAAGTTATATTCAGGCCGCCAAGGTTCTACGCTTTTCTGCACATCAAACGACAACTAAGCCGATCTATGTTTATGAACAGCTAGGCATATATAAGCTGCTTTTTGAGATAGAACCGGACAAACTGACTGCTTATCACCGGGAGGTCATTGAACCGCTTAATGACTATGATGCCAAGCATAACATGGAACTGGTCTCCACTTTGTTTGTATACTTCGAGGAGAATTGTAATGCTGTCAAAACAGCGAAGCGGCTGTTTGTGCATCGCAATACGCTGGATTATCGGCTGAAAAAGATCGAGGAAATCTCCGGGAGAACGTTAAGCGATCCTTATGATCGGCTGACTTTGCAGTTAGGGGTTATTGTCGGCAAACAAATTAACAGTGAGATATGAATAACTCACAAAGCTGGCTAGAGTAATTTGTGATATGCTCATATAGACCTGCTATTATGCATCTGGTAGTATTGAACTATAAACAAAAGCTGAATAATTCATTTAGCAACGGCGCTGAATGTATATCGCAGAGATATATACTCAGCGTTTTCGATTATTCAAGTCAGGGAGGCATACTACTATGAGTAATACACAAGGAAAGTCGGCAGCGTTAATACAGAGAAAAAACAATGCGGTTCCCCGGGGAATTTCCAATTCTACAGGCGTATTTGTGGAAAAAGCCAGTGGCGTTGTTATTACCGATGTTGAGGGCCGAGAGTTTCTGGACTTCTATGCAGGCGTAGGGGTTTTAAATGTTGGTCACTGTCCAGAGCCTGTGGTCAATGCCATAAAACAGCAGGCAGACAAATTGCTTCATTCCTTTTTTGCTATTGCCATGTATGAACCTTATGTAGAGCTGGCAGAGAAATTGAATTCCCTAATGCCTGGTTCCCAGCCAAAGAAAACTATGTTTGCTAATAGTGGTGCTGAAGCTGTAGAGAATGCAGTGAAAATTGCCCGGCATGCAACCAAACGCACAGGCATCATCGCTTTTGAAGCTGCTTTTCATGGACGTACATTTATGACGATGAGCCTTACTAGTAAGGTAAAACCGTATAAATATGGATTTGGACCTTTTGCTCCTGAGATTTATAAAGTTCCTTCCGCTTACTGCTATCGCTGTCATTATTGTTCTACTTATCCGGAATGCGGCATGCACTGTTTAGAAAACTTCGAACGGTTCTTTGCGGCGGAAATTGACGCTGAACATATTGCCGCCATGATTATAGAGCCCATACAGGGGGAAGGTGGTTTTATCGTACCACCTCCGGAATTCTTGCCAGGTCTGAAGGCCATTTGCGAGAAGAAAGGCATCTTGTTTGTTGCCGATGAGGTGCAAAGTGGTTTTGGCCGTACGGGGAAAATGTTCGCCGTTGAAAACTGGGGAGTAGAGCCAGACATCATGACTACGGCAAAATCAATTGCTGCCGGTGTTCCCCTAAGTGCAATTACCGGCAAAGCTGAATATATGGACGCACCAGATGCCGGAAATATTGGTGGCACCTATGGCGGTAACCCGCTAGCCTGTGTGGCTGGTTTAGAGACGATCAAATATATTGAGGATCATAAGCTGTGTGATCGGGCTGAGGAAATCGGCCGCATAACCATGACCAGGTTGAAAGCCCTGCAGGAACGATGCCCGCTGATTGGTGATGTACGAGGCATTGGTGCTATGATCGGTATTGAGTTGGTTAAAGACCGGAAAACTAAGGAGCCAGCCAAAGATAGTACAGCTAAGGTAGTCAAATATTGTTTAGAGCAAGGGGTCATGTTAATCAGTGCCGGCATTTTCAGTAATGTAATTCGTCTCTTGATTCCAATGGTAGTTACTGATGAGCAACTGGATCGAGGCCTTACTGTACTGGAACAAAGTATTCTGCGTGCGGCCGCCGAGGCCTAGTATAACAAAATAGTTGCAAGCAAAGACGCTTGTTAACAACCGTATAGGTTGTTGACAGGCGTTTTTATATATAAAAAATAAGAGGAGGCGAATAAAAATGAAAGCCAACACGCTAAACCTAGAAAAGGAAAATCTAAAAAAAGATCTCAAAGACAGGCATATACAGTTAATAGCTATTGGTGGAGTTATTGGGGTTGCCCTATTTATGGGCTCGGCACAGGCCAGTAAGATGGCAGGCCCTGCTCTTACGCTGGCTTACGCCCTCGGCGGGGTTGTCATGTATTTCGTATTGCGGGCTCTTGGTGAAGTTGCTGTAGAAAACCCTGTGGCATCATCGTTTGCCGGTTATGCCAGGGTTTTCTGCGGACCGCTAGTCTCGTTTATTACCGGATGGAATTATTGGTATCAATGGGTTATTTTAGCTATGTGCGAGATATCAGCGGTAAGTATGTATATCAAATATTGGGCGCCAGATCTTGCGCAGTGGATACCGGCACTTATCTGCCTGGGAGTTATTATGGCGGTTAACCTAATTGCCGTAAAATACTATGGAGAAGTTGAATTCTGGTTTGCCTTAATCAAGGTAGTTACTATTATCGCTATGCTGGTAGTTGGTTTTGGCATGATTCTATTTGGTTTTGGCAATGATGGTGTGGCAATTGGTTTTTCTAATCTATGGACACATGGTGGATTCATGCCGTTTGGCTGGACCGGTGTTGCAATGGCCTTGGTTATGGTCGTGTTTGCTTACTCTGGCGTGGAGCTTATTGGGATTACTGCTGGCGAAGCGGTTGATCCGGAGCGATCCCTTAAATCGGCCATTGATAAAGTGTTCTGGCGGGTATTGATCTTCTATGTTGGTTCGATGGTGGCAATCTTATCGATATTCCCGTATGAAACCCTGCCTAAAGGTGTCAGCCCCTTTGTAATGATCTTTGAAAAAGCAGGTATTCCTTACTCGGCTTCGATTATCAACCTGGTTATTCTGTCTTCGGCAGCCTCTTGCTTAAATAGCTGCATCTATGTTTGCGGACGGATGCTTTACGGTCTGGCATTGCGCAATGAAGCCCCTGCTTTTCTGGGCAAGCTTTCTGCCAGCCAGGTTCCGGCAAATGGTATTTTGTTTTCGGGTGGATTTTGCTTGATTGGCGTATATTTAAACTATGTTTCGCCTGACAACGTGTTTTATTACATGTCAGCCATCACGACAACCGGCTGTATGTGGACCTGGTCACTAATTATGTATATTCAGTATAAGTGGCGGAAAAGCCTGACCAGTGAGCAAATTGCCAATCTTAAATATCCTATGCCCTGTTATCCATATGCTAACTATGTGGTTGGTGCGTTTATGCTTGCGGTAACGCTCGGAATGGGGTATGACCACGATAATCTGGTTGCATTATATGTAGCCCCGGTCTGGTATGCCGCTTTGTATATTGTTTACCGGTTATTCAAAATCGGTGAAGCACAACAAAAAGCTGATTTGAGTATACACACTGAATGGTAAATTGAAGACCGGAGAAAAGTCTAAAATATATACACTAAGACAAGCTAATGCCATTGTCTTAGTGTTTTTTTACATCTAGTAAAAAAATACAAACAGATGCAAAATTATCTTTATTTGACAATAATTATTATCGGAAAGTATAATATTATTAAATCAAGTATTTCGATCTAGATGTGATAACCATATACACAAAAGCTGACTCACTCAGTTATTTAGTGAACCGGACTGAATAAAAAAATACATATGACTTGCATGAAAGGGGTTATGAATTATGAAGCGTGTAGGAGTTTTAGTAGGAAGTTTGCGTAAAGAGTCTTTCAGCCGCAAGGTCGCCAAAACGTTGATGGCGCTGGCACCGGCTGATTTCCAGCTGGAAGAGGTCGAGATCGGCGACCTGGCGATGTTTAATCAGGATTTTGATGATGAGGGTAGGACACCGGCGGAGTGGACAGCTTTTCGCGAAGGACTGAAGAAGTTTGATGCCTTTCTCTTTGTCACACCAGAATATAATCGGTCAGTTCCCGCGGTATTAAAGAATGCCCTTGATATTGGTTCAAGACCCTATGGGAAAAATGTCTGGGACGGAAAACCGGGCGCTGTCGTAAGTGTAACACCCGGGGGGCTAGGCGCTTTCGGTTCCAATCATCACTTGCGGCAGACGCTTATGTTTTTAAATGTTCCGGCCATGCCCCAGCCTGAGGCATATATCGCAAATGCCGCCAATCTCTTTGGCGAGGGCGGAACTTTGACAGATGGCGGGACACGTGAGTTTTTGCAGAAATTTATGGAATCGTTCGTAGTCTGGGTTGGAAAGAACGCGAAGTAAGTAGCGGAGTACCAATAGAATAAGGAAATATAAGGAAAAACTCCACCTGGCTTGATTATTGGGTGGAGTTTTCATTGTGTAAATAATCTATGAATGTTTATTAAGGTGGCAGGATATTGCATTTGGACGCGAAATAATACAAAGTGTGGGATAGAGATTTTTTCATAAAAAAATCACATTTTCTTCACAAAAAGCGCATAATGGTTTAGTATAGTAATGGTAGCACCCGATATGCCGGGTGAAGGGAGAGACGAACAGAATGTTTACTATAAATCGCGAATTAGCCGTAAAACTTGCTGCTATTTTGGGACTAACCGTTATTATGCTGGGCGGTTACCTGGTAAACCCTGCTTTGTACAAAACGGTATGGTATTTGGTAACAAGCGGCGATATAAACGGCACAACTGAATTTCTTCGTTCCTTTGGGGCTTGGGCCGTCGTGGTTAGCATTGTTATCGATATTCTGATAAATATGGTGGGTTTTCTACCTTCTATTTTCATATCTACTGCCAATGGCATTGTTTTTGGTGTAGGACCAGGGATTGTGATTTCCTGGTTTGCCGAAACCGTCGGCGTTATTTTGAGTTTTCTATTAATGCGAACGTTCTTGCGCTGCTCGACAGAAGAACTAATCAAAAAGAGCAACATGTTGCAAAAAGTGGATGAGTTTAGCGGTGCCAATGGCTTTAAAATGATGCTTTTTGCCAGGACCTTGCCTTATTTTCCCTCAGGAATTATTACTGCGTTAGGCGCGGTAAGCCGGATATCGCTGAAGGATTACATTCTGGCCAACCTTATTGGCAAATTCCCTTCAACTGCGCTTGAAGTAGTTATCGGCTATGACCTTGTAAACTATCAGCACCGTCTGTTGCAGCTAACGGTGGTTGTTCTCGGGGTAACCCTCTTCTATGGTCTTTTATGGTGGTATAATAAACGCAAACAAGCGGATAAAGCAGAGGAATACGTGGGAGAGGAAGCGTCTTAACTACGGAGTAACTGGTTTCAATAGAATAAGGAAAAAACCAAACATCACCCGGAATAATTTTGGGTGATGTTTTATGTTTGCTTGTCTACGCGGGCATTTTGATTTAGTCAATGCATAGCAGTTAGCGTTCAGGGCGCAAAATAGGAGAAAAAAGTTTGTGTCGCTAAAGATAGCGGTTTGGTTTTATTATAGATAATACCCACAGTCCGGTGAGGGATAGGGGGAGATACCGGGATTTCGACAAGGCTTCCTTGTATGAGTTCTTTTTCAACAAAGCTTTTTACGACTACAGTTATGCCTAATCCGCTTTTGGCAAATTCGAGCAGGAAATCAGTATTGTTGATTTCAATTTTAGGTGTTACTGTTATATGATTTTCAGCAAAATAACGGTCGATGGATTGACGGCTGATGTTAGCTGTTTCTAAGAGTAAGAAGGAACAGTTAGAGAAAATATCGTTGGGATTAACTATGTCTTGTGTCCGAAGATAGTTGGGGGCGGCCACGAAAATGTCCTGAATATCGGTTAGTTTGGAAAAGTTGTAGTTGGTCAGATCAAAAGGCTGTACAACAATGCCAAAATCAACAATATCCTGGTCAATAAGGGTTAAGGTTTCCAGAGTGGGCTTATTGATAATTTTGATTTTTATTTTGGGATACTCATTCATAAAGGTTTCAAGATGAGGCAGCAAAAAGTGAGTCCACAAGGTGGTGGTAACTCCAATGGTAATCATGCCGCGCTGCTTGTTTTTTTGTTCGGCCAGCACTTTTTCTCCGGTTGCAATAGTAGTAAGCGCCTTGCCAATATAAGTAAATAGGGTTTTGCCCTCAGGTGTCAGGGTTACTCCTTTTGAGCCACGGAGAAATAAATCTACTTCCAGCAGAGCTTCCAGTTTTTTTATGGATTGACTTACTGCCGGCTGGCTGATATACAAGGTTTCTGCGGCGTGAGAAATGTTTTTATAATATGCGACAGCATGAAAAATCCGATAGAGTTCCAAATTGACACTCATACTATAACTCCTTCTTATGACAAGTATAATTAATATATATTATAATTATAACATCGATGCCTTTATAATGGTAATTAATTAGAATCGCGCTAAAAGACGCTAGCAGAGGGGATAATTATGGAAGCTTTATTCCATGTATTAGAATATAACATTATACCTATCTTTCTACTGATTGCCGCAGGGTTTGTGTTGAGTAAAAAATTTGATATTGATATATTTACGCTAAGTAAGCTGAATTTTTATTTGTTTGTGCCGGCATTTATGTTTGTCAATTTATATACTACCCCAATTGATATGGGCATGCTGAAGGTCTTAGGCTTTAGCATTTTTATGCTGGCGGCTAATTACCTGCTGGCGGAGATTATTGCGTGGCTTTATCATTATGATGTAGGACTCACAAATGCATTTAAAAACACGATAATGTTCAATAATTGCGGCAATATCGGCGTATCCTTAATAACGCTGGTGTTCACCAGTGATCCGTTTATTATTGACGGGAAGACCCCTTATTTCGAAACGGCGATGGGGGCAATTGTTGTAATTTTGATTTGGCAAAATTTAACGATGAATACGCTCGGTTTTTACTATGCCGGCCGGGCTAATTTTACGGCAAAGCAATCGATTAAAAAGATAGTACAAATGCCGACTATTTATGTAATACCGGCTGTAGCATTTTTAAAATTGGTGGATTTTGATATAAAGCCGACCTTTATGTGGCCGGCCTTGGTATATTTAAAGGATGGTTTGGTGCCTATAGCCTTAGTGACTTTAGGTGTACAGCTTTCGAAGACGGCTTTCCAGTTTGACAATCGCGTTATGCATATTTCGGTATTTAACCGGTTGGTTGTCGGACCGGCCCTGGCAATAGCGGGGGTTTATCTTTTCGGCTTTTCTGGTGTGATCGCCCAAGCGGTATTTATTGCTTATGCGGTGCCCACCGCGGTGAATGTTGCGTTGATTGCGGTAGAGTGTAATAACTTTCCGGCCTTTTCCACACAGGCAGTGATGGCCTCGACAGTTTTTAGTACGGTCACATTAACCTTGGTAATATATTTGGCCCGGCTGATTTATCCTGTATAGTTAGCGTATAAACGCAAGTAAAAACCACTTCTGACGGTTATGTACCGTTAGAAGTGGTTTTTTACATCCGGAGAAATTTGTTATCCTTTTGCTTTGGCGGCCACTATTATTTACTCAGTAAGAGCAGTGTACAAGCTCTTATCAATCTGCCGCAAATAAGGCGACAAATTACCGGTATAAACCAGATACAAACGGTGCAAAGCCCGGGTGCAGATTGTATATAGAATATGATCATCCTGTTTGTGACTGTAATTGCCGGCATCGGTGTTAACTACAAGCACAGCATCAAATTCTAAGCCTTTGGCCAGATAAGAAGGGATGACGACAATGCCGGTTGGGAATTCGTCATCTTCCTTATCAATCAGGGTAAGTTTGGCAGTTTCCTTTAATATGTTATAGATCCCCATGGCCTGGGCGGTATTTTTTGTGATTATTCCAATAGAATGTAAACACTCACTTTGGGCTGTGTGGATAGTCCGCAAAAGAACAGCAGCTAGGTCGTCGGAATTGGTTAGTTGTACAACGGTGGGTTTTGGTCCAGGACGATTGATGGAAAGACTTTTAGCTACGTTTGGTAATATTGCCTGGCAAAAAGCCTGAATGGCTTGGGTGGAACGGTAGCTCTTGTTTAGGCGAAAATGCAGGGTTTGATCTTGGCCTAAGATGTTGCTTGCTTCCGCAAAACTGGCTGTGCGCATAAAAGGCTGGATTGACTGGGCCGGATCACCGACAATTGTCCAGGAACTATCGGGGAATAGGTGAGAGAGAGTTTGGTATTGCAAGGCCGAATAATCTTGGGCTTCATCAATTACGACATGCTTAATGTCTTGATTAACAGGAAAACCCTGCACAATACCCTGAAAGTATAGAAACGGCGCAATATCTTCATAGGGGAGAATTTCCCTGTTAATCAGTTTGCGTGTTTGCGTCTTTATTACGTCCCAGTTGGCGGGAACAGGTGTCCCGGTAATGGTAAACAATCTGTCATCAGAAAAAAGAGCTCTATATTCTTCAAGCGGATTTAGTGTTGTCAGTTTTTCTACATAATCGGTAATGGGTTTTAGCTCCTCTCGCGCCTGCATTCTAGCCAAGGCCTTAATGACTTTTTCATTGACTTCTTCACCGGCCTCAACGAGTTCTACTGCCTTTTCACGGCGAACATTCTGGACGAGATCATGCATTCGCTTTTGAATAATCGCTCTGATTTTTTCGAGACGAATTGCCGGCGGCATCATGCTAAAGCTATTTTGATAGTAGTGCTGCCATTCGTTTTGCCCAAATAGTATTTTGCCGCGCGCTGTAATTGCCTGGTGATTATTGATCCAGTCTGTTGCCAGCCAGTTCAGATATTTGGTTAGCACCTCGGTGAATAGTTGGGATGATTTGAACTCGATGTTAGCTGTTCGCTGTTTGTTGGTCGCATAACGAAGTGTACGTTCAAAATAATCAGTGCGGGTTTCAAAGTGCAAGGGAATATGAGCGGCAGATTTGGCCGTGTAGTCCTGAAATGTCATTTGTACAACATTGGCCTCGCCGATTTCCGGCAGGACGTTAGAAATATAATCACTAAAGATATGGTTGGGGGATAAAATTAATACATTTTGGGAGGTTAAGCTTTCCCGGTTCTGATAAAGTAAAAAGGCTATGCGGTGCAAGGCGACTGAGGTCTTGCCGCTGCCGGCCGGCCCTTCTAAAAATAATACCTTATGCTGCTGATCACGGATAATCTGGTTTTGATCGCGTTGAATGCTGTTAACAATGGTGTGCATTTTATCATCGACACTTTTAGCGAGCAGTTCTTTAAGGATATCGTCATCAATGGTCAGGTCGGAATCGAACATATACTGGATATGGCCATCGGCAATCTTGTATTGGCGCTTGAGGGTGATAGTCCCAGTGATTACGCCGGCCGGGCAACTGTAAGCTGCAGCGCCAAGACCATAATCATAGAACATGCTGGAAACCGGGGCGCGCCAGTCGTAGACAAGGAATTCGCCGTCTTCAGCAGCCAGGCTGCCAATACCAATATAAATTTTGTCGGTATCATTATAATGAGCCTCCGAAAAGTCAATGCGGCCGAAGTAGGGAGACTTTAGCATTTTGCTTAAATGGCGGGCTGCACCATGAGAATGCTTAGAAAGTGCACGCTGGCGATTCAGGGTATCGATATGCTGCGCTTCATCAATCGAACTGCCGCCGCCGGCATTCCAGTAATCCTGGAGCGAATCTTTAAGCGCATGCTGCTGGCCTCCCAAAACTTCTTCGTTTTTTTGTATTTGTTCGCGGACTCGCCGGAGTGTTGCGGCAAGTCGTTCTTCTTCAAATTGTTGATCCTGTTGGTTCATAAATCCTCCTCAATGGATTAGCTTTTAACTTTTGTTTGTTGATACGTCAAAAGCTATAATTGCGGCAGAGGTGCGGCTTGTTTGCTCTTACAATAGTATTTGAACCTACGCGTCAAGCAACTAATGAAAAAAATGTTATATAGATATTAGCTGTTGTCCGGCGGTGCTTAGGAAACCAAAAAGCTCTTTGCCTCTCAAAACCGAGACGAAGAGCTTTCTTCACTATATCACTTGATCAAAATACTAACACATGTGTCCCTGCGGTCTCTATCGTTGTTTTTATGATTGTAGATATCACTCTTATTATACGTATTTATAGAAAATTGTAAAGGTGTAGTATGTAGCTGGGGGTGTCATTGAACCATATTGGCCTACGCGGACAGATTAAATGGCGAGTTTCTTCTAATCTCGTAGCATAGCGGCGAAATGCCCCCCAAGGCACTATGTCTTCTGCGTGTATTGTAGTAGCTGATCCAGGCCT
>Ga0316604_10002472_pt1 | contig 14137 bp, 12 predicted proteins | sample OWC_soil_day20_C_FD_207650 | JGI IMG/M metagenome (GOLD analysis project Ga0316604, IMG submission 207650) | Wetland soil microbial communities from Old Woman Creek delta, Ohio, United States - OWC_soil_day20_CT | ecosystem: Environmental > Terrestrial > Soil > Wetlands | place: USA: Ohio... | reverse complement strand
CGGCTCGTCGGCCGGCGCCCCGCCGCGCAGCCATTTGCGGTCGAATTCGCGGACATAACGCTCGGCCAGCATGCCGAATTCGCGCCCGCCGCGCCGCCGGGCATCGGCCAACTGCGCTGAAAAGACGAGTAGCGGGCCGAAGACCAGGCAGAGCAGGAAGACGACCAGCAGAAAGATCTCGGCCTTGAATTCGGGCAAGGCGGCTCCGACGAAGAAAATGCGATTGGCGAGCTGGCCTGCAACCAGGGCGCCGTGCGCAACAGCGAGCACGGCAAAGGCGTAGACCGTATTGGCCAGAAAACCGAGGCCGCCCAACCGGTCGGGATGGGCTGGCAGCAGGCACAACTCGATGCGCGACACCTGCCACAGGAAACGCGCCCAGATGAAAAGGCGGAAATACCAGCGGATCAACAGGAACTGGAAGACCGGCAGGCTGACGTAGCCGTACCAGATGCCGGCCAGCGACAGCTTCGATTCGCCGGCCGAGGGCAGCGAATACCAGCTCGCTGCATCGAGGGCGATGTAATGACGCCAGATGACCAACACCCCGAGACCGTAGACCAGGCTGATCAGGATGACTTCGGCGAGCACCGAATTGCGCAGCCGAAAAGCCGCGTTGATGGCCGCATCGAACTGCCCCCTGGACGCTTCGGGAATCAGGTTGCGTTCGAGGAAGGATTGCACGATGGGGCGCATGCGCTGGTGCACGACCAGTTCGGCAACGATCAGCAGCGGCATCGCCAGCAGGAAGCGAGCGTGTACCTCGATATCCCAGAGAAACGGCATGGCGACGCTGCCGCCCCAGACATGCCCTTCAAGCGCCGCAAGCAGCAGCAGCGGCAGCCAGGTAAAGAGCGAGAAGGCGACGATGCGCTGACGCACCATCAACAGCGCATCGTCGGACAGATGCGCCCGGCGCAAAAGCTGGAAAAGCGGGCCGCCGATAACCAGGGAAAAGTTCTGCGCATCCCGGAAGACATTGTCGCTGGCGCTGGCACTGCCGGCGGTCGCTTGCAGTCGGCTGCTTTCGTCATTGTTCATGATCGTCCATCCCTCTTCTTCTGGCGATGCGCGGGTGGCCCCCATCCTTCCGGCCTCTAGCCTATACCGGGGGAATACGACAAGCATAGTCCGATGTCCGCCCCCTTCCAAGGCAGGCAGCACCCGCTTTGTGCGTATTGACCCCATGACCGCCTTGACTACACTGAAATCATTGAGGGGACGGGGATCAGGGCTGGGCAAAGGACAGGTCGCGATCCTTCACTCTAAATATGCCAAGGAGTGCTGATCATGTTGAAAAATGACTGCCGGCAAGCCCACCGTAGCGCTGATTCGCCAGCCTTTTGGTCAGCCATCCTCACCCTGCTGGCAGTAGTCTGTTCATTGCTGGCCGGCCCGGCCCATGGCGTCGCCGAGTCAAAGGCCCCGCCCCCGAAGGCGCAGCGCCAGCAGTTGAGCATCACGACGGAAGAATTGATGCGGCCGCAGACCGACGATCTGGACGGGATACTCAAGCGCCGGGTGATTCGGGTCCTCACCGTCTACAGCAAGACCTTCTATTTCGTAGACAAGGGCGTGCAGCGCGGCGCAACCTACGATTTCACGCGCCTGTTCGAGGCCGATCTGAACAAAAAGCTGGCCAAGGACAAACAACTCAAACAAAAGCATCTCAAGTTGCGTGTCATGCTCATTCCAGTCGCCCGAAGCGAACTGCTCAGCGCCCTGGCGGCCGGGAAAGGCGACATCGCCGCGGCCAATCTGACCATTACCGGCGAGCGGCAGCAACTGGTCGACTTTTCCCTGCCCGTCTATCCCAACGTCAGCGAAGTGGTGCTTTCGGGCCCGGCCTCGCCGTCGGTCTCCAGCGTGGACGATCTGGCCGGCAAGGTCGTTTTCGTGCGCAAATCTTCCAGCTATTTCGCCAGTCTGCAGACGCTCAACCGACGCTTCGCCAGCGAGAAGAAGCCGGCCGTGATCATCAAGGAAGCCCCGGAGACGCTGGAAGACGAAGACCTGATCGAGATGCTGAATGCCGGGCTGATTCCGCTCATCGTCGTCGACAAGCACAAGGCGCTGTTCTGGCTGCAGGTCTTTCCCAAGATCAGCGTGCATGAGGAAATCGCCGTGCGCACCGGGGGCAACATTGCCTGGGCGATTCGCAAGAACAGCCCGCAACTGAAAGCCGCCGTGGATGATTTCATCAGCCGCAATGCGATGGGCACGGCTGCGGGCAACACGATCCTGACGCGCTACCTGAAATCGGCGAAATACGTCAAGGATGCGGCCTCCGAATCGGAACGCCAGAAGTTTCTCGACCTCGTGCACTACTTCCAGAAATATTCCGACCAATACGAGGTCGACTGGCTGCTGATGGCGGCCCAGGGCTATCAGGAGTCGCAACTCAACCAGGCCGCCCGCAGCCGGGTCGGGGCAATCGGCGTCATGCAGGTCATGCCCGCCACCGGCAAGGATCTCGGGGTCGGCAACATTGCCGAAACCGAGGCCAACATCCATGCCGGCATCAAATACATGCGCTGGATGATCGACCAGTATTACGGCAAGGAGCCGATGACCCCGCTCGACAAGGCACTGTTCGCCTTCGCCTCCTACAATGCGGGGGCCGGGCGCATTTCCCAGTTGCGCAAGGAAGCCGCCAAGCGCGGCCTGGACCCGAACGTCTGGTTCCATAACGTGGAATATGTCGCAGCCGAGAAGATCGGCGCCGAAACCGTGACTTACGTCAGCAATATCTACAAGTACTACATCGCCTATCACCTGGTGATGGAAGCCCGGGCTGAGAAGGAAAAGGCCATGGAAAAAATGAAGGGGACAGGCAAATAAGGACTGTTTTCGCAGCGCATGCGCGGCGCCCATGGCTGGCCGTTGCCACGGGCACGGCCCGGACGCGTTGCTTCATGCCTGGATCAAGGAACTCAAGCAGGCTTGAAGTAATCTAGTCTTGGTGCCGATCGCCCGAAAACGCCAGCCAACCGAGTTCATGACCACGCCCACCTGCCTGCCATCGACCGCAAGACTTGCCGGCCACTTGATGCTGGCCGCGCTGCTTGTCGTCGGCAATCTCTGTCAGGCGGAAGAAAGGACATACCGGGTGGCCGTGATCGGGCATTCGCCACCGCTCTCCTATACCGACGAAAACGGCAAGCTGGCCGGCTTCAACATCGAGGTGGCACACGAAGTCTGTGCAACGATGCAGATTCGCTGCCAGTTGCAGCCGATGCCGATCGAAAATATCGTCGATTCGGTCGCCGCCGACGACAGCGCCTTTGCCGTGGTCGGCTTCATTCCCACGCCCGAGCGGCAACAACGGGTGCTGTTCTCGAAGACTTACTTCCACTCGCGCAGCGTCTGGCTGGCCAAACCGGGCGTCGCGCTCGGCAAATCGCAGAAGCCGGTGGCCGTCATCAAAGGCTCGGCGCAGGCCCGCCATGCCGAGGCGATGGGCTGGAACAGCATCCAGGTCGTCACGCAAAGCGACATCCCGGCCCTGCTCTCCACCGGCAAGGCCGATGCCACCCTGATGCCGATGCTCGGCGCCCTGGCCCTGCTCCGGGACAAGAGCCTGCAGCCGCTGCTGCTTGAATCGATCATCCTGACCGATCCGACGATGAGCGGCCCGCTGCACATGCTGGTCAGCCCGAAAGAGGCCGCGCTGGTCGAGCGGCTCAATGCGGCCATCGACCAGATCAAGCGCGACGGACGTTTCGACCGCCTCAACTCGCAGTTCATGCCGTGGTTCAAGATCCAGTGATAGCCGACGCCGGCGCCCCGATCGGCAAGAACTTACAACAGTTCGGGTAGCTGAACCAGGCTGTAACCGTCGGCCAGCAGGCGTATCCGCAGATGGGCAGCCGTGCTCACCGCCTCGGCGCCGTCGCCATGTACGCAAATGCTGCCGATCCGGCAGCGCAGGCGCTTGCCGCTGACGCTGACCAGCGCCTGTTCTTCGAGCATGCGCCGGACATGGGCGTAGCTCGCTTCCGGTCCGTGCACCATGGCGTCCGGCCGGCTGCGCGGCACCAGCTGGCCATCGTCGAGATAGGCACGGTCGGCGAAGACTTCCTCGACCACCGGCAGGCCGGCCGCCCGGCCGGCCTCGACCAGTTGCGACAGGGCCGGAGCGAGCAGGATCAGGTCGCGGTCGTAGGCGCGGATCGCCTCGGCGACGGTGTCGGCCAGGGTCCGGTCGGCGCAGGCGGCGTTGTTCAGCGCGCCGTGCGGTTTGACGTGACTGACGCGCAGGCCTTCGACCCGTGCCATGCCGTCGAGCGCGGCGATCTGATAGAGAATCGCCGCCTGCAGTTCATCGGCCGCCATCGTCATCCGTCGCCGGCCGAAGCCCTGCAGGTCGGGGTAGGACGGATGAGCGCCGACGCCGACGCCACAGGCCTTGGCCTGGCGCAGGGTCTGGCGCATGACCAGCGGATCGCCGGCATGAAAGCCGCAGGCGACATTGGCCGAACTGACGATGCGCAGCATTTCCGCGTCGTTGCCCATACTCCAGGCACCGAAGCTTTCGCCGAGGTCGGCATTGAGGTTGATCTTGTCGGACATCTTGTCTCCTACAAAGCTTAGGTCAGGGCCGGAACGGCAAAGTGGAGCGGCTCATCGCCGCGCACCGCCCCACTGATCAGGTTGCCGCCATAGAGGGCGGCTTCGTCGACCACTCCGGGCGGACGGAAAGAGGCAATGCCCGCCACCCAGCGCGCCAGGTGCTGCGTCTGTTGGCGCAGCGCGGCCAGCGCCTGGGCATGATCCACCGCCGCAAAGCGGATCTCGTCGCCGGGCCGGACATGGGCCAGCCGGCAGAGGTCGGCGCGGATCACCGTGGCGATCTTCGGATAGCCGCCCGAGGTCTGGCAGTCGGCCATCAAGACGATGGGCTGGCCGTTGGCCGGCACCTGAATCGAGCCCGGCGCCACGCCATCCGAGACGATCTCGGCCCCCCGCTCGTTATGGACGAGCTTTTCGCCATCCAGCCGGATGCCCATGCGATCCATTTCCCGCGTCGCCCGATAGGGCGAGCCGAGGAAGGCAGCCAACGACTGCGCGGTGAAATAGTCGTCCTGCGGCCCGAGCATGACGCGGATCGGCCCCGTCTCCTGGCGCCAGGGCAAGGCCCCGCAATACTCCAGCCACGGGTCGCCGCTCAGCGATTCGCAGGGCAAGCGGTCGCCGACGGCCAGCGCATGCCCGTCGATACCACCGATGCCCGCCCGCAGGTAGGTCGAGCGGCTGCCCAATTGCGGCGCCACCCGGACCCCGCCGGAAATGCCAACATAGCCGACGCCATGCGGAACACCGCCGATCCGGATGACGTCGCCGGGAAACAGCGTCGCCGTCTGCCAGGGCAGGACCTTGAGGATCTGACCGCGGCTGTTGACGACCTGCGCCCCGAGTTCCCCGGCCAACGCAATGCGGACGTTCCCGGACAGCACCTTGAGGGCCGGGCCGCCGAGGCAGACCTCGAGGACCGCGGCATCGGCGGCGTTGCCGAGCAGCGCATTGGCCGCCGCCATCAGCCCCGGGTCGAGGGCACCGGAGACCGGCACGCCGATATTGCGGTAGCCGGTGCGCCCACGGTCCTGAATGGTGACCGCGAGGCCGGCCTCGACGACTTCAACGATGGCGCTCATGGCAGTGCTCCTTCATCGAGCAGGCGGGCCAGGTCGAAGCTACCGGCGGCACAGGCGCGGTCGAGTTCGGCGTAGGTCGCGGCATCGATCGGCCGCCACACCACTTCGTCGCCGGGGGCCAGCAAGGCCGGGCGCCGTGTGTTGGCGGCATCGAACAGGCGGATCGGGGTCCGCCCGAGCAGGCGCCAGCCGCCCGGGCTTTCCCAGGGATAGGCGGCACACATGCGCCCGGCAACAGCGATCGAGCGGGCCGGCACCACCTTGCGCGGGCTGGCCAGGCGGGGCATGTCGAGCGCTTCCGGCACACCACCCAGGTAGGGAAAGCCGGGCAAAAAACCCAGCATATAGACCGAGAACACGGTCTCGCTAAGCATCTGCACCACGCTTTCCGGACTCAGGCCCTTGAGCCCGGCAACCTCGGCCAGATCGGGGGCGCAGGCCGCATCGAAGCAGACCGGGATGTGCCAGCGGCAGCCGGCGGCCGACAGGCTGCCGCTCTTGCCGGCCAGCGCCGCGAGCAGGTCGTGCAGTTCGGCCGCCGCCGTCCGCTCCGGATCGAAATGGACGGTCACCGAACGGAAAGTGGGCACCCATTCGACGACGCCCTCCAGCCGCCCGTCGCTGGACAGCGTATCGAGCAGGCTGCAAAAGCCGAGGACACGGCCGTGCACCGCCGGATCGATGACCGCGCCGAACTCGACGGTCCAGGCGGCATCGCCGACGCTGAGCAGGCGAACAGAAGAAGATGATGTGGCGATCATGGCTGGATTATCGTTCAGGGATAAAGGCCGCGCTGCTTGCGCGCGAGCAGAACCCGTTCGCAGCCGAGGACGAAGGCCGCCGTGCGGAGCAGGATACCCTTGGCGTGGGCGGCATCCCAGACGGCAGCAAAGGCATCGCGCATGATCTTGTCCAGTCGCAGGTTGATCTCCTCTTCAGACCAGAAATACGCGCTGATGTCCTGCACCCACTCGAAATAACTGACGGTGACGCCGCCGGCATTGGCCAGCACATCGGGAATGACCAGGATGTTGCGCGCCTGCAGGATGAGGTCGGCCTCCGGCGTGGTCGGTCCGTTGGCCCCCTCGACGACGACACGGGCGCGGATCGACGGGGCATTCTGCTCGGTGATCTGGTTTTCCAGCGCGGCGGCGACCAGGATGTCGACCTCGCAGGCCCAGAACTGCTCGCTGGAAATCGGTTCCGACGCCGGCGCGCCGGCCAGGCTGCCGCTTTCCAGACGATGCTGGCGAACCTGGCGGACATCCAGCCCGTGGGAGTTATAAATGGAGCCGGTTTCGTCCTGGATGGCGACGACCTTGGCCCCGGCCTCGGCGAACAGGCGGGCCGCCGCCTCGCCGACATTGCCGAAGCCCTGCACCGATACCCGCGCCCCGGCAATCGACAGCCCCAGGCGCTTGGCGGCCTCGACGGTGCACACGAAGACGCCGCGCCCGGTGGCGTCATGGCGCCCCAGGCTGCCGCCCAGCGACACCGGCTTGCCGGTCACGACGCCGGTCGTCGTCTTGCCCTGGTTGACCGAAAAAGTGTCCATGAACCAGGCCATGATCTGTTCGTTGGTATTGATGTCTGGCGCCGGGATGTCCTTGTCCGGCCCGATCATGATGTTGATCTCGCTCGCATAGCGCCGGGTCAAACGCTCCAGTTCCTCGATCGACAGCTTCTTCGGATCGACCCGGATGCCGCCCTTGGCGCCGCCGTAGGGCACATTGACCACGGCGTTCTTGATGGTCATCCAGGCCGACAGCGCCATCACTTCGCTCAGCGTGACTTCCGGATGAAAGCGGATGCCGCCCTTGCCCGGCCCCCGCGACAGGTTGTGCTGGACGCGGTAGCCCTCGTAGTGGGCGATCACGCCATTGTCGAGGCGGATCGGCACATCGACGATCAAGGAACGCTTCGGCCGGGTCAGGGTTTCGACCCAGGGCAGCAAGGCCTTGTCGAGATAGGGTTCGACGCGGTCGATCTGGACCAGGTAGGTTTCCCAGGGGCCGAGGCGTTCGCGGGAGAGATAAGAGGGGATCTTGCTGGTGTTTTCCATGCTTTTGCTTTCGACGCAGGCAGCCGCCCGCCGCACCGGATGGTGCAGCAGGGATGCTACGCAGTGAATTTGGGGAGGCGGTTTAGGCGGGTTGCAGGGCCAGGTCGCGGCCCTGGGTTTCCGGCAGCGGCAGGCAGGAAACGATGACCAGCAGGTAACCGCCGGCCGCGAGCAGGCCGATCACTTCGCCGAGCGGCATCGAGGTGCTCAGGTAGCCAACCAGCGCCGGCGACATGGCGCCGGCAGCACGCCCGAAGTTGTAGCAGAACCCCTGGCCGGAGCCGCGCAGCTCGTTGGGAAACAGTTCGGCGAGATAGGCGCCCATGCCGGAGAAGATGCCTGACAGGAAGAAGCCGAGCGGGAAGCCGAGGAAGAGCATCATCTGGTCGGTGATCGGGATGTGGGTATAGCTGTACACCAGCGTCCCGGCACAGGTCGCGAAGAGCATGAAGCAGCGCCGGCGGCCGAGGCGATCCGACAGGTAGGCGCTGGTCAGGTAGCCGATGAAGGAGCCGAGGATCAGCACCAGCAGGTAACCGCTGGTCCCCAGTACCGACAGCTTGCGCTCGACCTTGAGGAAGGTCGGCAGCCAGGTGGTCACCGCGTAGTAAGCGCCCATCATGCCGGTCGACAGCAGGCTGGCGAAGATGGTGGTCTTCAGCATCCGCGGCGAGAAAATCTCCCAGAAATTGCCGCCGCCTTCGGCTTTCTTCTTGGCCTGCGTGGCGTGGAAGACTTCCGGATCGTGAATATTGCGACGGATGTAGAAGATCAGGAAAGCCGGCAGGATGCCCAGCCAGAACAGCACGCGCCAGGCCTGCTCGGCCGGCAGCACGGCATAGACCGCCCAGAAGGCGATGGCGGCGGCGCCCCAGCCCACGGCCCAGCTGCTCTGGACGAGACCGACCGCCTTGCCGCGGTGCTTGGCCTGGATCATCTCGGCAATCAGTACGGCGCCGACCGACCATTCGCCGCCAAAGCCGAAGCCCTGCATGGCGCGGGTGAAGAACAACTGCTCGAAGGAATCGGTGAAGCCGGACAGGAAGGTAAAGAGCGTGAACCACGCCACCGTCCATTGCAGCACGCGAACGCGGCCGTACTTGTCGGCCAGGATACCGGCCGCCCAGCCGCCGATGGCCGAAGTGACGAGGGCGCCGGTGGCGATGTAGCCGGCCTCGACCTTGCTCATGTGCCAGATCGCCATCAGCGTGGGAATGAGGAAGGTATAGATCATGTAGTCGAAAGCATCGACCCCGTAGCCGGCGAAAGCGGCGACGAGGGTTTTCCTTTCGTTGCTGTTTGTTTCACGTATCCACACGGTTTGTCTCCTAAGTGGGTGGATTGATAACCGCCGTCCGCGCTCTTTGGCGAGATCCGGCGAGGAAAAGCTCTCTCTATTCTTTAAAAAGCCAGTTCGCTGTCCTTCAAATCGGTCACCAGCATGGCGCCCGGGGCATGGGTGATGCAGAAATCGGGTTTGGCTTCCATGACCACGGCCTGGGGGGTCACGCCGCAGGCCCAATAGACCGGCAGATCGCCGGGCAGGATGTCGACCGGATCGCCGAAATCGGGTTTGGCCAGGTCGGCGATGCCGATCAGGGCCGGGTCGCCGAGGTGCACCGGGGCGCCATGCACGGCCGGCACGCGGGCCGTCACCTGGACGGCGCGGATGGCGTTGGCCGGCGTCATCGGCCGCATCGAAACCACCATCGGGCCGCGGAAAGGTCCGGCCGGATTGGTCTGAATATTGGTCCGGTACATCGCCACGTTCCTGCCCTGCTGAATATGGCGCAAGGGAATGCCGGCATCGATCAGCGGCTGTTCGAAGGAAAAGGAGCAGCCGATGACGAAGCTGACCAGGTCATCGCGCCACAAGGCACGGATGTCGGTCACTTCCTCGACCAGTTCGCCCTTGCGCCAGACGCGGTAGAGCGGCACGTCGGTGCGGATGTCGAGATCTTCGCCCAGCCGCGGCAGACGGGGATCACCCGGCTCGGACACGGCGAGCAGCGGACAGGGCTTGGGATTGCGCTGGCAAAAGCGCAGGAAGTCGTTGGCCAGGGCAGCCGGCAGGATCACCAGATTGCCCTGCACGAAATGCGGGGCGGTGCCGCTGGTATGCCCGGCCCAACGGCCGGCACGGATGGCCAGGCGCGCAGCCACCCCGGTCGCCGCCGGTAAAATCTTCGCATCGGTATCGATACCGTTCGCCATGTTTGTCTCCTCTGTTGGTTTTGGCTTTGAACCGAGTATGCGACTGCTGGCCAATGCCCAACAAACGAGAAATTTCGTTATCACCTCATCGATTTTTTTGGAGTCGGATGGCGCCACGATCCATTTTTTTGGCGCTATTCTTCAAGGACCAACAAGGAGATGCCGGTGAATCTGCGTTTTGTCGAAGCTTTTGTCTGGGTGGTCCGCCTGCAGAGCATCACGCGGGCCGCCGAGAAGCTGTTCCTGACCCAGTCGGCGGTCTCCAGCCGGATCGCCGCACTGGAGGAGGAACTGGGCGTGCCGCTGGTGGACCGGCGCGACCGCGTCTTTCGCCTGACCAACGCCGGCAACCGTTTCCTGAGCTATGCCGAGCGCTTTCTCGCCCTGCAACATGACGTCAAGCGGGAACTCGGCGCCCCCGAACAGCTACCGCTGTCGCTGCGGGTCGGCAGCATCGAAACGGTGCTGCACACCTGGCTGATTCCTTTGGTGGAATGGCTCAAGGAGAAAAAGCCCTACCTCGAATTCGAACTCAATATCGAAATGACCCATGTCCTCAACGAACAGGTGCGACGTGGCGGGCTGGACCTGATCTTCTCGGCGGCCCCGGCCGTCGGTCAAGGCCTGGTCAATGAGGCCCTGCCGGCGATGGAAATGATTTTTGCCGGCCCGGCCGCGATGGCCGGCAGCCCGGAACTGAGCATCGACGATTTGCTGACTCGGGAACTGCTGACTTTCCAGCGCGGCTCCCAGCCCCACGTCGCGCTGCTCGAATCGCTGCATGGCGCCGGCGTCGCCAACAAGCGGGTACATACGATTTCTTCGATCTCGGCGCTGGTCAAGCTGGTGGAAAGCGGTTTCGGTCTGGCCACCCTGCCCCGGGCCGCGGCGCAGGAACTCAGCCGCCGCCATGGCATCGCCATCCTGCAAAGCGAACTGAAACTCCCGCCCCTGCCGCTCTACGCCAGCTACTGGAACCATCCGGCCGCCCCCGCGCTGGAGGAGGCGATTGCCGAGGCGCTCGCCTTTACCCGCGAAGCCAGCCAAGGCAAGGACGCCTAAGACCGCCAGGCAGCGATCAGTTGCGGGGGAAATACATCCTGGCTTTATCCAGCTTGTAGGTCCACGGCAAATTGGCGTTTTTCCAGCCGTTGACCGCCCGTTGCCCGTCTTTCGGGCCGCCTTTGACGGTGTCGCCCTCGACGCCCTCCGCGACGCTGTAAACCTTGCTGTAACCCGCCGTCTGCAGGCGATCCTGCGCCTTCGAGCTGCGGTCGCCGGAGCGGCAGATCAGGATGATGGTGGCGTCCTTGCCGAGCCCCATTTCCTTCAGGCGACGCTCCAGTTCGGGCACGAAATCCTGGTTCGGCTCCAGCTTGTACATGGCGCGCTTGTCGTCCCACTCGGTCATCAACTCGGGATGCTCGACGTAGGGCACCAGCGCATCGGCATCGCTCGGCCAGCCGACATACATCGCTTCTGCCCGGGTGCGGACATCGAAGAAGGCGACGCCTTTCGGGTCTTTCTTTTTCATGTCGTAGGCTTGCTGCGGCGTCAGGTAGAGGCCGAGCTTCGACTTCTTGACTTCCGGCAGCTTGTCCCAGTCCGTACTGCCCGGCGCCCAGTCGGCGGCAAAGGCCGCCGAGGACAGCGCGAGCAGGCCGACAGCCAGCCATTTGTGCAGCGAATTTCCCGTTTTCATCATGCCATCCCTGGATTGTTGGCGGCGCCTTTCAGCGTCGGCAGGTTGAGATTGACCGGCTTCACGGTCTTGATGTCACGCAGATATTTTGCCACGACCTCCCAGATCGGTTCGCCGGCGTTCTTCGCCTCTTCGGAAACCGGCGCCCAGCCCGCCACCTTGTAGGTTTTGGCTGGGTCGATCGGCTTGCCCTTGAGCATCATGTTCTGGATGCGGCCGCCCATTTTGGCGGTCGGATCGCAGGTCCATTGCAGGCCGCCGACGCGCACCATGTCACCGCCCTGCTGGTAGTAGGGGTCCGGGTTGAACAGGTTGTCGCAGACGTCTTCGAGCACGGTCTTGATCATTTCGCCGCTCATGTTGGTCACCGTCGTCCATGGATAGGTGATCGCCGTCTGGTCGAGCACGTGCTCCATCAGGATCGGCTGGCCGGGCAGCAGCGAGGTACCCCAGCGGAAGCCGGGCGAGAAGGCGATTTCGGCGTCTTTCACTTTCATCAGCGCGTCGAGGATGACCTGATCGAAGGTGCCGTTGAAGTTGCCGCGCCGGTAGAGCAGGCCCTCGCTGACCGCCAGCTTTTCGTTGAGCTTCGACAGGTAGGGGGCACGCGCCTTGTCGATCAGCGTCTGCATCTCCTTGTCGGCCGGCAGCAGGTTGGCGAAGACCGGCAGCAGCTTGTAGCGGAAGTCGGCGATCTTGCCGTTTTTGACGTCGAAATCGAGCACGCCGAGGTACTTGCCGTTCGAGCCGGCATTGGTAACCAGCGTCTGGCCGCCGGCGTTCTTGACGACGACCGGCGCCGGCATGCCGTCGTGGGTATGGCCGCCGAGGATGGCGTCGATGCCTTTGACGCGCGACGCCATCTTCAAATCGACGTCCATGCCGTTGTGCGACAGCACGACGACGACCTGGGCGCCGGCGGCACGCGCTTCGTCGACGGTCTTCTGCATGTTGTCTTCCTGGATGCCGAAGCTCCAGTTCGGCGTCTGCCAGCGCGGGTTGGCGATCGGCGTGTAGGGGAAGGCCTGGCCGATGATGGCGACCGGCACGCCGTTCATCTTCTTCATCACGAAGGGTTTGAAGACGGCGTCGCCGAAATCGGTGGTCTTGACGTTCTGGGCGACGATGTCGATGTGGCCGGCGAAATCCTTTTCCTCGACTTCCTTGACCCGGGCCTCGCCGTAGGTCGATTCCCAGTGCAGGGTCATGACATTGACGCCGAGCGCCTTGCAGGCATCGACCATGTCCTGGGCATTGGTCCACAGCGCCGTGCCGGAACCCTGCCAGGTATCGCCGCCGTCGAGCAGCAGCGCGCCGGGCCGGTTGGCCTTCATGCGCTTGACCAGCGTCGCCAGGTGGGCGAAACCGCCGACTTTGCCGTAGGTTTCGGCGGCCTTTTCGAAATTGAGGTAGGTGTAGGCGTGGGCCTCAATGCTGTTCGGCTTGAAGCCGAAATGCTTCAGCAAGTTGTCACCAACCAGGTGCGGCACCTTGCCGAACTGGTCGCCGAAGCCGAGATTGACGTTCGGCTCGCGGAAATAGATCGGCAGCAACTGGGCGTGGCAGTCGGTGATGTGCAGCAGACTGACGTTGCCGAATTTGGGCAGGTCGTACAGTTTGGCGGCGCCCTTTTCGGCCAATGCGAAATCACTGTGCAGCGTCATGCCACCGGCCGCGGCGACGGCCATGACCTGCAGGAACTCCCGACGATTCATGCTCATTTTTTATCCTTAAAGTTGCCAGTCGCTAGTTGCTAGCGACCAATGACTACCAACTAGTCTTTATTGACCGGCGATTCCGGGTCGATCAGGAAAGCCACGATATGGGTGATCTGCTCCGGCGTCAGCCAGCTGTGCAGGCCGAAACGCGGCATGTTGGTGCAGGCCGTGAAGGCGTTCGAGTTGTAGATCTTGTCGTAGGCGTACTTGATGATTTCGTCGGAATTGCCGCGGATCTTGCCGAAGTGGTTGAGGCTGGGGCCGATCGTGCCGTAGGCGACTTCCTTCTTGGCCAGTTCGTGGCAGGCGTAGCAATTGCCGCCGCGCACCCGGCCGGCCGGGTCGGGCTGGATGAAGCCGATGTGGCCGCCGGTGCCGACCGCAGCGAGCTTCTCGCCTTCCTTCCAGTCGCCGATCAGCTTGCCGTCCACCGGATAGCGGATGCTTGCCTTGTTCAGCTTCTCCAGCTTCTCGCCGATCTTGCGCGGCGGGTTGTCGCGGTACTCGCCGCAGGTTTTCATCGTCTCGTCCTGCTCCAGCCGAGTCATCCAGTATTTCGGATTGTCGGCCCGGAACGAGGCGCGGAACATCTGGTCGGCTTCCCTGGCGTACTTGCCGCCGGGCGCTTCGGCCAGGGCCGGAGCGACGACTGCTACGGTCAACAGGCCAAAAAGGGCAATTTTCAGTTTCATGGTCATCCCCTCTTAGCGCTTGATGCCCGGCGTTTCCATCACGGTGCCGGTCGCGGTTTTTTGCAGGTAGGTTTCCAGCGCGATGATCGAATCGG
>Ga0316604_10002470_pt1 | contig 14153 bp, 7 predicted proteins | sample OWC_soil_day20_C_FD_207650 | JGI IMG/M metagenome (GOLD analysis project Ga0316604, IMG submission 207650) | Wetland soil microbial communities from Old Woman Creek delta, Ohio, United States - OWC_soil_day20_CT | ecosystem: Environmental > Terrestrial > Soil > Wetlands | place: USA: Ohio... | reverse complement strand
GCTCGCCGGGTTTCGAATGATACTTTGGGAGGGATTTTTGGGAAATGTTGCGAAATCAAACGGGCGGGAATTCTTCTAGTTATTTCCCCGAGCTTTCTTGACCGTCCGGTAAAGATAATAGCGAGGGCTCCTGGGCAAAGACCCACTTTCCCCGGCATCAGGCCGGTGGACAAGCAAGAACCATACTCTGGGGGCTGGATTGAACCTCAACAGAAAGAAAAGCATCGCCGAGGTCATGGCGCAGTCGGCAGGCAAGGCGTTGCCGCGCACGCTCGGTGCCTTCGACCTGTTCATGATGGGTGTCGGTGTCATCATCGGCACCGGCATCTTCGTGATGACCGGCGTCGCCGCTGCCACCTACGCAGGCCCGGCGATCATCCTGTCCTTCGCCTTCTCGGCGGTGGCCTGTGCCTTCATCTGCCTGGCCTATTCGGAGCTGGCCGCCGCGCTCCCCGCCGCCGGCAGCTCATATGCCTACAGCTACACCGCCGCCGGTGAGTTCGTGGCCTGGCTGGTCGGCTGGAACCTGATCCTCGAATATACGGTGGGCGCCTCGGCGGTCGCCGCCGGCTGGTCGGCTTACTTCGTCGGCATCCTGAAATCCGGCGGCATCGAGCTGCCGCACGCGTTGACCGCCGTGCCGCACGATGGTGGTATCGTCAACCTGCCAGCCGTGTTGATCATCGCCTTCCTGACGCTGTTGCTGGTGCTTGGCGTCCGCGAGAGCATGCGCCTGTCGCGCATCCTCGTTTTCATCAAGCTCGGCGCCATCTTCCTGTTCCTGCTGTTGGCGACGCCCGAGGTCAATCCTCAGAACTGGGTGCCGTTCCTGCCCTTTGGCATCAATGGCATCACGGCCGGCGCGGCGATCATCTTCCTCGCCTACATCGGCTTCGACTCATTGGCGACGGCAGCCGAGGAGACGAGAAACCCGCAGCGCAATATGCCGATCGGCATCATCAGCTCGCTCGTCGCCTGCACCGTGCTCTACATGGCCGTGTCGGCCGTGCTGACCGGCGTCGTGCCCTTTGCCGAACTCAACAACGCCGAGCCGGTGACCTACGCGCTGCGCAAGATCGGCTACAACTTCGGCTCGGCCATTGTCGGCGTCGGCGCCATCGCCGGCCTGACAACGGTCTGCCTGGTGCTGATCTATGCCCAGACCCGCGCTTTCTTCGCCATGGCCCGTGACGGATTGATTCCCGAAGGCATCTGCAAGGTGCATCGGAAGTTCGGCACGCCGCACATCGCGACGATCTTCGTCGGAACGATGATTGCCCTGATCTCCGGCTTCACGCCGATCGGCATCGTTGCCGAGATGTGCAACATCGGAACGCTGTTCGCCTTCATCGTCACCAGCGCCTGCGTGCTGATCCTGCGCAAGACCCATCCGACGCTCGAGCGGCCGTTCCGCTGCCCGGCCGTTTGGGTGATCGCCCCGCTCGCCATCATCTGCAGCCTGATCATCATGGTGAGCCTGCCGGGCGTGACCTGGATGCGCTTTGTGGCATGGAGCGTCCTCGGCGGGGTGGTCTACCTCGTCTATGGCGCCCGCCACAGCAAGCTGGCGATAGCGGACGCTGTCGCCGTGCCCGCCGAATAAGGGCGATACCGCCAGTTTCCGCCGCCGCCGGTCTTCGCTCGCGCGATTGTCATCGGCGGCGGCGGTTTCATCCCTTGATGCGACTACGAGGCGACGGCACATAGGAGGATCACCGCACGGAGATCTCCATGCCGCCGCTTTCGATCCTCGAACTCGCCCGCGTCACCGAAGACACGGATGCCAAGGGCGCGCTCGACAACGCCCGCGACCTCGCCCGTCACGCCGAACGCCTCGGCTACCGGCGCATCTGGGTGGCCGAGCACCACAACATGCGCGGCATCGCCAGCGCCGCCACGTCGATCGTCATCGCCCACATTGCCGGGGGGACCTCGACCATCCGAGTCGGTGCCGGCGGCATCATGCTGCCCAACCATGCCCCCTACATCATCGCCGAGCAGTTCGGCACGCTGGCTCGTCTTTACGGCGATCGCATCGACCTCGGCCTCGGCCGGGCGCCTGGAACCGACCAGCTGACGCTACGCGCCATCCGTCGGCCACCGGAGGCGGCGGAGCATTTCCCCGAGGACGTCCTGGAACTGCAGGCCTATTTCGAACCGGCGACGGACGGCCAGCGGCTGGAAGCCGTTCCGGCCGCCGGCACGCGCGTACCGCTGTGGATTCTGGGGTCCAGCCATTTCGGTGCCCTGCTGGCGGCGGAGTTCGGCCTGCCCTACGCCTTCGCCTCCCACTTCGCACCTGACCTGCTGTTGCCGGCGCTCGACATCTACCGCAGCCGATTCAAGCCGTCGGCGACACTCGATCGGCCCTATGCCATGGTCGGCGCCAACGTGATCGCCGCCGACACCGACGAGGAAGCGCGGCGCCTGTTCACCACGCAGCAGATGTCGTTCACCGGCATCCGGCGCGGCGCGCGCGGCCTGTCCACGCCGCCGATCGACAACATTGATGCCTTCTGGACGCCGGACGAGAGGGTTGAGGTCGGCCGCATGCTGGCCCGTTCGATCGTCGGATCACCGGAGACGGTGCGGCGAGGCCTCGCCGACCTTGCCGGCGAAACAGGCGCCGACGAGATCATGCTGGTCTCCGACGTCTACGACCATGCAACACGGCTGAAGTCGATTGCCCTCATCGCCGAGGCCGCCAGCCTGACGGCCGACGCGGCGGCGGCAATCCTCTGATGCCGCAACGCGGCCTCTTCCTCAGCTAAATCCAGCCACCGCGTGCGGAACGTAAGGTCCCTCGAGCGCGGCGATCTCCTCAGCCGTCAGGCGAACGTCGAGCGCCGCCACGGCGTCCGTGATCTGGCCGGGCTTCGACGCCCCGACGATCGGGGCCGAAACCTCGGCCTTTTGAAGAATCCAGGCGAGCGCCACCTGCGCCCGCGGCAGTCCGCGAGCCGCGGCGATGGCTGCCACCGCTCCCACCACCTGGCGGTCGGCGTCCTCGGTGCCGCTGTAGAGCGTCTTGCCGAAAGCATCGAGGTCCTGCCGCCGAGAGACGCTGTCCCAGTCGCGCGTCAGGCGTCCGCGCGCCAGCGGGCTCCAGGGGATGACGCCGATGCCCTCGTCGCGGCAGAGCGGCAGCATTTCGCGCTCCTCCTCGCGATAGAGCAGGTTCAGGTGGTCCTGCATGGTGACGAAGCGCGTCCAGCCGTTGATCTCGGCGACGTGCAGCGCCTTGGCAAACTGCCAGGCGAACATCGAGGACGCGCCGATGTAGCGGGCCTTGCCGGCCTTCACCACGTCATGCAGCGCTTCCATGGTCTCCTCGATCGGCGTGCCGTAGTCCCAGCGGTGGATCTGATAGAGATCGACGTAATCGGTGCCGAGCCGCCGAAGGCTGGCGTCGATGCCGGCGAAGATCGCCTTGCGCGACAGGCCGGACGCATTCGGCACCTTTTTCGCCTCGCTGAAAGCCAGCGGGAAATAGATCTTGGTCGCCAGCACGATCTCGTCGCGACGAGCGAAATCCCTGAGCGCCCGACCGACGATTTCTTCCGACGTGCCGTCGGAATAGCTGTTGGCCGTGTCGAAGAAGTTGATCCCGGCCTCGACGGCATGGCGGATCAGCGGTCGACTCTCGTCTTCCGACAGCGTCCACGGATGGGCGCCGCGGTCGGGCACGCCATAGGTCATGCAACCGAGGCAGATGCGCGAGATGTCGAGGCCGGTACGGCCGAGCTTGGTATAGTCCATCGGAAATCCCCTCGATTGGCGCCCTTTGACGTGGAGCCTAGCAGGTTCGGCCGCAGGCGGAAAAGAGATCGCCGACAGGCCAGCCTTGCGCCTGAGGCTCATCGGCGACAGTGACCGGTGTCATCGGCAATGCCGATTTGTCGGCTGGCTCGCGTCGCGATAGAACTTGCCGCTCACACCGTTCGAGGGCGCCATGCAGAGCTTCACCTACTGGAATCCCACCCGCATTCATTTCGGCAAGGGCCAGATCGCCCGTATCGCGGAGGAAGTGCCGGCCGACGCCCGCGTCCTCGTCACCTACGGCGGCGGCTCGGTGCTGAGAAACGGCGTCATGGATCAGGTGCGGGCAGCCCTCGCCGACCGCACTGTGATCGAGTTCGGCGGCATTGAGGCCAATCCGCATTTCGAGACACTGGTGAAGATCGCAGACCTGGCGCGCGCCGAGAAGATCGATTTCCTGTTGGCGGTCGGCGGCGGATCGGTGGCCGACGGTACCAAGTTCGTGGCCGCCGCCGCGCTGTTCGACGGCGATCCGTGGGACATCCTCGTCCAGCGCGGCACGAACGTCCAGGCCGCCCTGCCGCTCGGCTGCGTCATCACGCTGCCGGCCACCGGCTCGGAGATGAACCGCAATGCCGTCATCACCCGCGCCAGCACCCAGGACAAGCTGCCGATGAACTCGGTGCACGTGATGCCGCGCTTCTCGGTGCTTGACCCGGAGACCACCTTTTCGCTGCCGCCGCGCCAGACGTCCAACGGCGTCGTCGACACCTTCATGCACGTCCTGGAGCAGTATCTCACCTATCCCGTCGGCGCCAAGGTGCAGGACCGCTTCGCCGAGGGGCTTCTGCTGACCGTCATGGAGGACGGCCCGGTGGCGCTCAGCGAACCGACCAACTACGCGGTACGCGCCAACCTGATGTGGGCGGCGACCATGGCGCTCAACGATCTCCTGTCGCGCGGCGTGCCCGGTGATTGGGCGACCCACCGCATCGGCCATGAGCTGACCGGCCTCTACGGGCTCGACCACGCGGCAACACTGGCAATCGTGTTGCCGTCGCTGCTGAAGGTGAAGCGGGCGCAGAAGCGGGAGAAGCTGCTGCAATATGCCGAGCGAGTATTCGGCATCACGACGGGCAGCGAAGCCGAGCGCATCGATGCCGCCATCGAGCGGACGCGTGCGTTCTTCGAAGCGATGGGTGTCAAGACGCGGCTTTCAGACTACGGCCTCGACGCGCGCGTCATCCCGCAAGTGGCCGAAAAGCTGCGCGAGCACTGGCAGGTACCGCTCGGCGAACATCGCGACGTAACGCCCGAAGTGGCCTCCGAAATCCTTGAACTGGCACTTTAGGAGATCGATTATTTTCAATGTGAATCAATAGGCTGTTCGACATCCTTCACAAAGTGGAGGATGTCGAGCCTGGGGGATGTCAAGGGCGGCCGTTGTGCCGCCCTTTTCCTTGTGGTCACTGAAGCGGACCGATCACCTCGACATGGCCAGCGTCGGTGCGAGCCTGCCGTTCCGGCCGATACATGTCCTCAAGCGTTGCGGCCGGCAGGTTGAAGCTGCCGGGGGCGACGGCGCGAGCCATATACGCGAACTGGAACTCGGTGGTGTCCTTCAGGTCGAAGGCCACGGTGAAGCGGTCGGTCTGGTATTCGGTGTGGGCAGCATTGTCGAGCGGCGCCAGCCAGTCGAGCGCCGCCACGTCGCCAGCCCGGACCAGCGACGGGTTGTCGATGGCAAAGCCGGCCGGCAGCGGATCGTTCAGGACGAGGCGCGCCCAGCCGGACTGCGACGTCGTGACGGCAAGCACCACCACCATGCGATCGCCGAGCTTGACCGCTGACGGGTCGATCTCGTTGCCGTCGAGATCATAATAGGCACGCGTCAGCGCGTAGCCGTTGCCGCCGGCCGGCTCGGGCGTCTCGGGAATGCCGGTCACCGTCACCCGGGCGTCGACCGGCGCCTTGCCGACGTTCTTGACGACAAGACCTCTCTCGACATCGCCGGCCTGGTACTTCGCGGTGAATACGCCATCCTGCGGCGTCCCCCCCACGTCGAGCTCGGGCTTCAGGCCATCCTTCAGCATGGCGTGGGCGGCCAGCAGCATCCAGGCCTTTTCCTGCGTCGAGGTGTAGGTGCTCGCCTTGTAGAGCTTGCCCACTTCGCGACTGAGGCCCGGATAGTCGAAGGTGGAGAGCTTCGATTCCGAGGCGAGCGCCAGGATGGCGGCGCCGTCGCGAAGGTCGGAGCCATAGTCGGCCCGCCAGAGGCGCTCGCCGTCCTTGCCCTCATCGAGCAGATCGAGGGACGACCGGAAGGCACCAGCGGCTTTCTGGCTGTCGCCGTAGAGGGCAAGCGCCGCCCCGAGCTGGGCGCGGGCGAGCGGCGTCGCAAAGGCGTCCAGCTTGGTCTCGGCATAAAAGCGCAGGTCGCCGATCGACGCGCGACCATTGCGCGCCAGCACATAGAGGGCGTAGGCGACGTCCTCGCCACCGTCGGTGAAGTCCGAGGCGTAGGCGACGCGGTTCTTGAGGTTGGCCACCGCCATGTCGTAAGCGACCGGCGGCACCGTGTAGTCCTTCTCCTTGGCGCGGGTCAGGAAGTCGGTGACATAGGCATTGAGCCAGAGATCTTCCGATCCGGGGCCCCAGAGGCCGAACGAGCCGTCCGAGCCCTGGTTGACCAACAGCGCGTCGATCGCCGTCTGCACCCGCTCGCGGACCGGCGCTTCGCCGGCCAGGCCGGCCGCCAGAATGACATCGTCGAGATAGACCAGCGGCAACGCCCGGCTGGTGATCTGCTCCGAGCAACCGTAGGGGTACTTGTCGAGCGCGTGAACGAGGCCCGGCAGGTCGATGCCGGCCACCGTGCCAACGGTCAGCGTTGCGAGGCCGGTCGCCGGCTTGAGGTCGGTGAACAGGTCGGCGGTGAGCTTCAATTCGCCGCTCGCCGGCTTCAGCGAGAAGTCGCTGACGCGGGTGACAGCCGGCTCGTTGTCGCGCACGCCGAGCGTCAGCGTCTTGGTCAGCACGCTGCCATCGGGTGCCTTCAGCGCGGCGGTGATGGTCTCGTCGCCAACCGCCTTGCCGGTGATCGGGATCAGCACGCGGGCCTTGCCCTTCTCAGGAAGAGAAACGGTCGCCTTCGAGAGCTTCTCGTCGAGGCCAACAAGATCGCCGGCCGCTGTCACTTCAAGGGAGAAGTCACCGGCGGCACCTTCGACGTGGGTGAAGTCGAGCGCGAGACGCGAACGGTCGCCGGGTGCCAGGAAGTTCGGCAGCGATGCCTGGATCACCACCGGGTCGCGCACCAGCACGTCGCGCGACGCGTGGCCAACGCCGGTCTTCGACCAGGCGACTGCCATCACCTTCACCGTGCCGTTGAAGTCGGGCATCTTGAAGGACGCATGGGCGAAGCCGTCGGCGCCAACCTTGGTCACCCCCTGGAAGTAGGCAACCAGCCGCTCGGTGGGCGGCGGCCCCATCAGCTTGGAGATACCACCGCCATCACCGCCGGTACGCACCTCGCCGAGCGCCCCGAGCGTGGTGTCGATCAGCTGACCGTATAGGTCGCGGAACTCGATGCCGAGCCGGCGCTGGGCGAAATACCAATCCTCCGGCGCTGGCGCCTTGAATTCGGTGAGGTTGAGGATGCCGACATCAACGGCGGCAATGGTGACATAGGCGTCCTCGCCGGCCTTGACGCCGTCGACCTTGACGGCAACGGCGAGGTCGGTCTGCGGCCGCATGTCCATCGGCGCGTCAATGGCCACGCCAAGCTGTCGCTCTCCGGGATCGACGCCCGCCCAGGCAAGGCCAAGGGCACGCGACGGCATCCGCTTCTCAGCGAGATCGAGCGGCCGGAGCAACGAGGCCGTCACGTAGGCGCCCGGGCCCCAATCGGCGGTGACGGGCAGCTCGATGGTCGAGCCGCCGGCCGGCACCTCCACCGTCTTCATGGCAATCAGCCGGTCATCGACCACCGACACGACGGCAACGCCGGCAAAGCGCGACTCGACATGCGCCTTCAGCGTGTCGCCGATGCCGTAGCGCGGCTTGTCGAGGGTGATCTTCAGCAGATCAGGCGTTTCCTCGGAGGTGGCCGGCACATACCATCCGGCCTCGAAGCCGGTCGACACCGGTATGATCGCGCCATCGGCGCTGGTCACGGTGAGCTGATACTCGCCCCATTCAACGCGCGCCTCGATACGGGCCGGCTGGCCGGGCTCGACGTCGAGCTTGCCGTCGGCGACGCGGGTGCTCGTCTTGATGGCGTGATAGTCCCAGGACCCGTCGCTCTGATACCACTGGTAATCGGTCTGGACGCGCGACAGCGTCCAGGACAGATCCTTGGCGCCGATCTTGGCGTAGTCGGCGTCGAGCACGGCGACGTCGAAGGCAGCGTTGCCGCCCTCCTCCACCGAGCCGTCAAACAGCGGGCGGACGCCGACCCGCTCGTGGCCGGTGGAGACCGGCAGCGTCATGCGGCGTTCGACCGGCCGGCCATTGGTATCGAGCACGCGAACATGCACGGCGGCCTGCAAAGGCCGCGTGGTGTCGGCAATCTCGGGCGTCGTCAGCGTAACGGCGGCGTCGCCCTTCTCGTCGGTGCCGTCGGACTGGACGTCCTCGGCGGCCGACGTGAACTCGTCGTCGGCAAGGCCGAAGCGATAGCCCGGCGCCGAGGGGATATCGGCGGCCGGCGTCACGTAGACTTCGCCCTCGATGGCAAGGCCCGCCGCCGGAGCACCATAGAGCCAGTCGGCGTGCAGCGTTGCCTCCACCGTCTCGCCGGCATGCAGCAGCGCGGCGTCGGTTTTCACCGCGAAGTCGATGCGTTCGGGTTGGAAGTCTTCGACCTTGAAGGTCACCTCCTGCAGCGCATCGGCCTTCGGGTCGGTATAGGCGGCGGCGCGCCAAGTGCCGCGCTGCGCCTCGCCGGGCAGATCGAAGGAGAGATCGCGGCCACCGGCACCCTCATCGGCGGCGAGGCGGCGGATGAACTCGTTGCCGTCGGGACGGCGCACCACCAGCGTCAGCGGCACGTCGGGCAGCGCCGTCGCCGTGGGATCGCGGGCGAGCACCGTCAGGTTCACCTGCTCGCCGGGACGATAGACGCCGCGCTCGGTGGTCATGAACACGTCGACAGGCTTGGGCGGATCGCGCCCTTCGACGCCACGATCGGTGAGGTCGAAAGCGGCCCTCTGAAGGTTGAGGAAGGCAAAGTCGCCGTCCTTCGTTGCCAGAAGAAGCTGCGGCGCCGCGCCGCCGGTCCCCTTGACGAGGCCGACGTCAAAGCGGGCATAGCCCTCCGCGTCCGTCGTCGCCGAACCGAGCACGTCGTTGTCGGCGGCGATCAGCTTCAGCTCGACACCGGCAACCGACTTGGCGTCGCTCAGCGCGTGGATCACCACGTGCAGGCCGTCATTGCCGGTCATGGCAGCGAGGCCGAGGTCGGAGACGACGAACCATTGCGTGGCGTCGGCCGACCATTCCTCCTTCTTGTTGATGTCGCGAACCACCAGCGCGTAGACGCCGGGCTCCAGCGTCTTCACCAGTTCGCTGACCGGGACGGCGGTCGTCACCTCGCGGTTGGTGTCGCGCTTGACGGCGATCTTGCCCGACCATACCTCGCGCCCCTCGCGGTCAGCGACGGCGTCGGTGCTCCACTTGTCGAGCTGGCTCAGGAAGCGGTCCTCGCCGATGGCGTTGACGAGGTTGCGGTCGCCAATCTTCAAGACGCGGGCGTCGAGCGTGTCGACATTGACCGACACCACCGGGATGGTGGCGTTCGGCGTCTTCGGCAGCACGTAGGCCTTGCCGACGAAGCGCACCGACGGATCACGGTCACGAACGTAGATGTCGAGTTCGACGGTCTTGTTCAGCGCCTCCTCGCCATCCTTGGCCGGCAGGCCCTTGCGGACGGTGACGTGGTAGCGGTTGCCATAGTCGACACCGGCGGCGCAGATCTGGTTGTCCTCGGCCTCGATCTCCAGCCGGTCGCCGCCTTCGACCGCGAAATAGCCGGTGACCGACGGGTCGTTGCGGGCGATCGGATCGGAGAAGGCGACGCAGAGACGTGGCGTCGACGATTGCGTGTCCACCGAATTGTCGGTGACGCGGAAACCATGCTGCGCAACCCAATCGTCGAAGGCAACGCGCCAATCGGCATCGTCTTGCAGATCGAGCCGGCGGCGCAGCGACTTGATGCCAAGGCTCCAGTTCTCGCGCGTCACGAAGGAATTGGCGAGCGAGTTGAGGGCGGCGACCTGCTGATCGACATCGGCGGCGCGCAGATAGGCGTTGACGGCGGCGGCCGTCGATTCCTGGACGAAGGTGTCGCGCTTCTCGTTGCCCTCGGGCACCAGGATCGCCTGATCGGAATAGCGCCACCAGAGATCGGTGCGGTCGGGATTGAGGCGGATGGCCTTGCGCAGATCTTCAGCGGCCCTGAGATTGTCGCCGGCATCGATCGCCTTGTCGCTGTCACCGACCAGCTTGTCGAGCTTGCCTTCCGCCGGCTCGTCGGCGATGGCCCCCTCGAGCTTGCGGGCCTCGTCGATGAAGCTCTGGCCAATGAAGCCGAGTTCCTCGCGGCGGGTGTCGGTGATCGAGGAATCGACCGCTTCGGAGGCGACGACACGACCAGCCACCGCGCCCGCGAAGGTCCGGAGATCGCCGACCGTCGATTTCTTGAAGCACCATCTGGCCTTGGTATTGTAGGTGAAGGCGACGCAGCGATCGTCGCCGACGCAGGCCGCCTCGCAGTCGCCGAGTTCGACGCCCTTCAGCGTCTCGATGTCCTCGCCGAAATAGTCGGCGCCTTCGGTGATCACCGCCCGCCGCTCGGCCGCCTCGCCCGGCATGGCGAGGGCAAGCCCCACCGACGAAAGACAGACGAACGCGAAAAGTCGCGCGAAACGCCGAACGGACACCATGGATATTCCCCCCGGAAACCGGCGAACGGCCGGACAATGACATCAATCAAAGGCAGCTGAATAAAAACACCTATCTCAGCAATAGCCGCAGGATGGGCCGTCGGCAACTCGGCCAAAGGCGATGTCCGACAGTCCTGAGAGAAAATAGCCTAAGACTGGGTCTTCTGAGGATCGGCGGCGTCGACCACGCGGATGTTGACGCGCGGCTCGCCCTGCCACCAGTCGAGATCGACGTGGCCGGCGAGGTGCAACGAGGCACCGCGGTTCGCCACCAGGAAATCGCCGAGCGGCTGCCCGGCAGCCCGGAACGCCATGGCCTTGACACGGGTGCCGGCCGAGGAGGCCAGCGTCAGCCTGAGGTGGTTGCGGCCAACGGTATCGAGATAGAGCAGCCGGTGGGCGGGAAAAGCGAACAGCGGCTCCGGCTGGGCCGAACCGAAGGGGCCAACCCGGCCGATCGCCTCGACAAGATCGGGTGTCGCTCCGTCGGCGGTCAACGCCGCATCGATGTCCAGCGCCTCGACGGCGCGAGCCATCGCCACGCCGTCGGCAACGGCGACTGAAACGAAGGCGCGGAAGGCGTCGACGCCATCGGCCGGCAGCGAGACGCCGGCCGCCATGGCGTGGCCACCGCCCTTGGTGATCAGGCCGCGTTCGAGCGCCAGGCGCACCACGGCACCGAGGTCGACACCGACAATCGAACGGCCGGAGCCAACGGCCCCGCCCTCCCCGTCCATCGCGATGGCGAAGGTCGGGCAGCGATACCGCTCCTTGAGGCGGGCAGCGACGAGGCCAACGATGCCGGGATGCCAGTCGGCCGACGCCTCGACGATCACCGGCGGTGCATCGCCGCCGAGCCGGGCGGTCACCATCAGCTCGGCGGCGTCAACCGCCTCTGCCTCCAGCGTTTGCCGCTCGCGGTTGAGCCTGTCGAGTTCCGCGGCGATGCGGCCGGCCGCCACCGGATCATCGGAGGTGAGCAGGCGCGCGCCGAGGCCGCTGTCGCCGATGCGGCCGCCGGCATTGATGCGCGGCCCCAGCATGAAGGCGAGATTGTAAGGCGTTGGCGGTCCGGTGAGCTTGACCACGTCGGCCAACGCCGCAAGGCCACGGTTGCCGCGGGCACGCAGGACCGAAAGCCCCTTGACGACAAAGGCGCGGTTGAGACCGATCAGCGGCACCACGTCGCAGACGGTGCCGAGTGCCACGAGGTCGAGCAGCGCCAGGAGATCGGGCGGTACCGTGCCTTGCCGCTCGAACCAGCCACGCCGCCGGAGTTCGCGGTTGACGGCCACCAGCGCCACGAAGGTGACGCCGACGGCGGCGAGATGGCCGTGACCGGACAGATCGTCCTGCCGGTTGGGATTGACCAACGCCAGCGTCGGCGGCAGCTCGACGCCGGCCTGGTGATGGTCGAGGGTCACAACCTCAAGGCCGCGTCGCCGCGCCTCCTCGAAGGCCTCGAAGCTCGACGTGCCGCAGTCCAGCGTCACCAGCAGCGTGGCACCGCCGGCCGCCAGCTCGCCAACAGCGCGCGGGTTGGGGCCGTAGCCATCGACGAGACGGTCGGGAATGTAGACGGCGGGGTCGAGCCCCTGGCTGCGCAGATAGCGAACGAAGGTGGCGACCGAGGTGGCGCCGTCGACATCATAATCGCCGAACACGGCAATCTTCTCGCCACGCTCGACGGCGTCGGCGATGCGGCTCGCCGCTGCATCCATGTCGGTGAACAGCGACGGATCGGGCAGCAGCGTCCGGATCTGCGGGCTGAGATAGGCTTCGGCCGCCTCGGCCGGCACGTCACGGGCAGCGAGCAGCCGCGACACCACGTCGGGCAGGCCGACTTCCTGGGCAATCTGGCGGGCGAGCGCGCTGCCGCGCATGTCGAGCCGGTCACGCCAGGGACGGTTCGTAGCGGACCGCGTCACGCCGAGAACGGCGCGGCGGCCGGCGGGTGGCAGAACGGAGTCGTCAGGAGAGGTCATCGCTTCTCAATAGAGCAAGCGAGGTGACCGCGCAAAGCCGAGAGGGCGCATGGCGCTCGATCAGGCGGCACGATGCTCGGCGGAGATCATTGCGGCCAGTTGGCCGACCAGCGGATGATCTGGCCAGATCAGCCCGAGCAGGCCGGTGGCAAAGCTCGCTGGCGCCGAGCCCGGCGCGGTCACCAGCCCATCGTCGACGACAGCGCGGGGCGACTCCACATAAAGCGCTCCATCGTAGCCCGGTGCGTGATCCAGGAGATAGTCGGCGGCATTGCTGGTGTGGCGGCGCTGCCGCAGAACACCAGCCCGAGCGGCGGCGAGCGTGCCGCCGCAAATCGCGCCGACCGGACACCCAGCCGATAGCGCCGCGCGGAGAATGGGGCCGATATCGGGTGCGTCGGAAGCCTCCCAGCCAGACGATCCGATCACCACAAGCGCATCGAAGTCCGCTGGCGCCAACCTCTCCAGCGCCGCCTCCGGCGTCACGGTCAGCCCGCCCATCGACCGGACGACACGCCCGCCGGGCGTATAGTGATCGATGCGAGCGCCCAGCCACGCCCGTGCCGCAGCGGCAAACACACCGAGTTCCCAATCGGCGAACTCGTCGAGCAGAACGACGGCGATACGTTTGGCGGTCATGGGCCTGTCCTTTCATGCGGTGTCGAAGGACGGCTATCGCACCTGTCACGACAGTTTTGCGTCAGCAGCCCGACACACCGAGACGGCCGGCAAAGGAAAAGGCCCGACGCGAGCCGGGCCTTTCCTCATTTCATGACTGAAGCTGCGAAGCCTCAGGCGCCCTTGACGACGCTCGCGCCGGCATACTTGGCCTGGCTGCCCAGCTCTTCCTCGATGCGGATGAGCTGGTTGTACTTGGCGATTCTGTCCGAACGGGCCAGCGAGCCGGTCTTGATCTGGCCGCAGTTGGTGGCAACCGCGAGATCAGCGATCGTGTAGTCCTCGGTCTCGCCCGAACGATGGCTCATGACGGCGGTGTAACCGGCCTTGTGAGCGGTTTCGACGGCGTCGAGCGTCTCGGACAGCGAGCCGATCTGGTTGACCTTGACCAGGATCGAGTTGGCCGTACCGGCCTTGATGCCCTGGACGAGGCGCTTGGTGTTGGTGACGAACAGGTCGTCGCCAACCAGCTGGCAGCTTTTGCCGATCTTGTCGGTCAAGAGCTTCCAGCCGGCCCAGTCGTCTTCCGACATGCCGTCTTCGATGGTGATGATCGGATAGTCGGCGGCCAGCTTGGCCAGGTATTCGACCTGCTCGTCGATCGAGCGGACCTTGCCTTCGCCTTCGTAGTGGTACTTGCCGTCCTTGAAGAACTCGGTAGAGGCGCAGTCGAGGCCGAGGTAGACGTCCTTACCGGGCTTGAAGCCGGCCTTCTCGATCGAGGCGACGATGAAGTCGAGCGCTTCGACGGCCGAGCCGAGGTTCGGAGCGAAGCCGCCCTCGTCAC
>Ga0316604_10002468_pt1 | contig 14159 bp, 15 predicted proteins | sample OWC_soil_day20_C_FD_207650 | JGI IMG/M metagenome (GOLD analysis project Ga0316604, IMG submission 207650) | Wetland soil microbial communities from Old Woman Creek delta, Ohio, United States - OWC_soil_day20_CT | ecosystem: Environmental > Terrestrial > Soil > Wetlands | place: USA: Ohio... | reverse complement strand
CTGAAGATCCTCGACTACAACCGCGTTGTCTGCGACCTGAACGGACTTTCCAAGGACGAACTGATTGCCAGGATTGCCACGGCCTATCAGGTCACCCCGGCGAACGCTCCGGTCAAGCCGGCAAGCTACGGCGAAGTCGGCATGTATCTGGCCGGCCAGTGGTATCAGCTCAACATCAAGCCGGAGTTGATTCCGGCAGATCCGGTCGAACGCCTGGATGTCAGCCTTCTCACCACCCATGTGCTGAACCCGATCCTTGGCATTGCTGACTTGCGCCGTGACAAACGCATTGATTTCGTCGGGGGCATCCGCGGCTTGCCAGAACTGGAAAAACGCGTCAACAGCGGCGAAATGGCCGTGGCTTTTGCCATGTATGCCACCACCATGAACGATCTGATGTCGGTTGCCGACGCGGGTCAGGTAATGCCGCCGAAGTCGACCTGGTTCGAACCGAAACTGGCTGATGGCATGGCTTCGCACGGAATTGACTGAGTCACATCCACAGCAAACGACAAAGCCGGCTTGATGCCGGCTTTGTCGTTTACATCCCCGCGATCTGTTCCAGATCAGCCCGGAATTACCGAGTCCCGCAAATGTGCCAGCATCGGCAGCAGGAAGGCCGCACCCAGGCGCTGGCTGCGTGCACCGTTCCAGCCAGTCCGTGGATCGGGTGCATTGGCATTGTCCTTGAAAGGCATTTCGAGGGTCAGTGCCACGCAGCCAAAAGTGGCTGCCGCCCACTTTGAACACAGGGTCATCATCTCATCGGTAAAACGATCATCGCTATAGCCCTGTTCGGTCTGGAAGTCCGGACTGACACGCTTGAGGTTTTCAAGGAAAGCCGCCTGGCGTGCAAGGTTGCTCTCACCGTACCCCGGCACCATGTGGCTGCCATCAATGAAGACATAAGGCAGGGTTTCATCACCATGGATATCAAGAAAAAGATCCGCGCCGGTCTTTTTCATCGCAACTTGGGCATGCAACACTTCGGGACTACGTGCCAGCGTCGGCGCATGCCATTCACGATTGAGATTCACACCAGCCGCGTTACTGCGCAGATGCCCCAGCACGCTGCCGTCCGGATTGATGTTCGGGATCAAGTGGAAACTGCCCCGCTTGAGCAATTCACGCGCCACCGGGTCGGCCACATCCAGCAAGCGCTCGATGAACCCTTCCATGAACCACTCGGCCATGCTCTCGCCCGGATGCTGGCGCGCCTGCACCCACACCTGTTTCGGTCCATCCCCGATATGCAGGACATCCAGATCACGCCCTTGCAGACTCGTCCCGATGCATTCCACCCGAACCAGCGGAGAACGACTGCAGCGGCCCAGGAAATCCAGTCGGCGTTCCTGCGAATAGGGCTCGAAATACGCCAGCCAGACGGTATCCGCCTCAGGCGTGAACTCGATCTCCAACTGCTGGCCGTCATAATTCGTCTGCGCAATACGGAACCAGTCGGCACGATCGTAACTTGCCGCGCAGCGATAGCCATGCCAGCCATCGGCATAGCTGCAGGCGCCGGCATTCTCGATCACCAGTCGCAGTGCCTGACCGCGTACGCCGTGCAGACGGAAATGGAACCATTGCATGAATTCGCCACCGGCATCCGGGCGGATGGCGAGTCGGATATCCTGCGGATCAGAGGCATCGCGCACTTCGATGTTGCCGCTGTCAAACTGGCTGCTGATAGGGATCATGGTGAATCAGGAATTGAAATGGGGAGTAGTGAGTCGGAAATCGGTACAACCAAAACCGCACGACAACAAATCATGAACCGTCGCGTCGAAATACCCAGCGATCCGTTTCCGACGCAGCAGGAGCGAACGCATAGCCTTCCGCATCAAATCCCTTGAGCGCTTCAGGCTCCGTGAAACCATTGACGATGGCATAGCGACTCATCAGCCCGCGGGCACGTTTTGCGTAGAAACTCACGATCTTGTAGCCCGCGCCCTTGCGCTCTTCAAATACGGGGGTCACCACGCGGGCAGCAAGCCTCTTTGGCCGCACGGCTTTAAAGTATTCCTCGGACGCCAGATTCACCAGCACTGGCTCCGCTGCAAGCGTTTTGAATTCGGCATTCAAGACATCGGTGATGGTATCGCCCCAATAGGCATACAGATCGCGTCCCGCCGGATTGGCAAGCCGGCTGCCCATTTCCAGGCGATAAGCCTGCATCAGATCAAGCGGGCGCAGCAGACCGTACAGACCTGAAAGCACGCGCAGGTGGCGCTGGGCGAAGTCCATCTGATCCGCATTGAGCGTTGCCGCCGCCAATCCCTCATACACGTCGCCATTGAAGGCATAGATGGCCTGGCGCGCATTCTGCGGGGTAAAGGGCCGCGACCACTCGGCATAGCGCGTCACATTCAGGATGGCAAGCGGATCAGAAAGCGTCATCAGCTTGGCGATCTCGGCCGGACTCTTGTCCCGCAGGATCGCGATCAAACGCTCGGCATGCTCCAGAAACGCCGGCTGGGAGTGCCGGGAAAGTGGCACGGGCGTTTTGTAATCAAGCGACTTGGCCGGAGAAATCACAAGCAACATGGGTTCAGCATCGTCAATGTCGGGAACAAATGATAGCCCAAGGCCCATGCCCGCGGGGGTATAGAAAAAACCGTTCAAGCCATTCAAATATTAAATTTAATTCTTATAAATCAAATGGATACAAACATCCAAAAGCTCACTTGGACTTCTCCGCCATCCGCTCGAATAATGAAACCGTCAACGCGAGATCCGCGCTGACAGCGCAAACCCCCTTCCCCAGGAGAAAGATCATGAAAAAAACCATCAAATCCGCCGCATCCGCCGCCGCCAACACTGTCGCCTTGGGCGTTGCACTGGTCGTAGCCATCACTCCGGCAGTCATCCTGACCTTTCACAACACGATCTGATCCAGCTTATCCGTTGCACACCACAACGAAACAGGCCGGCCACTCGGGTTTTAGCTGGAGCCAATCCATCATGAATACACCGGAAACTTCACGCAAAGACGCCTACGCAGCAATTGCGACTTGGGCCACCGCACTGGTCGTCGCCTGCATGCCGTTGGTATCAATTCTGGTTCAAGGCCAGCACTGAAAAACTGTTTACGACCTGCAGCAGGATGTTGTCAGCGGAGCATTGCACATCAAGCCCCGATAACAGCCTCGCAGCAAGGCCGTGAACAGCTTCGAAATTCCCTGCATATCCGTCACGCACCGAACGGCAGGTTGCGTACAAGCATTCCGTGCAACTTGTACATCTGCTCATCGTGCCAGCGCGCAAGCAGCAGCATTGCGATGCTTGCACCGATCAGCGCCATGAACATATCCCATTGCGTATCCCACGGGTCGCCTTGCGTACCGAGAAATTCGTCGGCGCCCTGGCCGAGAGCGAGCGCCGCCCCCCACTCGACCAGTTCATAGCACGCGCTGATCATCATGGCGATGGCAATGCACAGAAACGCCGCCATGCGCCGGCCTTTCACGTAAGCCCCGCGTAACAATATTTCACGCGCAGCCAGTGCCGGCACCAGACCTTGCATGAAGTGGCCGATACGGTCATAAGGGTTGCGGGCGAGCCCCAGCCAGTCCTGCAGCCAGAAGCCCAGTGGTACCCGTGCATAGGTGTAAGCGCCTCCCACGATCAAAACCATGGCATGGACGGCTATCAGACCATAGAGCAATCCAGTGAGCGGATAGCGCTGGCGGGTGGCCATCAACAAGGGCAATACGATCAGCACTGGCGCCACCTCCATCAGCCAGGTCAGGCGGTCAAAGGGCGCAAGGCCTGAGCAGATCAGCGCGAGGCTCACGCATACGAGCAGCACACCGGGCAAGACAGCAGAACGATTGAACATGGGCATCTCGGGCAGAAGCAGCAAAGAGCTGGCAGTGTAGCGCCACTTGGACCCGCGCCTGCCGGCATCACAAACCTGAACGGAGAGTACACTCGCAGCATGTCTTCCCACCGTTTCTGGCGTTCCCCAGCGCTGCCTTTTGCCGAAAGCCGCTGCGCCCGCGACAGCCGTGCCTGCTACGCTCCCCATACGCACCCGGGCATCTCGATTGGTACCGTCGATGCAGGCTGCTCGGTCTTCACCTGTGATGATCGCAGGCAAGCACTTGGCCGCGGTGATGTGGTGCTGGTCCCTGCCGGCGCTGTACATGCTTGCAATCCGGCGCCAAATCAGGCCTGGGCGTACCAGATGCTGACGCTGGACGAAACATGGCTGCAGGAAGTCGTCGGCGAAATGGGGCAACTCGACGCCGTGGCCCTGACACAAACCGGCGCAGCACGCTCACCACAATCCATCCATGCTGCGCTGACGCGGTTGAACGCCAGCCTGTTCGGCTGCGATGAAAATCCGGACAAGGAAGCCGCCCTGATCCACTTTGCCGGCGAGGTGTTCGGGCCGCTGAAAGCCGTACATGCCGGAGACGGGCTTCCCCCAGCCAAGCTCGCGCAACTCAAAGCCTTGATCATGGCCCGATGCACAGAGCCCTTGCCACTGGCGCTGCTGGCTCACACGGCCGGCTTGAGTCGCTACCATTTCGTGCGCGCTTTCCGCCGGGCCGTGGGCATGACCCCGCACGCCTGGCAGCTGGACGCACGCATCAATCGAGCGCGTATCCTCCTCGATCAGGGCATGCCACTCACCGAGCTTGCGTTGCATCTGGGCTTTGCCGACCAGAGCCACTTCCAGCGCGCCTTCAAGCAACGCGTGGCAGTCACCCCGCGCCAATATCAGCGCAATTTCCTTCAAGATCTGTCGCGCTGATTCGACCAAGCTAGCCACCTGTTTTCAGGAGGTTGCTACATGAACATCTGGTCACAATTTGCACTCGTTGCCGGGGCACATTTCCTTGCCTTGTTGAGCCCTGGCCCGGACTTTTTCCTGGTACTGCGCAGTGCCATGCTCCACGGCGTACGCAAAGCCAGTGGGGTATGTGTCGGTGTGGCCCTGGCCAATGCGGTGTTCATTGCCATCGCCTTGAGTGGTGTGGCCTGGCTACGCGACAGCGGCCCCTTGTTCACGCTGCTCAAGTGGGCCGGGTGCGTATATCTGGCCTGGCTGGGCTGGCGTTTCCTGGGTCACGCCGGTCAGCTGACATGGACGGCCACTTCTGTACAGGAACAAGAAAGCAGTCGCTGGTGGCGCGAGTTTGGCGCAGGTTTCCTTTCCGGAATCCTGAACCCGAAAAACTCGCTGTTCTACGCCAGCCTGTTTTCCCTGGTGATCCACCCTAAGACCCCAATATTCGTTCAGCGCCTGTACGGATTGTGGATGGTCATCACGGTACTGGTCTGGGATCTGGCGATTGCTTCAGCAGCCGGCCATCCGCGCGTGATCGCGCATTTCATCGCGCGCGTCCGCAGCATCGAACGGGTAAGCGGTGCGGCCTTGCTGACCATAGCAGCGGCCGTGATTTTTTCCGGCAGATAGCGGATATCGGCATGTCATCAATATCCGCTGGAGCTTGCTCAAACCTCAAGACGGCGATCGGGCAGCCCTGCCAGAATGTTTGACAAACGCAATGCCTCCTGGCGTTCGGTTTCCGAAAAACTCTGGCATTTCAGGGCCAGATCCCGGGACAGCCGCGTCAGGCGCCACAGCACTTCATCAAGGACGCAGCTCGACTCCATGCCGACTTCCCGCAGCTCCACGCCCCCCAGAACCGGCAGCAATTCTTCCAGGCCGTCAATGCCTGTACTCGTAAAGGCACGCCGAACGCACATGAAACGTTCAAAAGCCGCATCAATGGCTTCTTGTGCGCTGGGAGAGAAGGGATGCATGACATGCCACTCGTGACGTAACTCCAGCGCCTTTTCGATGCGGTCGGCTATCTTCTGGATATCAACAGTTGTCGTATCCGAGGCCGGATCATATGGTTCTTCAAACCGCCCCCACTGCTCATCAAGAAAGTCATGTGCCAGACGGATGATGGCGGGATCAAATTCGTGCGGCACAATCTTCAGCGCAATATCAATGCGATGCAGCGGACATCCTCTGCCCCGCATTGACGAGACAACTTCCGCTATGGCAAGAACGTTGGCGGCCGGACTCATGGCGCTGCCTGTCACCCCGCGCGGATAACCGATACCATCAATCCGCTCGTGGTGCTGCAGAATGGCCGTCTGGCATGTGGCGTCAAGACCGACGACCTCCCGCACGAGCGCTGCACCGATGATCGGATGTGCTGCAAAGGACTGCCATTGCAAGGGCGTTATTTCAGCCGATGAGGCAAAGAAATCCGGATCAACATAGATCTCGCCGATATCGTGAAAAACGCTGGCGGCGATGATGTCGCCCAGCATCTGCGGATCCTTGTAACGTGAAGAATGCGCAAGCCCTGCAGCGATCAGCGCGACCAGTGCCAGGTGGGCACGACTCTTCGCATTCCGGCTTTCGGCCACCGCCAGCAGAGTACCTGCTTGCGGGGATATCTTGACCCGCTCAAGCATGCCCAGTGGCGTGACGCGCCCCATGGACCAGTTGCAGAAGCTTCTCAACAAGGGAATTTCGTCGAGCAGCTTTTCGGCTTCGCTGCACAAGTCCTTCGTGCTGAATGCCCGGCTCGAAACCAGCGTGGTCTCTATCGGACGACGCAGCTTGTGGTTGATCACGCGTTCGTAGAGCTTGGCGTCTACGCGGGAGCCACGTGCCAGCAGCTTGGTCCCGTTGTGCGCATAGATATCTTCAGAAACCTCGATCTCATGATGTTCAGAAAGATCGACCAGCGCTTCCATGAAGTGCTGATTCGCTTGTGAAGGGAGAGTCGGAAGCGCGTGTTCTTGCATGATTTGGCTGCTACAAGCAGAAATCCAAACAGACTGCAGGAATATCGGGACAACAACTTCTATCGTATCGGCATCCGGGAAAAAATCTTTAGCCCCACATTGCGAGAATAACAAGAAGAACTTTTCCCCCTGCCCGTCCGAGCACGTGACGCACCCACAGCAAGAAGGCAGACACAGCCGCACCACACGCAGGCGCAAGATCTTTATAGGATGATGCTGGCGAGGTTCTATCTGGACAGCAAGCTCAGGCCCTGATGATCATTACATGAGGCGTGAGTACTTGCTGCAGATCGTAAAGGGTGGTCAGCCCCTGCCAGAGGAAACAGGATACAGCTGCTATTGCGCAGAAGCCGTCAGCCCCTGCCGAAGGGTGTTGCCGTTGATCACGCGGGTAAGTTTTTCGGCATAGGCCGGATCCGTGGCATAGCCACCTTGCTGCAACGCACGGGAAAAACCTTCGGCACTGGTCTGCCCCCGCACGCTGGCATAGCGTGATGACTGCCCTACCAGATTGGCATAATCTTGAAAGGATTCGGCATACGAACCATAGGCACGGAAGCGCTCGGTACGCGTAACCGGCTGGCCGTTTTCATATTCGGTGGTACGGGCTTCAACCACCGCACCTTTCCAGTCCTTGCCCGCCTTGATGTTGAAGAGGTTGTTGCTGGACGTACCATCCGCCCGGGCGATCACCGACTTGCCCCAACCGGTTTCGAGTGCAGCCTGTGCCACCAGGAAATGCGCCGGTACCCCCAGACTGTTAGCGGCCTGCTGGGCCTGTGGCCAGACCTGGGCGACAAACTCCTGAGCACCGGCACTGTAAGGCACGCTCAGACCGGTGGAGGCCGATGACTTGCTAACCGCCTGGTTTTGATCCGTTGGCGGACCTTTCAGGTCATAAGTCGGCGGACGCAGGCTGGCACTGCCATCGAGTTGGCGCTCGATGAATTTCGCCAGCCCCATTCCGCCGCTCTGGGACATGACGGAGGTAAGTTGCTGGTCATACACGCTCTGGTACATCCGCGTGGCATCACTGTCGAACAGACCTGCACTGGATGTCGCATCGCGCATGCTCTTCATCACGATCTGAAGGAACATGGCCTCAAACTGCTGCGCCACCGCCTTGTTGGCTTCCGGCGAATTGTTCTTCGCCGCCAGTTTCAGGCTGCTCAGACTATTCGGATCCAGTGCATTGATCTGTGACGAAATCATTTTCAGATCACTTCAAGCTCGGCCCGCAAAGAGCCGGCTGCCTTCATGGCCTGCAGGATGTTGATCAGATCCATCGGCGTGGCCCCCACTGAATTCAAGGCTTTCACGACTTCAGTCAGCGTAACGCCAGGCTTGAAACGTATCAGGCTGGATTGATCCTGCTTGATATCGACCTGACCGGTCTGGGTCGCCGCAGTCTGTCCAGCGGAAAGCGGATTGGGTTGACTGATCTGGGTTTCAGCATTCACCGTGACCGTCAGGTTGCCATGCGCGATGGCACATTCGAGCAAAGAAACGTTCTGGTTCATCACCACGGAGCCCGTCCGTGAATTGACCGTCACCCGCGCAGCAACACTGAAAGGCGTGACTTCGAGGTTCTCGATCCGCCCGATGAAGGCTACGCGCTCATTCGGCAGCGTGGGCGCCCGTACCCGGATCCGGCGTCCATCCAGTGGAGCAGCCACTGCGTCTCCGACCCCGATGTTGATGGCTTCTGCCACACGCTGTGCCGTACCGAAATCTGCGGTAGACAACTCATACAGAACACTATCTCCACTGCCCACCGCCGTCGCCACGGCACGCTCCACCGTAGCCCCCGCAGGAATGCGTCCAGCCGCCAGCTGATTGATCTGGGTCTTGGCTCCACCCGCCGAACCTCCGGCACCGCCAACAATGAGATTGCCTTGTGCGATGGCATAGATCTGCCCATCCACACCCTTGAGCGGTGTCATCAAAAGAGTTCCGCCCTTGAGACTCTTGGCATTGGCCATCGATGAAACCGTGATGTCGAACTGTTGGCCAGGCTGAGCAAACGGCGGCATCTGCATGGTAACCATGACGGCTGCCACGTTCTTGAGTTGCAGCGTCGTACCGGAAGGGATGGTCACCCCCAGATTACCCAGCATGTTGATCAGGCTCTGGGTCGTGAACGGCGCTTGCGAAGTCTGATCTCCAGTGCCATCCAGACCGACTACGACCCCATATCCCACCAACTGATTGTTGCGCACCCCAGCCAGGCTTGCCAGATCCTTGATGCGTTCTGCCTGCGCAGTGCCGGTGACCAGCAACAGTGTGATCGCAAGCATGCGGAATATCTGACGAGTTTGCTTGAGCGTTTTCATGTGTGTACCCGGACTGCTTTCTTGATACTCAACTTCTCACTGCGCCATCTCAGAACGGCAGGATGTTCATGAACAAGCGCTGCATCCAGCCCATCGTCTGGGCTTCATCCATATAGCCGCTACCCTTGTACTCGACGCGGGCATCGGCAACCTGTGTCGATTGCACGGTGTTCAAAGCTGTCACGTAGGTGGGATTCACGACCCCCGAGAAGCGGATGAATTCCTGCCCCTGATTGATGGCCACCTGCTTCTCGCCGGACACCAGGAGATTGCCATTGGGATAAACCTCAATGACCGTTACCGTCACTGTGCCGGTAAAGGCATTAGCTGCACCCGCTGCGCCCTTGCCGGCAAAGGTCTGGGCGTCATCGGCACTCGCACCGATCTTGTTGACCACCGATTTGCCCAGCAACCCGGTCACCACAGGCAGACCGACAGCAACGGATGAATCCCGGTTGGCGGACGCATTGGAGGATTTGCTGGCCGTGTTTTTCTCGACCAGATTGATGGTCAGCGTATCACCGATGTAGCGCGCACGCCGGTCTTCAAACAGGGAACGTGAAGAGCCTCCAAAGATGGAACCGCTCGGATCAGCCACATTGGCAGGCGGTACCGGCCGGGCTGTCATCGGCTGATGCACGTTGGTGGTCTGCTGCAGCATGCTGCAAGCGGGCAACAAGATCAGCATCAACAGTGGAGCAATGCGAACGATGAGAGCGGCAGCCATCTCAACCTCCTGCTTTAAATCTGCCCAAGCTTGGACAACATCTGGTCAGCGGTGGTCACCACGCGGGAGTTGATTTCATAGGCCCGTTGCGCTTCGATCATGCTGACCAGCTCTTCGGCCACGTTCACGTTGGAGGACTCGACATACATCTGGTTGAGTACGCCGGTGCCATTGGTCCCCGGCGTGCTCACCGTGGGCGTGCCACTGGAGGCGGTTTCGAGAAAGAGGTTTTCACCGGTACTGAGCAAACCACCAGGATTGACGAAGCCTGCTATTTGAATCGTACCGATCTGCGAAGCGGCAGTCTGCCCAGGCAGGGTCACGCTGACGGTGCCATCCTTGGCAATCGTGACCGATAGTGCATCGGAAGGAATGGTGATGGCAGGCTGTACCACGTAGCCACTGGAGGTGACCAATTGCCCTTGCGAATCCTTCTGGAAGGAACCATCGCGAGTATAGGCGGTGGAACCATCCGGCATCTGGATCTGGAAATAACCGGCCCCCTGAATGGCCACATCGAGGGAATTTCCCGTCTGGGTCAGGTTGCCTTGCGTCTGGATGCGTTGCGTTGCGACCGGACGAACCCCCGTCCCGATTTGCAGGCCGGAGGGGATCTGCGTGCTCTGCGAGCTTTGTGCGCCAGGCTGGCGCAGTGTCTGGTACAACAGATCTTCAAACACAGCCTGGGCCCGCTTGAAACCGTTGGTACTGACATTGGCGAGGTTGTTGGAAATGACATCCAGATGCGTCTGCTGGGCATCCAGTCCGGTACGTGCAATCCATAGTGCTTTGATCATTTTGCTTTCCCTCTCGCCACCAAGCTTAAGCGCCTACCCGCTGGGCATCGCCCTGATTACCGCCGGTTTTACCCGGCAATCCTCGGCTCATTGTCAACTCATCGTCAGAACCTGGGTAGCCGCCTTGTCATTTTCCTGAGCGCTCTGCAGCATGCGGATGTGTAATTCATAATTGCGGGACAGCGAGATCATCGTCACCATCTGCTCGACCATATTGACGTTGCTGCCTTCCAGATAACCGCTTCCGACCCGCACGCCTTCATCCACATCGGCAGGCTCTCCGCTTTTGAGCCGGAACAAGCCATCCCCCCCCCGCACCAGCTGATCCTCAGGAGGATTCACAAGCTTCAGACGCCCGACCGTGTTGGCAGCATTGCGCGCGCCCGTCAGCGGCACGGCCGTGATCGTGCCATCGGAAGCGATTTCGACCGCGTTATCCGGCGGAATCGCGATCTGTCCGCCATCCCCTGCTACCTCCAGCCCCCCCTGGGTGCGCAATATGCCGTTCTCGTCGATCTTCAGACTGCCGGATCGGGTATAGGCTTCCTTGCCATCCGGCAAAGTCACCGCCAGCCAACCTTTACCATTCACAGCCACATCCAGTTCGCTCCCCGTATGCTCCAGGGGTCCGGAAGTGAAATCATTGCCAACCGACGCATCCACACTGAAGGCTCGTGTAGGCAACGCCTGGGAAACCACCGGCACGGCACGCAGGGTGTTCAGTTCCGCACGAAAACCAGTGGTCGAAACATTGGCGAGATTGTTGGCAACAGACGCCTGCTGGGCCATGGTGGACTTGGCGCCACTCATTGCGGTATAGATCAGCTTGTCCATGGTCTCGCCCCTTATGCCTTATGCCTTATGCATCATCAACGCATATTCACGAGCGTCTGCATGACCTGATCCTGCGTCTTGATGGATTGTGCATTGGCCTGGTAATTCCGTTGAGCGGTGATCATGTTGACCAGTTCGGCCGTCAAATCCACGTTGGACTCTTCCACTGCCCCCGCAGTCAGTGACCCAAGACTACCGCTCTGCGGCGCTCCCACCAGAGGCTGCCCTGAACGCGGGGACTCGGCCCACAGATTGTTCCCCATCGAGATCAGCCCTTGCGAGTTGGGGAAATTAGCCAGCACAACCTGACCCAGCGTGCGGGTTTCCCCATTGCTGTATTTACCCAGAATGATTCCGTCTTCACCAATCGTTGTTCCGGAAAGGCGTCCTGAAGCAAACCCGTCCTGAGTCTGTTTGTTCACCCCGGATGTGCTGCCATATTGGGTACTGGACGTCAGATCAAGATCGACACTGAAGGGCGATACGGCCCCCGTCGACACGGTCAGGCCTGACAGAGTGAGAGGCATAGTCGTGAGCAATTGGCCGGTCGTGGAGAACTGCAAATCCGCAGTCCCGGTAGCGGCGGCCGGGGTGGTAGCCCCCCCATCAAGCTGAGAGAACATCGACCAGTCACCATTGCCCATGGTCCGGAAATACAGGGTATCCGTGTGTGAATTACCCAGACTGTCATACACAGTGATCGAAGTCGAATAATTGTAGGTGCTCGGATCCGGCGTCGTACTGCCATAGACCCAGGCATTCGTCGGCACGGTACTCCGGGAATCAAGATTCAAGCCCATCGTCACTGCAGACGTCTGGGACGGCATCAAATCGGAGGTATCGATATAGATGCTCGACGGACTGGCCGACAGGATTTCACCGGCAGCGTTAGCGGGATAGCCCGTCAGCTGGTAACCCTGGGAATTGATGAGATAACCATTCTTGTCGATCTGGAACTGACCACTGCGCGTATAGGCCACTGTCCCGTTGTTGTCCATGCGGAAAAAACCGGAACCATTGATGGCAACGTCCAGCGGGTTGTCGGTCGCCGTGATGTTGCCCTGGTTGAACACCTGAGAGACCTGCCCGACCTGGGTACCGATCCCGATCTGCAACCCCGTGGAGGCACCATTCAGTGCAGAGGCGTAGACGTCCGTAAACTGTGTGCCGGACAACTTGAAGCCAACGTTGCTGGCGTTCGCCACGTTATTGCTGATGACATCAAGTGCCTTTGAAGAAGCATTGAGTCCGCTAAGACCTTGTTGAAATGCCATGATTCTGCTCCCGATTACAGAATGAGTTTGATGTCACTCATCGACACACGGCCCAAGCTGCCTACATCAACCTGGAGTTCACTTCCACCGGTAATCACGCTATTGACCGCAGCCAACTGCAACGTGCTTGCCTTAACCTTGGTATCGCCTTGATAGGCGCTTACCGAAACCTTGTACGTCCCATCAGCAACAACCGTTCCATTTGCGTTCTTGCCATCCCAGACAAATTCGTGGGTCCCTGCTTCCAGATCTCCCAAACTGAGTTTCTGTACTTCCAGACCATTCGAATCCGTAATGGTGACGGTTACCGTAGTCGCATCGGAATCCAGCTGCACGCCGCCCGCCGCCACACTGGAAGACAGCACCAGACCCGACCCGGGAACCAGCACGGTATGGCCAACCAAATCTGCCGCCTGCACTGATTCGCTCGCTTGCAAGTTGCTCATCAAGGTATTCAACGTATCGTTGAGCTTGGTAACGCCTTCCACCGTACTGATCTGTGCCAACTGCGAAGTCATTTCCGAACTGTCCATCGGATTGAGCGGATCCTGGTTCTGCAACTGCGTGGTCAGCAGCGTCAGAAACCGGGTCTGCGTATCTTCTGCCGTCGTCGTAGCAGTGGTCTTCGTGCTTGAAGAGCCATTCAGTGCGGCATATATCGCCTGAGTACTGGTGCTCGTCGATGCATTTGTCGTGGTCATATCAAGGTCTCCTGCTCAGACATCCATCAGCTTTGACCCAACGCGAGCGTGCGCTGCATCAGCGTTTTGGCGGTATTCATCACTTCGGCATTGGACTGATATGCGCGCGAAGCCGAAATCATGTTCACCATTTCCTCCACCACATCCACGTTGGACATGGTGACGTAGCCATCCGCGTTCGCGACCGGGTTCTTCGGGTCATACACCGTACGCCCCGGCGCGGCACTTTCCACCACCTGCTGTACACGCACGCCCTGCCCGTTCGCACCCATCTGCACAGCCTGGAAAACAACCTGCTTGGCTTTATAGGGCTTACCATCGGCGCCCAGGGCACTTTCGGCATTGGCCATGTTGCTGGCGGTCGTGTTAAGCCGTACGGATTGCGCATTGAGCGCAGATCCTGCGATATTGAAAACGTTGAACAGATCACTCATGACAGCGATCCTTATTGACCGGAAACAGCTTGCTGCATCGTTTTCAGCAGACCGCTGATGAAACTCAGGCTGGCTTCGTAATGCACTGCGTTTTCAGCAAAGGCAGCACGTTCGGTATCCATATTCACGGTATTACCATCAACACTCGATTGATCCTCACCGCGGTACATCAATTGCGGGTTTGTCGCTACGCCAGTAGCATTCAGATGACGGCCCGTTGTTGTCGTCAGTGCAATCGGGCGACCCATACGGCCTTGCATTGCGCCAGTAAGGGCG
>Ga0316604_10002467_pt1 | contig 14160 bp, 10 predicted proteins | sample OWC_soil_day20_C_FD_207650 | JGI IMG/M metagenome (GOLD analysis project Ga0316604, IMG submission 207650) | Wetland soil microbial communities from Old Woman Creek delta, Ohio, United States - OWC_soil_day20_CT | ecosystem: Environmental > Terrestrial > Soil > Wetlands | place: USA: Ohio... | reverse complement strand
TTGCACTCCTGGCTTTTCTAGTTATTTATTTTTGCTGACCGTTACTTTTTGCACTATTGTTCGTTATATAAATCGATACTACCCATTTGGGGTGGGGATTTTATTTGGTTTTGTCTATATAATTTAAACTAAAACATCTAAGGAGGAATGTTCTTGAGATTTTTTAAATGTACTATGCTGAGTATTTTAGCAATGATTCTTCTTTTAATACCTATTACTGCATCTGCCTAGCAGAATGAGAAAAATGGGTTTAGAGATTTACAATGGGGCACAGATTTTGAAACGGTTAAAGATCAAATGGTTTTTTATAAAGATTATGGATTTGATACTAAATCTTATAGCCGAAAGAATGAAAATACAAGTATGGGGAATGCAACCGATATGTATATTGAATATAAATTTTGGCGTAATAAGTTATTTGCTGTACAAGTATATGTTTCGAGGGATCAGTATACGAGAATATTTAATGCTTTAAAAAATGCTTTTGGAAATCCATCAGAAAGCGAACCTCCTACTTCGAGTGATCCTACATTTTCATACTACTGGGCAACTGGATTATCAGTCACTCAGATTCATTTCTTTGGCGACCGCGAAAATGGTCTTGAAATTTATGTGGAATTTTATAATATAGATATGCTTAAGGCTAAGAAAAATGAGCGGTCTATGAAAGATTTTTAAATAATAATTAAACTAAAAGGGAGATAATGAATATGAAAATTGGAGTAAAAAGTTTAGTAATGGTATTTATGTGTGCGGTAATCATGGTTGTGGCTCCTTTAGCTGCAGAAGCAACCAGAGTTGTGGAATTGGACGAAGACACAATTTTTAGGGCCGGTGATCAAGAGTATACATTTGATAAAGAGTGGGCAGCTACCTTGTATGATGATGGCACTATTAAATCAGGCCATCTAAAATACCCGATTCAAATACACTTTGATTCATATAGCGGATATTTTTCGGCATATTTTAAAGGCTATATTGAATTCTATCCGGAAGGACAAGTCAGGTGCGGAGGATTAGCGGAAGACGCATATCTGCCGAATGATAAAGGTGGAATGGATAAATATCGGGTTGGTCCGGATAAAATCATCTTTTTTAATAAGGATGGTAAAGTAACAGGGTATTACTAACACTAAAAGGAGCTACCCCTTGTGGGCGGGTACATAAGGCACGTCGCCATTGGTATGTCGCGTGTCATTTTCTCGTCAAGTTCATGGGTTAATTCTATCGTATTATTAACAATCAATTCATGTGGGCACAGCACCTTCCTCCTATACGTTGCATAATGTATAGCATATGGGAAGGAGGTGCTGGAATGGGAGAAGGGTGTAAAGAAAAGAAGAATCACCACTGTGTTATCAACATATTCTGCGGCAGTGCCAAGCCTGATGATAAATCCGATGACCAATGGGATATACGACCCGACGACAAGTGTAAGGATAAAGACAAGGACGAGAAAGAATGCGATGATGACTGGTAAGTATATAGACTAGGTGCTTGAATCATTGCATGGCTTCTTTTTGTCTTTTAAACTGCAACTAGTTTTGGCGTAAGTAAAAAAGCCCTCGGCTAAAGGTGCTGGGGGCCAGATTCTAGATCGACAACACAACCATTAAGTGTACTGAGTTTTGATTTTAAAATACCCATGTTAGCCTCTTTCTATATGATTTTGAAAATAGTATATTTCCCTACTAGATGCAAAACTTCGCTAATACTCACCGCAAAATAACAGAAGCCTACGGCTGAAATATCAAAACTCTTTAGCTGTATAGGCTTCCCCAAAAATATCATACCAAAGCCGACTGCATAATCATAATTCTGCAGTCAGCCATCCAAAATGCTCCTAGCGTAGCGGCAGTATCGTCGGTAGCATCAATGACGCAACTGTTCCTACTGACGCTTTGCGGGATGATGAAATTGAATAGCACCAATGAGGCCAACAGATGTAAAAGTCTGTTGGCTTTTTTGCGTTTCCAGAAAATTCGAAAGGAGAAAAAAGATGATAAAAATAGCACAGGTACATCAACTGCTATCAATCAGGGGCTTGCCTGGCGAAGTAATGAATGAATCAAGTGGACTCAATTGGTAAATTGCCTTCTGAATGCAGTTCAAAAAACTGCTTACTCACTGCTTGTTTTTTTATAAATGATGAAAAATGACACGACTTTATGAAAAATAATATAAAATATAAGATAATTGTCCTTAATTTTAGCTAAATTTAAAGTGACTATAAATCAAGGAATTTCAGGTTTTTACATTGTTGGAGAAATTATCGCGCAAAGTACAAGGCTCGGCTTCAAGTACGTGTATTGTGTGATGGACAGTGCGGACAGTACCGAAGATAGATTTATTAAATTAATATTTAATGGTATAATTATGTAAGAGAGATCTACTTTATAGTGAAAGAGCATTGTACAAGAAGGTGAAATTGCGGGTTGCCTTGTGGAAAGGCCAATTTACTATGACTGTGCTGTAAGCAAAGAAATAGCTGATTTTTAAGGCTTTAACAGTAAGGTGGCAAGACGTGGATTTATTGCCGGTGCTAAGTGCCCAAGCGCTTTAATGGCAAGAGGCTCTTTCGCTGAAGAAAAACATTTATTATTAGAAAGGAGAAAATATGACGGAAAAATTTTATGCAAAAGGAAAAGGAAACGAAGGATATATAAAAAACTTAGAAGTACTTTCCTTCTGTGACATGAACAAAAAATGCGGAATGTTTCAAATGGCACTTTATAAAACAGAAGGGGGAAAATACTTCCTTTACGGTGCGTGCTTTGGTGGTGGACAGGTAGGTGTCATGATTAGTGATGTCACAGATCCGAAAAAGCCAGAGTTTATCAAGCATTTTGAACTGATTGATAAGAAAGAATACCCGACCACCTCGACACCGAAGGTTCAGATAGCAGATGGACTTTTAATTGTTGCCATGAGTGCAGGCAGCGGTCCTGGGGCATTGGTAGATCAATCTGAGCTTGTGAATATGAAATGTGAGGCAGGTATTCGTATTTATGATATTAAAGCCGATCCGATAAACCCAAAATTCTTGGGGTATTGGGATTGTGGAGTGCCGCATTCTATCGGTGTTCATCGCTTTATGTATAATGGTGGACGTTATGTGCACTTATCTGCAGAATGCAGAGGGTTTGAGGGAATGATTTATCGTATTGTTGATATTGATGATCCGGCAAATCCGGTTGAAGTTGGCCGTTGGTGGTCACCACATCAGTACGCAGATGGCTATCCGGGACGAACCTTTGACCCGCATGCCGCACATGTACCGGCCTTTATGGATAAAGGATGGATGCATGGACCTCCCTTTGTAGTAGGAGATAAAGCTTATTTAGGATATTGTGGAGATGGCCTAGTTGTCTTGGATGTTGCTGATTTTACACGGCCCAAAGCCTTAGGACAACTGAAGTTTATGCCGACGTTTTCAAGTCAATTAGCAGGTGCAAGAACTCATACCGCATTACCATTGCCAGGACGTGATTTAGTAGTTGTAACTAATGAAGGGGAACGTTTTCAGTTCTTCCCGCCGGAAAAACTAAAACAAGAAAATCGTGCCCACGCGTTAAATAATATTCATATGGTAGATGTTCGTGATCCATACAATCCGACATTAATAGCAGAATTTCCATATCCCGAAGTACCAGAAAATTTCCCCTATAGAAATTTTAACGAAATGCAGCTAGATGGAGCAACGGGTCCCTTTGGACCACATAATCTGCATGAGCCAATGTCAGGAAAGCCGTGGTTAGAACAGCGTGGAGACAGAGTATATTGCTGCTATTTCCATGCAGGACTCCGTGTGTACGATGTTTCAGATCCTTATTATATTAAGGAAATAGCACATTTTATACCTCCAAACCCCAATAAAACACCGGAAGAATCGTTCTTCGCAGGATTCCCCGGACCAAGAAATGCTACAACAGAAGATGTAATTGTAGATGATAGAGGAAATATTATTATTGATGCATTGGATGATGGATTCTATATTTTGAGAATGAAAGAAGATAAATAAAAATTTATGAGTTTTTATTCTTCTACCAGAAAGTATAAATCCTGAGTGCAATCGAATAGTATACCCCAAAAACTAAAGCGGCACCCCCTCTAAAGGGTGTCGTACAGCTTGTAGACAAAAAGCCAAATCACTCCCCATTTATAGTCAAATGTAGATGGGGAGTGATTTTGGGTTCTGGTGCGAAAACCTAAGATTTCGTGGGATCGAGATAATGCATATGATTCGAAAAGGGAAGGTCGAAGAAATTCAAAGTGTCCTTTCTGAAGTGAATTTATTAACATGATCATGGGAATATTAACATAATGTTTTACTGAAACATAGGGATATCTTTAGGTCAAATTAAGTTTTTGCACCAGAGCCCTATTCTGATATGCTTCCCTTAAGGTAGACAGTTAAAATAAAAAAACTGTTTTCCGAAAGAGGCTACTGAAAAAGTTCCTTTGACGCTAAAAAAGGTATAGTCCCTCAAGAAAACTGAGGAGACTGTACTTTTTTTACTGAAAACTGCTTATATTGAAAACAGTGATAAGAAACAAGAAGATACGAACGAAAATAAGAGGAACGTAAAATAAGCGCAAAAGCTTAACACCGAACTCGATGTATAGCAGCTACGCTTTTTCAGCAAAGCCAGCGGACCTTGCCCAAGGAAAGTGTTTCCAGATGCGTTGAGATTATACGGGGAAAACCTCAAATCATTTAATGAAATATGTCCAAATTATAGGAAGAGAAATTTTGGATGGAATAGATTCCTTATACGAATATGTATCTGGAACACGAGTGGGGATGTGGAATAAATCAATCTGGTAATATTCAATTAGCGAAATTTTCCTAACGGTAAAGCATATAGACTCTTTTTTGTTTTGGTTTTATAATAGGAGTAAGTGTTGTGAAATTTCAAATAATTTAAGTGAGGAATATCTATGATACCAGTAATTTCGCTTGTGGGCAAGTCGGATTGTGGTAAAACCACATATCTGGAGAAGTTAATTAGTGAAATGAAGCGGCGTGGCTTTAAAGTTGCTACAATTAAGCATGATGTTCATGGTTTTGATATTGATAAACCTGGTAAAGATACTTGGCGGCATGCGCAGGCTGGAGCTGATATCGTTTGCATTTCATCTCCACAAAAAATGGCAATGATTAAAAAAGTTGAACAGGAACTTTTACTTGATGAAGTGATTGCTTATATTGACGGCGTGGATATTATTTTTACAGAAGGGTATAAACGAGAGAATAAACAAAAAATTGAGGTTTTCCGTCAGGCTGCTTGCGGCAGTCCGATCTGTAGTAAGGAAGAACTGTTGGCTGTTGCTTCAGATGTTAAAATATATGAGGATGTGCCTCATTTTTGCCTAGAAGATGCGTCAGACATGGCCGATTTTTTGGTTGCGAATATTATAAAACCCGAAAAAATATAGTAAAATCTATAAAGAGTTCCACGTTAGTTATGCTGGATAGGGGAGAAAGAAAGTTGTGTTGTATAAAGGAAGTCCGTACATGGGCTTCCTTTTGTTTCTAATAAAATAGTTGGGAAGAGAGAAGAAATTAATATCACTATAGATGAAAATTCAACTAAACCACTGCGTATAGGCGGGAAGTTGGAGGGGTGATAATGCAAAATTATAGCCACGTCGGTCCCCGGAAAGATAAATAAACAAAAAGGACGGCTTGGTGGTAAAATATTTTCTCAAGGATTATCGAAAATTAAGTCGAATTATGTTTAAATAAGTTCTGGGCGTGAATAAGAAATACTTCATTAATGAATTTTTAACCGTTATCAACGAAAAGGATTATACTTTTAAATATTGATTTTGTTAGCAAGGGAGTGGTTTCCATGGTTGTTTTCGCAGAGAAACATAGTGATAATAATGAAAAGATACAGCAAAGGATTATAATATTAAAAAAAGTATGGGAAGACTTTGTTGCTACTGGGAAACTAGCGTCCAATAATATTATATCGGCTGAAGTATCAAGTTCATGGACGCGGTCAAAAAAAAGAGGCATTGATCCCTATAATGTACCCAATGAACGACTTTCGCAAGAAAAATTACAGGAACGGCTGAAAAAAAATAGCCAACTCATTAAAGTAGCAACGCCTTTTTTGCAGACTATTGCCGAGAATGTAGAAGGTACAGGTTTTAGAGTTGATTTATTTGATGCGGACATGTATTTACTTTGGAATTGCGGTGATACAAAGGTACTGGAAGATTCAAAAACCCGCAGTTTTATTGAGCCGGGAATATGTAGAAGTGAAGCAACTTGTGGAACGAATGCAGTCAATTTAGCAGCATTACTAGAAAAACCGGTGCAATTACTTGGTCCTGAGCATTATAATATTGCGTTGCAACATTGGACTTGTTCTGCAGTTCCGATAAAAGATGAAAAGGGTAAAGTAATTGCAGTTATCAATGCCGCCGGGTATTATTGGCTTATTCATAAGCATACTTTAGGGATGATGACGGCCCTCGGAAAAAGTATTGAATATTGTCTAATGCAACAAGCTGCTCGCAGGGAACTGGAGCAAACTAACACTTTTTATAAAGAAATCATGGAATCGATTACTGACGCTTTGATCGTTGTCAATAGCGACGGGCGGATTATGATGACCAATACGGTTGCCAAGAAACATTTTGGGATGGGGAATTTTGATATTTATGGCTTAGGTGTGGATTCTTTGTGGGGGAAACCGAATCCATTTTCCGAGGTTCTGAATACTGGTCAGCCTATTCTTGATAGAGAAATTTCATTTGTAAGACAGGGAAAAATAACCAGATTAATGGGATCGATAAGGCCGATTGAATTAAAAGAAAATGGATTAAAAGGAGTTGTCGGGATTTTTAGGGGAAGAAGCCATACTCGCGGCATAATTAAAAATTTTGTTGGGTGGAAAGCACATTTTTCTTTCGAACATTTAATTGGCGAAAGTGAGGCTTTCCGGCAGGTTATTCGGTTGGCGAGAGAGACCGCGAAAATGGATAGTAATGTGCTTATAGAAGGTGAGAGCGGTACAGGAAAGGAATTATTCGCTCAAGCTATTCATAATGATAGCGATCACAGTGAGGGCCCTTTCGTTGTTGTGAATTGCGCTGCTATACCTAATGGTTTGCTTGAGAGTGAACTTTTCGGATATGAGGGCGGGGCGTTTACTGGGGCAAAAAAGGAAGGGCAGCCAGGAAAATTTGAATTAGCAGAAGGGGGGAGTATTTTCTTAGATGAGATTAATTCTCTGCCTATAGAAATGCAAGCAAAAATACTAAGAACCCTTCAAAATAAAACAGTAGTACGGTTAGGAGGAACCGAAGAAATTCCGGTAAAAGTTAGAGTGATTTCTGCAAGTAATGCTGATCTTTGGGAGATGGTTCAACGTGGGGAGTTCAGGGAAGACTTATTTTACCGGATTAATGTGATTACTATCAATCTTCCACCGCTCAGAGAACGGGAAAATGATTTGGAGCTGTTGGTTAGTAACATACTTTCCATTAAAAAGATACCGGGTGATATTTTTGATGAGTCAGCGATTCGCGTAATGAAAAATTATGATTGGCCGGGTAATATTCGTGAGCTTGAGAATGTATTGGAGCGAAGCTTTGTATTGTCAAGGTCGCGCGGGTCGGAAAAGGTAGAAGCGGAAGATGTGTTAAATTATCCGGGAATCAAACGTGAAGTAAAGAAGAATGTGCCCACAATTGATAGTGATGCAAGCCTTGGTTTAAAAGGTAACGAAAAAAGCATAATATTAAAAGCTTTGGAAGCAAGTAATGGAAATGTTAGTGCGGCCGCTCAAATGTTGGGGATTGCGCGGAATACTTTATATCGGAAAATGAAACGTTTTGGTATTCATGATAAATAAGTTTTATAGGCTTAAATAAGAGTAAATTTGACTGTCTTATCTTGAGATTTAACTAAGATGAGTCAGTTTTTTTATGGGAATTACTTGACATATATTCTTATACAATTTGGAACAGTGTTCTAGTATAGGACACTAAACTGGAACAAATAATTTGATGAATTTTCTATATTTCAAGAATTCATTACAATATACAGCATATTGTAATTTGGCATGTTTTTTGCGATAAATATTAATAAAGTTGTTACAAATTATCTAAAAGGGGGAATGATGAAGAAACAGGCTAGAGTGGAGGGGGACGAAGCTAGCGCGGTTTGGCTTTTGAATGTACAAGGTTAATTTAGAAATGAAGAGGTGCGATCTGTGGAAAATAAAATTGGGATTAAAGAAAAAGTAGGATATATGTTTGGGGATTTGGCAATTGATTCGTCTTTTATGATGGCTGTTACTTATTTAATGGTATTCTATACTGATGTACTTGGTATTCAAGCCGCCTATGTAGGAACCCTATTTTTTTTCGCTCGCATTTGGGATGCCTTTATGGATGTGTTATGGGGACGCTTTATAGATTTGCGGAATCCGGGAAAGAATGGCAAATTCAAGCCGTGGTTTATTCGATGTTCTGTTCCTTTTGTCATCAGCACTATTCTATTATTTACTAAAATACCGGGTATGACCGAAAATTTTTATCTTTTTTATGCTATAGTTATGTACGTTATCTGGGGTTCGTTGTTTAGCACGGTAAGTATTCCTTATGGTTCCCTTGCATCGGTTATAACAAGTGATCCTGTAGAACGTTCGGTACTTTCCTCTTTTAGGAACAGCGGCTCGACCATTGCAACGCTTTGTATAGGTTTTTTTGGTCCACTGGTTCTATTTGTAAACAATAAGGCGAATGCGGATCGGTTTTTTATCGTAGTTTTAGTAGTTGCAGCCATATCAATGATTTTCTATATTCTTTGCTATAAAATGACCACCGAACGTATCGTGGCAACTAGCAAAGCTGCTAATAGTACGCAAAGAAGTCTAAAAGATTCATTGAAGAGCCTTATTAAAAACCGTGCATTTATTACTCTTATTGCAGCATCGCTTTTGCTCATGTTTGCTCTGATGAGTGCTTTAAATGCCTATTTGTATAAAGACTATTTTCATGATATAAAAGCCATGAGCGTTTTAAATGTGTTAACTATTTTGAACCTATTCATTATTCCACCATTAGTACCAACGATTACAAAGAGATTTGGTAAAAAGGAAAGTGTTTCGGTTGCGCTTTTAGGAGCTTCCATTATTTATTTTCTATTGTTTCTGTTGCCGATAACCAATGCATATGTGTTTATTGCAATCAGCTTTGTCGCTAACCTATTTGCAGCACTGTTTACTTTTACAATTTGGGCCTTTGTGGCGGAAGTCGTAGATTATCATGAGGTTCTAACCGGTAAGAGGGAAGATGGCACGGTTTTTTCAATGTATACGTTTTCAAGGAAAATTGGACAGGCAATTAGTGGAGGCGCTATTGGTTTTATGCTTGCAGCCATTGGGTATGTTCAAAAAGCACCGCAGCAAAGTGCAGAAATTGGCTTAAATATAAAACGGGTAGCGACGCTAGTGCCGTCTCTTGTATATTTCTTGATTTTTTTAATCTTAGTATTTGCGTATCCTTTAACTAAAGAAAAAATTGAACAGATGACTAAGAATTTAGCGGAAAAACGTGGATAATTACGCGAAGAGACTCTAGATGCTAAGGGTCTTGATAAAATCGGCCAGTAATTATGTGATTAAAATTAATTTGCGGTGATGCAGGAGTTGATGTAAAAAAATGCTTTATAAAGAAGCGAGTCAGCCAATTGAAAAACGAGTGCAAGATTTAATAGGACGCATGACTTTGGAAGAAAAGGTTATGCAATTGTGTTCCATTTTTCCATTAATGTTAGTAACAAACGATAGATTAGATATGCAGAAAATGGACGATCTGATTGGAAAAGGATTGGGCCGAATTACTCAATTTCAAATGATTTCGCCGAGTTCAACAAGTAAGCTTGCCGAGTTTGTAAATCAAATACAAGACTATGCAATGAAACATACAAGACTGGGTATTCCTATTATTATCCAAACGGAAGCAACCAGTGGGTTTATCGGGGCAAAAGCGACAAATTTTCCTACGCCAATAGGTCTTGCCTCTACATGGGAACCGGAGCTTATGAATGAATTGGCAAATGTCATTCGGGAAGAAATGCGGACGGCCGGTGTTACCCAAGCCTTAGGCCCGGTTTTGGATATTGCTAGGGATGCCAGGTGGGGACGAATCCATGAAACCTTTGGGGAAGATCCTTACTTAATATCGGCTATGGGGGCTGAATTTGTTAAAGGGCTGCAGGGGGACGCTCACAAAGAGGGAGTCATTTCAACAGCTAAGCACTTTTTGGGGTATAGCCTTGCAGAAGGTGGTTTGAACTTATCTGCGGCTCATATCGGAGAACGGGAGCTGTATGAAGTTTTTGCTCGGCCTTTTGAGGCTGCAATTAAAGAGGCTGATTTAGCTGCCGCCATGACCTCGTATTCAGATATTAATGGAATCCCTTGCGGTGCTTCGCCGGAAATTGTAACGGGTCTTCTCAGGGAAAAGATGGGCTTTAAGGGGTTTGTTGTTTCGGATGGTGCGGCTCTTAGAAAAATGGTAACAGCATACGGGATTGCCCGTGATATGCAGGAAGCGGGAATTCATGCATTAGAAGCGGGGCTGGATGCAGAGATGCCTATAGGGGATGGGTTTAAACAACTTCCTGATTCCGTGGAAAAAGGTTTGGTGGACCCTAAGCTGATTGACCGTGCGGTTGAACGTGTTTTAAAAGCTAAGTTCGAGTACGGTTTGTTTGAAAACCCTTATGCAAAGACGGAACGGATTCATGAAATTTATACCCGGACCACTAGTAAAAAGCTTGCTGCTAAACTTGCCGAAGATTCTATGGTTTTGCTCAAAAACAAAGAGGGCAGACTGCCATTGGATTCCAACATAAAGTCGGTCGCGGTTATCGGACCTCATGCCGATAGCGTTAGATGTATGTTTTCCGGTTATACCAATGTTGCATTCTTGGAATCTAAGCAAGCGCTAGAAACCAGTATGAAGAGTAAAGTTAAGCAAGTAAATATTACTTTTAATGGACTTGCAGATGAACTTGCTAAAGATACTGCTTCTTCTGAATCACTGGTTAATACCGGGGCTGATACGATAGGCGATATAGAACAGATTATTCGAGAACAGTATAAAACATCAAGTATTAAGGAAGCGGTTTCCGCTTGGCTGCCCGAAAGCTCAATATACTATGAAAAAGGCTGCGAAATTGCTGAACCTGACGAAGAAGGGATCGGGGCAGCTATTGAGGCCGCTAAAAAGGCCGAAGTTGCTATCGTGGCGCTAGGCGGCAAAGGCGGTTGGGTGGCCGACTGTACCTACGGGGAAGGAAAGGATCAAGCATCACTTGGCCTTCCTGGTGTTCAGCAACAGCTTCTAGAAGCTGTTGCGGCAACAGGTACACCGGTAATATTAGTGTTAATTAACGGAGGACCGTATTCGGTTACATGGGCGAATGAACATGTTGATGCTATTCTTCAAGTATGGCATCCGGGAGAAGCCGGAGGGACGGTAATTGCGGATGCGCTATTTGGAAAGGTAAACCCGGGAGGAAAACTTCCGATTACTTTTCCTCGCAGCGTAGGGCAGGTTCCGCAATACTATTATCATAAGGCAGGAAGCGGATATAAAGATTTACCTGATGATTCGGCTCCTTTCTTTGGAAAGGGTTATGTAAATGAAAAGTTAGGGCCGCTGTATCCTTTTGGATATGGGCTAAGCTATACTCAGTTTGAGTACAAGGATATAGCCATCAGCGAGGAAAAGGTTGATACGAGCGGAACGGTTTTGGTCTCCTGTACAATTACCAATAAGGGGAATGTAGCGGGTGACGAGGTGGTTCAGTTATATTGTTCTGACCGTAAAGCGAAAGTTACGCGCCCCATTCAGCAATTAACGGGCTTTAAAAGGGTAGCGTTACGGCCGGGGGAAGCTTGCCGTGTGACGTTTAAGTTGCCTATGAACTTATTGGCTTTCTACAATCAGCATATGGAATTTGTTGTAGAACAGGGGAAGGTGCAGGTAATGATCGGCAGCAGTTCCGATGATATTCGTCTAAATGGAAGCTTTGAAATAGTAGGACATAAAGAAAACGTATTTGGTAAAAGGAAGTTCTTTACAGAAGCAACTGTTACGTTGGTTCAGTAGTGAAATCGGTTATTACCATTAGGAAAAGTGTGAATCCAAGCATTGGCAGCGTAACTAAGCTGCCAATGCTTGGGTATATGGGGGCATAGATTTTTCAATGAAAGGTGTAGAAAGAAATAAGTCTAAAGTTGCTTTGTTGTTAGCATTATTTTGGAGTTTTTTTAAGTTATCGCCGGTTTCGTTTGGTGGCGGGTTTGCGATGATTCCCGTTCTGGAAAATGAAATAGTTATAAAGAAACGTTGGATTGATAGTAAGCAGATTGTAGATATATTCGCACTGGCGCAATCGGCTCCGGGTGCCATCGCTACTAATTCCGCTATCTTTATTGGATACCAAATTGCTGGTGTGACAGGTGCGTTAGCGGCTATGTTTGGCATGGTTATTCCTACGTTTGTCATTATATTAGCGTTAGCCACGGTGTTTGTCTCGTTTCAGCACAATCCACATGTGATAGCTGCACTAAGTGGAATTCGTCCGGTTATTGTGGCGTTGATTGCTTCAGCTGCTTATAAAATGGCAAAAACGGCGTTGGTTGATATGAGTTGTTGGATTATCTGTATTGTCAGCACATTAGTTTTGATGTTTTGCCCCAGCGTAAATATTATAGTGGTCATATTGTCAGGTGCTCTAATCGGTGTTGTTATTGTAAGATGTAAAGAAAAAATAGATATGTATTCGCAGGGAAAATTAGCAAAACAAAATTCACGAAAGTAGACGAAGTAAATGGATTTGTATATAGATATTTTAATTACTTTTTTAAAAATTGGATTGGTTGGTTTTGGTGGCGGGTATGCAATTATTCCTATTATCGAAAGTGAAGCTGCGTTACATGGTTGGCTAGACGTTAAACAGCTTACTAATATTATAGCAATAGCGGCTATGGCACCAGGGCCGATTGCTGCTAATTGCGCAACGATTATTGGCTTTAAGCTTTCTAGCTTGGAAGGGGCAGTAGTTGCTTGTATCGGAATTACCCTTCCTTCGCTGTTTATTATTTTATTTCTAGGAAAACTGTTTTTGAAGTTTCAGCAGCATGCACTCGTTAAGGCTATTTTTTATGGTTTACGGGCTACGATCATAGGCACGATAGTGTATGCGGCCATTAAATTTGCAGTAAGTAACGGAATAATAGGCGGGGCCAATGGTATTGATGTAAAAAGCGTGTTAGTGTTACTTGTTAGTTTTGTTCTTCTAATAAAAACCAAAATTAATCCCATTTATCTTATTATTCTCGCGGGAATGGTAGGTATTTTTATTTTTTAGCATTTCATCGTATTGTTAGCGGCTTATGAAATGTTACATAATGGGACATTGGAGAGATTATAGTGTGATAATATGTAACGTTCTGTTAATACATTTTATATAAAGGGTCTTTGTTATTTGGTTTTACTGTATGGCATGAATTTTGCAGAAGTATTTGTGGTAATTCATGAAGATGGGGTTTTTAAGTATATATCAAAGTTTTGAAAGATGCTAAAGGGGATAACGTATGAAAAAAATATTTGTGAATTTAAAAAGATTTGAAGTAGCGAGAAGTTTTGGCGGGGTATGTGATGTTGATCTGCCGGATCAGTGGATTGCTAATATAATGGAAGAATGCATAGAGCTTGGCCTTGGCGTTTTACAGGATGTGCAAGTGAATTTTCTTCTTCCGGAAGCGTTAATTATTCCTGCCGTTCATAAATTAAAGGAATTTCCCAGTGACAAAACCGCTTCTTTAAGTGTTGGCTGTCAGGGAGTTCATCGCGATGATATAAAGATCGGCGGGAATTTTGGAGCATTTACTTCAACCTTTCCGGCTACAGCCGCAAAAATGATTGGCTGCACGTGGGCCATGATTGGTCATTCAGAGGAACGCAAAAATATCCAGGAGATTCTTGAGATAGGTGGAGCAGGCTGTAATTCCTCCAATTCTTTACTGGCAAATCAGTTGCTTAGTAAAGAGGTTGATTGTGCATTTCAAGCGGGGTTAAATGTTCTATATTGTATTGGTGAAACGGCTGAAGAACGGGGCA
>Ga0316604_10002465_pt1 | contig 14164 bp, 14 predicted proteins | sample OWC_soil_day20_C_FD_207650 | JGI IMG/M metagenome (GOLD analysis project Ga0316604, IMG submission 207650) | Wetland soil microbial communities from Old Woman Creek delta, Ohio, United States - OWC_soil_day20_CT | ecosystem: Environmental > Terrestrial > Soil > Wetlands | place: USA: Ohio... | reverse complement strand
TGCAGGGGATCAAAAAAACGTTGGCCCTCAAACGAACATTGCCCAATGGTAGGACGGGTTATTAACCCGCTGAGCACATGCCGAAGGCGTTACAGGCCAGAGCCCTGTACGCGGTTTTTAACGCATAAAGGTCATAACAATTGACCATAATTTCGTACAAAAAACTTCCATCAAATGAAATGATCGCAACAATGCACATTACATATGTCAGACCATGTTAAAATTGAAATATTAAAATAAAGCGCTGTTTTAATTAAATTAATATTCATACGTGCAATCTGACACTTTGGGCGTACTTCTATGTCTGGGCATACATCCACTCTTGTTTCGTGTATCAAGCCACCTGAAAATGATGAGTTTCCTTTCATTTATGAAAGTATTTGGCAATTTTTTGATGGTTATCGTAAGGTGTACTCCTGTTTGGATGTCGATGGTGTAACCGCACGGTTTACTTTGCCATTTACAGCCTTCCATCACGGGGAACCCAGCAGCTGGAACCAGCAAGAAGCCGAGTTGCTTTATGCCGTAACCGATTCGCTGCTGAACTATTTTCGATCACAAAACGTGGTGGATATTTCAGGAAAACTGGAATCCGTTTTGCCCATGGGGCGTCATATGGCCTCAGCCGTTATGACATGGACTGCCCGGCGCCAAGACCAGACTGCCTGGGTATTCAATACCGGCTATCACCTGATCCGGACTGAAGATAGTTGGAAAATTTATGGCGTGATCCAGTTTGACGAATGATGCGGCGCGAGGACAGAGCGCCGTACAGGCCTCCCCACAGTTGTCGCCCAGGTAAGGGATTTCCTATCGTCGTACCCCAAGGGTACTTCCTTCGGGCGTCATACCGGCGAAGGAGTGGTGACACGGTTTCATACGGCGCAATGCGCTTCGCTTATTGGCGCCCTACAAGTGCACCGTACGCGGTACTCACTTTGTATCGATTCTTGCCGCGCTCTCTTCTTTCGTAAACGCGCCGATCTAGGCCTTGTTCCCCTTGAATTTCCCCCGGTGTAGGAATCCACCTACCCACCCCGACCCGATCCCCTACAGCAAAATCCGCCGCCGCTGATACCGCGCCCTGGGCGAGGAGCCGATGATCGGTTCTGTGCTGCGGAGCTTCATCCGCTTGTTGGAATACGGTTACCGGGGGATATGTCATGACTAGCCAGATCTTGGCCAAAGCGTCGTCGTTCAGTTTTCGCAACATGTTCGTGCGTGAATCTGGTGCGGCTGGTACCGGGGCGACGGGCGCGGCGCTTGTTGGTGTGGGCATGGAAAGTCCGGATACGCTGGTCAGCTTTCGCCAGGTGCAGAAGAGCTACGACGGCGAAACGCTGATCGTCAAGAACCTGAATCTGGAAATCCGCCGCGGCGAGTTCCTGACCCTGCTAGGGCCGTCCGGCTCGGGCAAGACCACCAGCCTGATGATGCTGGCCGGTTTTGAAGTGCCGACCTCGGGCGAGATTCGCCTCGACGGCAAACTGCTCAACAACGTGCCGCCGCACAAGCGTGATATCGGCATGGTGTTCCAGAACTACGCGCTGTTCCCGCACCTGACCATTTTCGAGAACCTGGCTTTTCCGCTGAAGGTGCGCAACGAAGGCTTTCGCGAGATCCGCTACCAGGTCGACAAGGTGCTGGAGATGGTGCAGCTGGAAAAATTCGCCCAGCGCTATCCGGGCCAGTTGTCCGGCGGGCAGCAACAGCGCGTGGCGCTGGCTCGCGCCTTGGTGTTCAAACCGAAGCTGGTGCTGATGGACGAGCCGCTCGGCGCGCTCGACAAGCAACTGCGCGAACACATGCAGATGGAAATCAAGCATATCCACCAGCAACTGGGCGTGACCGTGGTCTACGTGACGCACGATCAGGGCGAGGCGCTGACGATGTCGGATCGCGTGGCGGTGTTCAACAACGGCATCATCCAGCAGATCGACAAGCCGGAAATCCTGTACGAGCGCCCGGGAAACTCGTTCGTGGCCAACTTCATCGGCGAGAACAACCGCCTCTCCGGCAAGCTGGTCAGCCAGGACGGCGATATTTGCCTCGTCGCGCTGCCGATGGGCGAGCGCGTCGTGGCCCGTGCGGTGAACGTCGGCCAGATCGGCGACGAAGTCTCGCTGTCGATCCGCCCCGAACGCGTGGTGCTCAATGATGCCGCGCAGGCGGTCGAGAACCGCTTCAACGGCCAGATTCGCGAATTCATTTACCTCGGCGACCATGTGCGCATCCGCATGGAAGTCTGCGGCGCGCAGGATTTCATCATCAAGATGCCGACCAGCCAGTTCGACAGCAATTTGCGCGAGGGCGATGTCGTGCCGCTGGGCTGGGCCGCCGAACACACCCATGCGCTCGATCCCGTTTAACCCAACCCGTTCCACCCTTCGTCCCACTTTTGCTCAAGGAAACCTGCCATGAAACGTTTCGACATCAAACCGCTTGTTGCTGCAATGGTCTGCCTGTCCTCGCTGTCGTATGCCAAGGATCTCACGGTGATTTCCTTCGGCGGCGCCAACAAGGATGCCCAGGTCAAGGCGTATTACGAGCCGTACAAGAAAGCCACCGGCACCAATCTGGTGACCAGCGATTACAACGGCGAACAGGCCAAGATCAAGGCCATGGTGCAATCCAAGAGCGTGGATTGGGATGTGGTCGAAGTGGAAACACCGGAGCTGATTCGTGGTTGCGAAGAAGGGCTGTACGAGAAGCTCGACTGGAGCAAGCTCGGCAACAAGGCCGATTTCCTGCCGGCAGCGGTCAGCGATTGCGGCATCGGTTTCTTCGTCTGGTCGACCGTGTTCGCCTACAACGCCGACAAGCTGAAAACCGCACCGAAGAGCTGGGCCGATTTCTGGGACGTGAAGAAATTCCCGGGCAAGCGTGGTCTGCGCAAGGGCGCCAAGTACACGCTTGAATTCGCGCTGCTGGCCGACGGCGTGAAGCCGGCCGAGGTTTACAAGGTGCTAGGAACCAAGGCTGGCGTCGATCGCGCGTTCAAGAAGCTCGATGCCCTGAAGCCCAGCATCCAGTGGTGGGAAGCCGGCGCGCAACCGCCGCAGTTCCTCGCCTCGGGCGACGTGGTGATGAGCTCGGTCTACAACGGCCGCATTGCCAACGCGCAGAAGGAAGGCAACAAGAACCTGAAGATCGTCTGGTCCGGCGGCATCTACGACGTCGACTCGTGGGCGATTGTGAAGGGCTCGCCCAACAAGGCTGCTGCCGAGAAGTTCATTGCCTATACGCTGAAGCCGGAAAACCAGAAGGTTTACTCGCAGAACATCGCCTACGGTCCGACCAACACCAAGACCATCCCGCTGCTGGACAAGGCCGTGGCCGCCGAGTTGCCGACCGCCCCGGCCAACCTGAAGGATGCGCTGCCGATCAATGTGCAGTTCTGGGTGGATAACGGCGAGGAGCTGGAGCAGCGCTTTAACGCCTGGGCTGCGAAGTAAACGCATTCGTTTCGAATATCGTCATCCCGGCGTACCCCAAGGGTATTTCCTTGGGGCACACGCCGGGATCCAGCTCCACACATAGAGCCTGGATTCCGGCTTTTGCCGGAATGACGATTTTCACTAAAGATTCTATTTCGGCGGAGTACCCCCCATGACCGATATTGCCCTTCCTGCAACGCCGCTGCTCACCGCGGACGGCACCCCGCTGAAAACCCGGCTGAAGCGGATCGAGCGGCTGCATCAGCTGAAATCGGTTGCGTTGATCCTGCCGCTGATCCTGTTCCTGGCGCTGACTTTTCTCGCGCCGATTATTTCCATGCTCGGGCGCAGCGTGGATAACCCGGAAGTGGCCTCCGCCATGCCGCATACCATTGCCGCCATGGCGCAGTGGAACAAGAAGGCGTTGCCGGGCGATGACGTTTATGCGGCGCTGGTCAGCGATCTCACCGAGATGAAATCGGATCAGCAACGCTTGTCGGATGCGGCCAAGCGCCTGAATATGGAAATCGCGGGTTTCCGCAGCCTGATGCAGAAAACCGCGCGTGCTCTGCCGTTCGAAACGGCTCCGGCATCGTACAAGTCGGCGCTGCGCGACATCGACGAGCGCTGGGGCGATCCGGCTTACTGGCATGCCATCGAGCGCAATGCCAGCACCAATACGCCGTACTATCTGCTGGCTTCGGTCGATTTGAACATCAACGATCAGGGCGATGTGGCCAAGGCCGAACCCGAGAAGGCCATCTATCTCGAAGTGTTTGCCCGCACCTTCTGGATCAGCGCGGTGGTTACGGTGATCTGCCTGTTGCTGGGTTTTCCGCTGGCTTACCTGCTGGCTACTTTGCCGACGCGGCAGAGCAACCTGCTGATGATCCTGGTGCTGCTGCCATTCTGGACTTCGATCTTGGTGCGCGTGGCGGCGTGGATCGTGCTGCTGCAGTCGGGCGGGTTGATCAATGGCGCGCTGCTCTCGCTCAGTATCATCGAGGCACCGTTGCAGCTGGTATTCAACCGTACCGGCGTCTACATCTCGATGGTACACATCCTGTTGCCGTACATGATCCTGCCGATCTACAGCGTGATGAAGGGCATCTCGCCGAGCTACGTGCGCGCGGCGGTCTCGCTCGGTTGCCACCCGATCCGCAGCTTCTGGAAGGTTTATTTTCCGCTGTCGCTGGCCGGGGTGGGGGCGGGCGGTCTGCTGGTGTTCATCCTGTGCATCGGCTACTACATCACGCCGGCCTTGCTCGGCGGGCCGAAGGATCAGATGGTGAGCTACTTCGTGGCGTTCTACACCAACACCACCATCAACTGGGGCATGGCCACGGCGCTGGGCAGCCTGTTGCTGCTGGCGACCGTGGTCCTCTATGCCGTGTATAACCGCCTCGTCGGCGCCAGCAACCTCAAACTGGGTTAGGAGACTGATCATGCCAAGCTACGCCACTCCGATCGAGCGCCTCTGGTATTACGCCTTCCGCATCCTGTGCGGCATGGTACTGCTGTTCCTGATCTTGCCGATCCTGGTGATCATCCCGTTGTCGTTCAACGAAGGATCATTCCTGGTTTACCCGATGACGGGCTTTTCGCTGCACTGGTACCAGGATTTCCTCAACTCGCCGGAATGGATGCTGGCGCTGAAGAACAGCATCATCGTGGCGCCGGGCGCGACGCTGATTGCGGTCACGCTGGGCACCCTGGCTTCGATTGGCCTGACTCGCGCCGATTTCCCGTTCAAGTCGCTGCTGATGAGCATCCTGATTTCGCCGATGGTGGTGCCGATCGTGATCGTCAGCGTATCGAGCTACCTGTTCTTTGCCCCGCTGGGCTGGACCAACAGCTACCTGACGCTGATCGCCGTGCATGCCGCGCTGGGCGTGCCGTTCGTGATCATCACGGTCACCGCCACGCTGCAAGGCTTCAATCAGAACCTGGCCAAAGCGGCGGCCAGCCTCGGCGCCAGCCCGTTCACCACGTTCAAGACGGTTACGCTGCCCTTGATTGCGTCCGGTGTAACCTCCGGTGCGCTGTTCGCGTTCGCCACTTCGTTCGACGAAGTGGTGGTCACGCTGTTCCTCGCCGGCCCGAAGCAGACCACGCTGCCTCGGCAGATGTTCAGCGGCATCCGCGAGAACATCAGCCCGACCATCGCGGCGGTTGCCACCATCCTGATCGTGACTTCGGTGATCATGCTGCTGACGCTGGAATACCTGCGTGGCCGCAGCGAAAAGCTGCGTACGGCGGCAGCTGCCTGAATCACATGATCGATCCCCAGAAAAACACAACGGCAGGTCATCACCTGCCGTTGTGTTTTTAAAGTTCGAGCGCGTTCAACCATGGCTGGTGAGCTTGGCGATCAGCTCGCCCAGCGTCTTTTCCGCTTCCTCGTTGGCTATCTGGCAGGTGCCGGCATTCTCATGCCCACCGCCGCCATACTGCAGCATCAGCTCGCCGATATTGGTCTTTGATCCGTGGTTGAGAATGGATTTACCCGTGGCAAAAACCGTATTGAGCTGATGCAGGCCCCACATGATGTGGATCGAGATAGTGCAATCCGGAAACAGCGCATAGATCAGGAAACGGTTGGTGGCGTAAATGGTTTCCTCCTGGCGCAAATCCAGCACGACCAGCTTATCGTGGACCCGGCTGCAACGCAGAATCTGTTCGCGTGCCAGCGGTGCATGTTCCTGATAGAGGTCGATGCGTTCCTGTATATCCGGCAGTTGCAGAATTTCCTCGATGGCGTGATCGCGGCAGTAACTGATCAAATTCATCATCAGCTGGCAGTTGGAAATGCGGAAAGCCTTGAAGCGGCCGAGCCCGGTACGCGGGTCCATCAGGTAGTTGAGCAAGGTCCAGCCTTGCGGCGCCAGAATGTCGTCAACGGAGTAAGCGCCGGAATCTGCCCGGTCTACCGCTTCCAGCATGGTTTCGCTGATGGCGGGAAAGGCCTCCTTGCCGCCGTAGTATTCGTAGACCACGCGCGCGGCCGAAGGGGCATTCGGATTGATGATGTGATTGACCCGTTCACCCGCGTTGCGCAGCGTTTCGGAATAGTGATGGTCGAACACCATGCGCGCGGTCGCGACATAGGGCAGGTTGGTGGTGATGTCTCGGGTGGTGATCGCGATCCGGCCATCCTGCATGTCCTTGGGATGCACGAACAGAATGTCGTCAACCATGTTCAGTTCGCGCAGCAACATGGCGCAGACCAGGCCATCGAAATCGCTACGGGTAACCAGCCGGTATTTGGGTGTGCCAGGCATCGATATTCCTCTTACCTGTTGAATCCGGATTGAGCGTCAGCCGGCCTTGTTCTGTTCACGCCGCATCTCGCCCAGCCGGACCAGCACATACGCTATCAGTGCAAATACAAAAAACACCAGCAACATCCAGGCAATGCCCTGCAGGGTTTCGATGATGGTGCGGTAGATTTCCAGCACCCAGCGCTCGCTGGTCAACGACAGGATCTTGGCCTCCTTGTCCCAGCGCATCGGGCTGATGTATTTTTCCAGCTCGTAAATGCGCACCCCGGCGGAAACGCCCACCACCAGGATCGCGAATTTCAGGTATTTGAGCCAGGCCTCGCTGATTTCATCGGCAATGATGCGTTTCAGGATGCGGTCTATCGGCCCGGAAAAGGTCCCCGCTACCAAGAGGGATACCGCCAGCGCAATCAGCAGGGTAACGAGCAGCAGGGCAAGAAACATGATGCCTCCGGTTACTTCACATCGACCTGTTTGACCACTTTCAGCGCAGTGGCCACCATGCCGGCCACATCGGCGGCATTGGCTGGCAGCAGCATGGTGTTGCCTTCCTTGGCGATGTTGGCGAAGGCATGGATATATTGTTCGGCCACCTTGAGGTTGACGGCCTCGATGCCGCCGGGCTGGTGCACGGTTTTCGCCACCATTTCAATGGCTGCTGCCGTGGCGCCTGCCACCAGCTTGATCGCTTCCGATTCACCGGCTGCGCGGTTGATCGCGGCTTGGCGCTGCCCTTGCGACAGGTTGATGGCCGCCTGCATTTCGCCTTCCGACTTCTGGATCGCGGCGTTGCGCTGGCCTTCGGCCAGATTGATCTGTTCTTGGCGTACGCCTTCGGATTGCGCGATGCGCGCACGTTTTTCCCGTTCGGCCGTGATCTGCTGTTGCATGGCATGCAGGATTTCCTTCGGCGGGGTCAGATCCTTGATCTCGTAGCGCAAGACCTTCACCCCCCAGCTCTGGGCGGCATCGTCCAGTGCCGCGACCACGGCGCGGTTGATATCGTCGCGTTCTTCGAAGGTTTTATCCATTTCCAGCTTGCCGATCACCGAGCGCAAGGTGGTTTGCGCCAGCTGGGTAATAGCCATGACGAAGTTGCTAGTGCCGTAGGAAGCCAGCTTCGGATCGGTGACCTGGAAGTAGAGAATGCCATCGACCTGCAATTGCGTATTGTCGCGGGTGATGCAGATCTGGCTCGGCACATCGAGCGGGATTTCCTTGAGGATATGCGTGTAAGCCACACGGTCGATAAACGGGATGACAAAGTTGAGCCCCGGTTGCAGCACCGCATAAAAACGCCCCAGGCGTTCGACAACCCAGGCATGTTGCTGCGGAACGATCTTGACCGTTTTGGCGACGAAGATAATCGCGATGACAAGAAAGGCAATTGCAAATTCGATTGACATCAGTTTTGCTCCGGTTGGGTTTGATGGAGGATGAGCGTACTGCCACGTATGGCGACGATGAAATATTCGGCGTGCCCGCCTTCGGCGCCCTCGGCGAGTTCGGCATCCCATTGGCTGCCGCGGTATTGCACGCGTGCCAGGCGCGTGGCTTGCCAATCGAGCACATGAACCCGCTGGCCGATATCGAGCGAGGCATTACTGGCCGGGGGAAGGTGTTGGGCTTTCCAGCGCCGCAGCAGGATGGCAGCAATGATGCTGACGATAGCCGCTACGCTGATTTGCAGCGCAAAGGAAAAACCGATCCATGCGGCCAGTGCGCCACAGAGAAGACCCATGGCCAGTGCCAGTAAATAGAACGTGCCGGAGAGCATTTCAAGCCCGGCCAGAACAAGGGCGAGGATCAACCAGAGGGTGGCGGCGGAAAGGGGCATCAGGAATCCATGGGGGTTCGTGGGCTCTTTTTTTATAGGTGAGCAGGGCAGGGAGCGCAAAGAATGCGCAGTTTGGCGTGACTGGAAAATCGCCTATTCAAGCCGATGCGACGAGCGTGCAATAAAAAGCGCATCGAACGATGCGCTTTTTATCAGCATTCCATGCATGCAGAATCTTCTCAGCCTTTGCGAAGCACTTCCAGAATCTGGAGGATTTGCGGCAAGAGCTGTTTCTTGCGCGAAAGCACCGTGGGCAAGTCGAACATGTTGTCTTCCAGCCGCTTGTAGGGCAATTCCTTTTCGGCGGCGGGCCAGGGCGTGCAAAGCAGGATGCTGTGTTCCTTGATGATGTCGGTGACCAGCAGCATGGCCCAGGACAGATGGCGATCCTTGCGGATGCTGTTGAGGCTGGCAAGGATCTTGGCTTTGACTTCGTCGATATCGGCCAGCGTATTGACTTCGACCTGGCCCACGCCCACTGACAGACCGTTCTCGGTATATTCCTTGAAATCGGCGGACACCATCTGCTGCGGGTCGGCATTTTTCAGGCTGGCCATGCGCGACAGCATCAAGGTGCCGTATTCCTGCAGATCGACCTCTGCGAGCCGGGATAGCTCGGTGGCGTACATGCGGTCTTCGGGCGTGGTGGTCGGCGAGCGCAGCAGCATGGTGTCCGACAGCAAGCCGGAGAGCATCAGCAGCGCGGTGAGCCGGTCGGGTTCCACCCCGGCCATGCGGTAATGGGCGTAGACAATCGAGCAGGTCGATCCAATCGGCTTGGAATAGATGTAGATCGGCGCGCTGGTCTTTTCCGCGCCCATGCGGTGATGGTCGATGATCTCGCAGATTTCGGCATCGTCGGCGCCCAGAATCGCTTGGGACAGTTCGTTGTGATCGACCAAAATCAGTTTGCGACGCGGTTTTTCAATGAAGCTGGCCCGGTTGACCATGCCGGCGTAGCGGCCGTCGCGCAGCACCGGCAGCCCCCGGTATTCGGAGTTGAACAGCGTTTTCTTGGCCGTATCAAAGAGCTCGTCATGATCCAGGCACAACGGGCTGGTATCCATGATCTGCTTGACCGGCACGGACAGGCGCAATAGCCGGATGGTTTCCGCGGTATCGCATTCCGAGATATAGACCGTGCCTTCAAACCCCGAGAAATCCATATACGGTACTTCATCGCCGCTCTCGAATCCGGTCAGGATGATGGCAGGTACCTGATGGTTCACCGCGTGGTAGATCAGTTCCGGCCGGTGGCCGACCACGAGGATCGGCTTGCTGGATTCAAGCGCCTTGAGTCGCTTCACCGAGGTTTCAAAGCTCATGGCCCCGATCATGATCGGAGCGCTGAATTCCTCCTGGGCCCCCCGCTTCAGGAAACGGCCCGGCAGCACTTTCTGGATATTTTCTGCGCGAAAGGTCAACAGCGGACGGGATGTCAGGCTGCCTTCCACGAAGTGGTGGGTCATTTCATGGATGCCGATGATGCCGGCGAAGTTGTCTTCCCCATTGAAGACCGGCACGACCGAGATGGTGTGTTCTTCCAGATCCTCGAAGGCCATCAGCAGCGGATCGTTGCTGTCGAGCTGCAGGCCGTCCATCTCGGCAATGTCGAGCACGCGCGGCTGCACATCCTTCACGTAGGCAGGCGGTTCGACGCCGGCATTGGAAAACACGAACTTGGCCTGGTTGCCCAAGGGGCCGCATACGGCTGCCCGGTAACGGTGTTCGGGATCGATGGTGTTCTTGAAGCGCGCATAACTCCAGGCGGCGCAGGCCGAATCGGTGTCGGGGTTCCTGTGACCGATGACGATGATCTCTGACATTCTCTCTCCTCAGTGGCCAGCGCGGTGATAGCGTGAAAGGAATTCCTGGCCATTGCCCCTCTGTGGGGTCGATTTTGTGAATCAGCGTACTCCGGACGGGGCTGTTTGATCCATGCCGTCGGGCTGCTGTGGGTGCAATTTTTCGGTTCGGTAGTATGGAGACGTGCCACTACAGGGTCAACGTGGAGTTTTTACGATTTATGTCTTGTAAGGTATAGTTGAGGGTGTCGTTTTTTCGGCATCCGGGCCAAATTCAAATGCAACAAAAAAGCGCATCCCCAGGATGCGCTTTTTTGTCGGTCTTCGCCGGATCACGGAACCAGTTTTTCGATCCCGCCCATGTACGCTCGCAATGCCTCCGGCACGATCACCGAGCCATCGGCCTGCTGGTAGTTTTCCAGCACGGCAACCAGCGTGCGGCCGACCGCCAGACCCGAACCGTTCAGCGTATGCACCAGCTCGTTCTTGCCGGCTTCGTTCTTGAAGCGCGCCTGCATGCGGCGGGCCTGGAAGCCTTCGCAGTTGGAGCAGCTGGAAATCTCGCGGTAGGTGTTCTGCGCCGGCAGCCACACTTCCAGATCGTAGGTCTTGGCGGCGGAGAAACCCATGTCGCCAGTGCACAGCGCCACCACGCGGTAGGGCAGGCCGAGCTGTTGCAGGATGGCTTCGGCGTGGCCGACCATTTCTTCCAGTGCTTCGTAGCTCTTTTCCGGATGGGCGATCTGCACCATCTCGACCTTGTCGAACTGGTGCTGGCGGATAAAGCCACGCGTATCGCGGCCGTAGGAGCCGGCCTCGGAGCGGAAGCAAGGCGAATGCGCGGTCATCTTGATCGGCAACTCTTCGGCTTTCAGGATGGTGTCGCGCACGGTGTTGGTCAGCGAGATTTCCGAGGTCGAAATCAGGTACTGGGTCTGGTCATTGCTGGTGCCGCGCTCGACGCGGAACATGTCCTCGGCGAATTTCGGCAGTTGGCCGGTGCCGTACAGCACGTCGGCGTTGACGATGTACGGCGTGTACATCTCGGTGTAGCCGTGCTGGCCGGTATGGGTGTCGAGCATGAACTGCGCCAGCGCGCGGTGCATGCGGGCGATCTGGTTGCGCAGCACGGTGAAGCGCGCGCCAGAGAGTTTCGCGCCGGTTTCGGCATCGAGGCCGAGCGGCGTGCCAACATCGACGTGATCCTTCACCTCGAAATCAAAAGTCTTGGGCGTGCCCCAGCGGCGCACTTCCACGTTGGCACTTTCATCCTTGCCGGCCGGTACCGATTCGTTCGGCAGGTTCGGGATGGTCAGGAGCAGGCTCTGGACCTTGTCCTGAACCAGTTCGAACGCAATCTCGGCGGCTTTCAGCTCGTCGCCCAGCGTGGCGACTTCGGCCATGATCGGCGCAACATCCTCGCCCTTGGCCTTGGCTTGGCCGATGCGCTTGGAAGTGGCATTGCGCGTGGCCTGCAGTTCCTGCATGCGGGTTTGCAGCGCCTTGCGCTCATTCTCCAGCGCGGCGAATGCTGCGGTATCGAGTGCGAAATTGCGGTTGGCCAGGCGGGCGGCGACGGCGTCGAGGTCGTTACGGAGCAGTTGGATGTCGATCATGGTGGTGTGCGGCAATAATTATGAAATTGATGCTCGGATTCTACACCAAGCCAGCTTGCGCCGGGCTTGGTGGTACCCGGTCCCGTTGGTTCTTTTCCTGGTTTCCTGTGTTGTCATGCGAAAACTGGCCGTGGCGCTATTGTGCGAACCCGGTGTGAAACAATTCACTTGTGGCAGGAAGTGATTCAGGCAACAATCCGCCCCGCATTTTTGGAGATACCTAAACCATGAAAAAAATCCTGATTGTTTCCCTGATGGCCAGCTTCCTAGCGGGCTGCGCGACAGACGAGTTCGGCAATTCCCGATCCATGACCAATACCGAGAAGGGCGCGATTATCGGCGTACTGGGTGGTGCGGCTGCAGGTGCTGCGATCGATCACAATAAGCGCGGACGCGGTGCCCTGATCGGCGCGATCGGTGGCGGCCTTGCCGGCGGCGCGGTCGGCGCCTATATGGACAGCCAGGCCAAAGATCTGCAAAAACAGCTGGCGCCCGAAGTGGCGCGCGGTGCGATTTCCATCGACAAGCGCGCCGATAATTCGATCAAGGTGGTGATGACGGCGGCAACGGCGTTTGACAGCAATTCCGCCGTGGTGAAAACGGGGTTTCACCCGACGCTCAACAAGATTGCCGATGTGGTGAACAAATACGGCAAGACCACGATCACCATCGAAGGGCATACCGATAGCCAGGGTTCGGATCAGGTGAACCAGACCTTGTCGGAAAGACGCGCTGTGGCCGTGGATGAATACCTTCAAGCCAACAAGGTGGCTCCCCAGCGTTTGACGGCATTGGGTCGCGGCGAAAAGATGCCGGTGGCTGACAACGGCAGCGAAGCCGGACGTGCCCGCAATCGCCGGGTCGAGTTGCTGCTGGAACCCGTTGTCGGGAAGTAATGCCTGGTTTCAACCGCCCGAAAAAAACCGTCTGCCTGGCAGACGGTTTTTTTATGCGCGCAACGATCAGGCGTTGATCAGACGCACCGCCAGCGGTTCGCCGCCGGCAGCCAGGGCAAGCAGGCGGTCGATGTTGGGATGCTTGCCGGGGTTGGCCACGGCATCGGCGGTATGCTCGCCATACAGGCGCAGCCCTTTGTCTGCCGCACGCGCATCAATTGCGCCGAATTCCTGATATAGCGCGTGGTAGACCCGCACACTGCCCGCCTGGCCCGGTTTGTTTTCGATGCGGCCGGCAATGTGTGCCCCGGCCAGCAATTCGATGGCTGCAAGGTGGTCGATGGCGGGCAGGGTGGCAAGGGTTTCGGCAAAAGCCATGGTCGTTCCTTTCAAGAAAATCCAAAGGGCATGTCAACCGCGCAAAGCCATTGGCCGTTAATGGCTCAATCGCGCGATAAACGTTAAAGATTCAAAACCCTGGATTGTAAAGGAGTACCACGATGAATACCCTGATGAAAAGCCTGCTGTTGACTGCCGGTTTGGCGCTTGCCTATCCCGCCATTGCCGTAGGTCCACGCGCCCCGCAGGGCGACATGACCAAAGAGCAGCACATGAAATTTGCGGAAGAGCAGTTCAACACCATGGATACCAACAAGGACGGCAAGATCACCGCCGAAGAACGTGCCGCCCGGCGCCCTGGTCGCGGCATGGGGCCGGGCGCTTCGATGCCGGCGGAAGTGACCAAGGCAGAGCATATGAAATGGGCGGAAGAGCGCTTCAATCAGCTTGATGCCAACAAGGATGGCAAGATCACTGCGAGTGAGCGCACCGCCCGGCGCGGAGGGCGCGGCATGGGGCCGGGTGCCTCGATGCCGGCGGAAGTGACCAAGGCAGAGCATATGAAGTGGGCGGAAGACCATTTCAACCTGCTGGATGCCAACAAGGACGGCAAGATCAGCGCGGAAGAGCGTCAAACCATGCGCGGTCAGAAGGGCGGCATGATGCGCGATGGCCATGGTCCACGAGGTGGTTGGCGCACACCGGCTTCTGTGCCTGCCGGCAAGTAAGGCCGGGTGGATCTGCAGTTTGTAATATGTGATGTGTTTCGGGACTCTCCCGGCATAAGCAAAACGGCCCGGACGATTAAATCGTCCGGGCCGTTTGTTATTGGGGGCGCTGCAGAACCTGAATGCTTTAGGCTCCTGCGTTGGCTGTGCCTTCCCAGACAATCCGCCAGTTGCCGTTTTCCTGTTTCCAGTACAGGCGTTTTTTCATGCGGTTGCTGAGGTTGT
>Ga0316604_10002464_pt1 | contig 14180 bp, 12 predicted proteins | sample OWC_soil_day20_C_FD_207650 | JGI IMG/M metagenome (GOLD analysis project Ga0316604, IMG submission 207650) | Wetland soil microbial communities from Old Woman Creek delta, Ohio, United States - OWC_soil_day20_CT | ecosystem: Environmental > Terrestrial > Soil > Wetlands | place: USA: Ohio... | reverse complement strand
CTGGCTACACTGCCGGGTGCCGTCTTTTGTTTTTTTATGGGACTCTCTTAGCGCGACAGCCCCTTTATTATCTGTATCGATCGTTATCTTTATCTCTGTTCTTATATTTATCCCATACATTACGAACCAGCATAATAACTCCGCCAAGGATCAACAAGTTTAGTATCATACCAAAGATCCCAGACATGCCGCCTCCCATATGTCCAAAGCCAAACAGGCTGCCCAGTAAGCTGCCGGTTAGAAAACCGCCGCCGATCATGCTGGCATTTCGCCAGAATCCGCCAGTAGATTGGGATGGATTGTTTTGTTGCACATCAGGTGTTGTCTGTTTCGCAGGAGCTTTATCACCAAAACTGTTGGCAGGCGCCGAGGGTTTATAAGTGCCTCCCGTATTTCCTGGTGCTGCCGATTTACTAGGCGAACTGCTGGATGACGGTGCAGAAAATGATTTCGAACCAGAAGATGACCTAGACCCTGAGCTGCTTACCGCAGCAAAACATACAGTACTAAGAAAAACAAACAGTAACGTAAATACTATAATCTTTCTCACTGAAATCTTTACTCCTCCTTATGAACTTTCACATCTCCTGGAAAGGCATAAATAGCTGACAAATTAGGCAATTCTCCGCTTAAATAACGATCAATATCATGAATATCAACAAAGAAGGAACAATTCACTTCTAAATATCCCTGTTCTTTATTTTTTGTCAGCGTTTTTAAGTGTTCCCGCAACTTGTGACACTCCGCTTCCGAAGCAGTAATATCTAGTGTTACTAATGGCACTCCATATTCCCGCAGTACATCTTGTAAACTTATTCTTTCAGACATAATGATCCCCTTTCTTTAACCTTACTATAATGAACAAACCTCATCAGCCCAAGCTACTGCTTTTTTATAATCATCAGGGATATGTTTTTCCTCGATACCTAAACTAGCAGCACAAGTCATAAAAGTTTCCCACTGCGCTCTTTCATAGAATAACACCAGATGATAGATCTTGCCGAAATCATTATATTCTCCTAATAATGCACTTTTAATCTCTTCACTAATAGGCAGCTCAGCCATAATATCTTTGAGAGGTCTGCCAATGAAGACATCAATTAAGGAAAACATCCCCATCATAAACAATTCTGACTCCCGTCCTTTAAATCCTACTCGTTCAGCAAGTAATTCAGAAAATTTTGCCCGTACTAACGAGGTAACAAGAATACCATCTGTTTTATTATCACCAACTGTCCGCATAACAATTAAGGATACCCATTTAACAATCTCATTTTTCCCCATTAACACTAAAGCATGTTTCACAGAGGAAATTTCATTTGTTAAACAAAAAGCTGCAGAGTTAATAAATCGCAACAACTGATAAGACAAGGCTAAATCATACATAATGAATTTTTCAATTGCATTAAAGTTAAAATTTTCTTTATCTAGCTCCTGTAGTACTCTAAGAACCCGTAACTGATTAATTTTACTACTCGGAGTCGCTTTTCCTCTCAGAACCAGAGGCTTACTAAAAAAATATCCCTGAAAGTACGAGTAACCCATTTTTACAGCTTGCTCAAAATCAGCTCGCGATTCTACTTTTTCAGCTAAAAATTTGATGTTTCGTTCACCAACACTGCTCATAATCCTTTTCCTATCATGCCCAGTGGTGGTTAAAAAATCAACTTTTATAATATCAGCAATATTCAGCAGAGGCATAAATTTAGGATGAAAGACAAAATCATCTAATGCTAATATATATCCTGCTTGTTTTATTTTTTCACAAGCCTTGATCAATTCGGCAGTTGGTTCCACTGTCTCTAATATTTCAATTACGACTAACTCTTTAGGTAATAGCAGAGGTATTTCCTTTTTTATCAGATTCTCTGTAAAGTTAACAAATGCGCGTTTACCACCAGTAAGAACATCCATACCAATTGCAAAAAAACTGTTACAGATTACCTCAGATGTCGCTTGATCACCATCAGTGCAAGTACATGTGTTTTCATAGCTGTCTCGAAATAACAGTTCATAGGCAAAAAGCTTTTGACTTTTTGTAAAAATAGGCTGCCTCGCTACAAAAACATCCACTTCGTATAGCCTCCTCTGCCGCATATACCTTTTAAAACAAACCTTCCTAGAGTATATCTAAAAAGGTTTGCCAACTTAAATTCCTTATTCAATACTAATAATGAAATCATAATGCGGCTGGCCACCTAAATATAATTCAATCTGGACAGCAGGCAAGTGGACTGCCAGATCATCTGCCAATACCTGTGCCTCTTCTTTTGGCAGGCTAGCACCATAATACAAGCTAACTACTTCATCCTCATCATCTAATAAAAATTCCACCATACTACGTAGTGCAGCACCTACATCATCCGCATCAACAATTACTTTGCTATCCTGCACGCCAATGTATTTACCAGCCGCTACCGTATGGCCGTTTACGACACTATCACGCACAGCCATTGTAACCGCTGCAGCCTTTACTTCTTTACTCCGAGCCGTCATACGAACCATGTTATCTTGTATGGAAAGATTGGCATCAAAAGCCATTAATGCCGCCAAACCTTGGGGCACATTTGTAGTTGGTACAATTTCCACTCGATTACCTAATAGTTTTTGTGCTTGACCTACTGCCAAAAGAATATTTTTATTGTTAGGCAGAATAATATATTTTTCGCTATTACCCCGATGCACTGCATCAATAAAATCTTCCACAGGCGGATTCATAGTCTGTCCGCCCATAATAACAGTTGCAGCTCCCATTTGCTTCATAATATCAGCCAAGCCCTGGCCCGCAGCTACACTGATGATAGCTACTTGGTTATGCCCTGGCACTACATCTAGAAATTCATGGCGCTGCTGATGCTGATCAGCCATGTTATCAATTTTTATATCATGCAACGTCCCCCAGGACATCGCTGACTCCAGTACCACTCCTGGACGAGCTGTGTGAATATGCACCTTCATGACATCGCTGCCCGCCGCTACGACCAAAGAATCTCCCATAGGGAGCAACTGTTTTCTTACATCAGCGGTATTGAGGCTACAGTGTTTCACCAAAAATTCAGTACAGTAGGGATGTGTAATATCGACTCCTGTATATTCAAGAGAAGCAACGCGCAAATTACTGTCAAAATTAGCTTCAGGACCTGAAGACTCTCCACTCAGACCTTCTAAGCAACCGGATAAAAATACGATAAGCCCTTTGCCGCCCGCATCTACAACTCCGGCAGATTTTAATATTGGCAATAGATCTGGAGTTTTCTTTAATTCTACTTCACCAGCTTTAATAGCTTCCGATAAAACATCCATAAAATCTAAACCATCCCTCACCGCTCGGTGAGCCCCCTTGGCAATTCCTTTAGCCACAGTGAGAATGGTCCCCTCCACGGGTTTTGATACGGCACGATACGCATACAATACACCATATTGAAAAGCTTTACCGACTTCAGATGATGTGGCTTGGTCCTTACCAGCTAATCCTCTAGCAATACCACGAAAAATCTGGGATAAAATTACCCCGGAATTTCCTCGTGCCCCCATAATCGCACTATCTGCCGCCCGCTTACTCAAAGGACCGATGCCAACCTCCGGAGCCTCTTTTACAGCCTGGGCAACTGCTCTTAATGTTAATAACATATTCGTACCAGTGTCACCATCAGGCACTGGAAAAACATTTAAACTGTTAATATGTTCATGCTCTCGCATAAACGTTTGGTATGCCCCAAGTATCATACGACGAAAATCATTACCTGTAAGCCATTCAGTCTTCCCCTGCATTATAAAATCCTCCTACATAGAAATATTGCGATTTAGATTTTTTCCTGGAAAACTAAGCCTAACAAGCCTGGTCCTAAATGGGCACCTAATACGGAGCCAATCTTTGCAGGTAATATAAGAGTTTTTGGATACATCTCTTGTATTCGTACCCTCAAAGCTTCCCCTTCTTCCGGGACATCAATGTGGCCTATACCAATATATTCTAAATTCTGATACTTTTGCAGCTCATCTAACATGCGATTCACTACTCGCTGTTTGGTACGAACCTTATCCATAACAGCAACTCTGCCATCAACTAAATACAGTAAGGGTCTTATTTGCAGTATACTGCCAAACAAGGCAGAGGCACCGCCAATCCGTCCCCCTTTATATAAATACTCTAAAGTATCCGGAATTAAGAACGTGTGCGTCGCTTTTACCATGGTTTCTAATCTGTCAATAATATCTTTAGCGGAACAATTGGCCAAAGCCATCTCTAGTGCGGTCTTAGCCATCTGCACCATACCAACCGACGCAGTACCTGAATCAATTACGTGAATTTTTTTCCCGCCGATCATGTTCGCAACCGACCTGGCACCTTCTGCAGTACCGCTTAATCCCCCTGATACACTGATAATAATTATTTCTTTACCTGCTTTAATAAGAGGCTGACAAACTTCTATGAAATCACCTGGCGCCGGCTGTGATGTTTTAGGATGTTGTTTTGTCTCTTGAGAAATGTGAAACAACTCTTTTGTAGAAATCTCATTTTCCCGCCACTCCTGGTCACCAACCCGTACCTTGAGGGCTACGACATGTAAATTAGGATGCCCAGCAAGCATTTCATCAGGCACTTGCCCAATGCTATCGACTACAATGTGTATTTGAGACACAGATAAACTCCTCTCAATCTAAGCAGGCTATTGCCCCACCATATAAATATTTATACTTATGTTACATTTTATCAAAAAATGCGTTATAAATACATACTTTTTTTCCTGCTACGCCTTAAGTACAGCATCGGCCCCAGCCGTGTTTATACTTACGCTTGGTACTTTGCCAGAGCAATTATTTCTTGCAAAAAGGAAATCAGCAAAAAAACGCGAAAGTAATACTATTTATAGAGATACTGTATCTGTTTCGTCCCTGATTCGGGAAAAATGAAACTCTTGATCCTTCCTATTTTTATACAAACCAGGAATTCATATTCTGGTACAAATAAAACCATATATAAAAGGAGCACATTAATGGAAAAAAATCTACTCTTTGCATTAGATATTGGAACACGCAGTGTAGTCGGCCTCGTGGGGGAAAAAGTAGATAATAGCATTCAGATCATTGCCTCTCATCGCCAAGAGCATCGTACTCGCGCGATGATGGATGGACAAATTCATGATGTTCCAGAAGTAGCAGCGATTATTGCCGAAGTAAAAAATGCATTAGAGACCTCTTGCGGTCCCTTGAAGAAAGTCTCAGTAGCCGCGGCTGGTCGAGCTTTATGCACCATTCAATCTAGGGCTGAAATTGAAATGTCAGATAGGGGTGTGCTCACATCCAGTGATGAGCACGCTCTAGAACTGGCAGCTATCCAATCGGCTCAACATAAATTAGCTACATCCAATACCATATCCGACCCCACCTCTTATTATTGTGTAGGGTATAGTGTCGTTAGCTTCATCCTGGATAAGACGCCGTTAAAAACCTTAGTGGGGCAACGAGGTAAAAAAGCTACGGTTGAACTAATTGCAACCTTTCTGCCTAGACAAGTTATCGATTCTTTGCAGTCAGCTATCACCTCTGTCAATTTAGAAATAGCCACTCTCACCTTAGAGCCTATCGCAGCAATTAATGTATTAATTCCTCAAACCATGCGTCATTTGAATCTAGTCCTGGTTGACATCGGAGCAGGTACATCGGATGTGGCCATTACGAAAGATGGTTCGATTATTGCTTATGGCATGGTTCCCTGTGCCGGTGATAAAATTACGGAAGCTATTTCCCAGCAATATCTTTTGGACTTCAATGTGGCAGAGACGGTCAAACGCCAGCTTACGGCTAATGAATCCTCTACCATTACCCTCACCGATGTATTAGGTCTTCCCCAGGAAATAGCCATAAGTGAAATTATTAAAAACATTGAACCCCATGTAGCTGAATTGGCACAATTAATTGCAACCCAGATCATATCCCTCAATGTTACGGCCCCTCAGGCGGTTCTCTTAGTTGGTGGTGGTTCCCTCACCCCGATGATTTCCGAAGCATTAGCCCAATGCCTTGACATGCCAGCGCCGCGAGTAGCGGTTCGCCGCCCGGATATAATCGAAGGCATTAGCCAAATTCCGACTGACCTTTGTACCCCTGATGCAGTCACCCCTCTTGGGATTTTAAAACTTTCTGCCAGCCGTACACTTAATTTTATGAATGTTACCTTAAACGAACAACCCTTGCATCTCTTTAATCTGGGTCACTTAACCGTTGCAGATGCTCTGTTAGCTGCGGGTATTGACACGCGGAGTCTCCATGGCAAACCAGGGCTTGGCATCACCATTGATATTAACTCCCAAACCAACTTCTTTCCCGGCACCCATGGCACTCCTAGTCTCATTGAACTAAATGGTCATAAAGCTACCCTTTCTGAACTGCTGCAGGAAGATGATGTGATCAAAGTAACCAAAGGCACAAGTGGCACCATGCCCTCTCTTTGTCTTTCCGATATTTTTGATATTCTTCCTTCCTATCTTATTTCTATCAATGAAAAGCCTTACGAAATATCTCCGATTATTACTATTAATGATGAATTAGCCCAACCAGATGCAGTACTAGCCGATAGAGACCAAGTACTTTACCGTGTGCCGAGTACCCTAGAAGAAGTTCTGGACGCAACTGGAAACCCTATGGATGTCCCGCCTTACCACTATATTATCAATGGCAGTGAACGAGAATATAGTATTTGGCGCAAATACACCATAAACGGAAAGACCGCCACAGCTGCCAGCCCCGTAAGCGCCAACGACCAGATCATGATTTCGCCTCTTTGCGAACCAACTCTGGGTGAACTATTAGGGCTCAATAACGATGAGGAGCATTCCATCACCGTATTATTCAATAAAGTTAAGTGTAGTATCCCCCTTCGTCGCTATACGATCATCATGAATGATAAAGTCTCTCAAATCACAGATATTGCCCCCAATGAAAGTTTCATTCATTTTTCTTCTACCGAACAAGAACATCCCATGATTAGCGATGTACTACTGGCTGCCAATTTCAATCCGAAAACCATTCCTCCTGGCAGTATTGTCAAGATTCTTTTAAATAATCAACCGACAGAATATACATCCCTTGTAAAAAACGGTGACGAGATTACTCTTGTGGTAACTTGATTCTTCTAAAACTATATTGATTCTTTTTTGCAAGTGTTTGCAAATTGTGACATACATCACATTTATTCTTTCCCAATACCATTATAATGAATAATGTAATAAAAAATGGTAAGGGGGATATGATTCATGAGCATGTTTTGTCGTCAATGCGAGCAAACCGCTGGAGGTACAGGCTGTACTAAGGTAGGGGTTTGCGGTAAAAATGAGGATATTGCCAGTCTGCAAGATACACTTGTTTTTGGTCTAAAAGGAATTTCTGCATATGCCCACCATGCTAGAGAACTTGGTGCTAGAGATGAACAAGTCGATGCTTTTATGCATGATGCTTTATTCTTTACTCTCACAAATGTTAACTTTAGCTTAGAACGCCATATTGAAATGGTATTAAAATGCGGTGAAATGAACCTTAGAATCATGGAAGTGTTAGATAATGCCCATGTTACTCGTTTCGGTTCACCAGCTCCTGCACAGGTATTTACAGGCACTAAAGCTGGCCCTGGCATTGTGATCACAGGTCATGATCTCTTAGATCTTGAAGAATTATTAAAACAAACAGAAGGTACAGGCGTTAACGTTTATACTCATGGAGAAATGTTACCTGCTCATTCCTATCCTGAACTTAGAAAATACAAACACTTAATTGGAAATTTCGGCACTGCATGGCAAAATCAGCGCACAGAATTCGAAAATTTCTCTGGCGCTATTTTAGTAACAACAAACTGTGTAATGCCGCTTACTGACAAATGTTCCTATGGAGATCGCATTTATATGCGTAATATTACAGGTCTACAAGGTGGCAAACAAATCCTTGACCGTGATTTCTCCGAAATTATTGCCCATGCAAAATCCTTACCAGCTCTGCCTGAAACAGCTGGCGACTATACAATTGCTACAGGTTTCCATCATAGTGTTATCCTTAGCTTGGCTGACAAAGTGGTCGAAGCGGTTAAAGCCGGTAAGATCAAACGTTTCTTCTTAATTGGCGGTTGCGACGGTGCAAAACCTGGTCGTAACTACTACACTGAATTGGCACAAAAGGTACCTAAAGATTGCGTAATATTAACCGTAGCTTGTGGTAAATATCGCTTTAACAATTTGGACTTTGGTGATATTGACGGCATTCCTCGCCTCTTGGATTTAGGACAATGCAACAATGCCTTCTCAGGCATTCAAGTAGCAGTAGCCTTAGCTAAAGCATTTAATTGCGGCGTAAATGACCTGCCACTTTCCTTTGTTCTATCTTGGTATGAGCAAAAAGCAGTAGCGATTCTCTTAACTCTGCTTCACTTAGGAGTCAAAAACATTCGCATTGGCCCTACACCACCTGCTTTCATCTCACCAAATGTATTCAAAGTATTAAATGAGTCTTTCGGTTTACAGCTGATTACCACTCCTGATGAAGATCTAAAAGCCATTCTTGGCTAAATAAAAAATCCTGGATGAAATTCATCCAGGATTTTTTTATGAATCAGAAAGTATACTTGGGGCTAAAAAGAAAGCACTGAAACGCGAAGACACGATCTCTTTGAATGTCTTTTATTTTGATTCTTTCGTACACTTAGGAAATTAATCGTCTTAAATATTCCACATCCAGAATTCTTATTTTCTGACCGTCAAAATCGATGAATTTATCTTTTTTCAGAGAACTTAACGTCCTTGTTACCGTTTCCCTTGTTGTCCCCACCAGATTTGCTAAGTCTTGCCTCGATAAATCAAGAGCAAGTTCAATTACTCCATTGTCTTTGATATCACCTTGTTCCTGGCTTAAGCGCAATAACACTTCTACGGTACGTGACATTACATCATTCAAAGCCAAGTTTTTAATTTTCTGCTGTGCATAGATTAATCGCTGACTTAACGCTTTTATTAACTGTAGAGCCAGCTCATTATTCGTAAGTACCAGCTGTTCTAAGTCTATATTACGTATCATACCAATACAGGAAGGCTCTACTGCCACAGCAGTCGCCGGATAAGGCCGGTTATTAAACATCAGCACCTCAGCAAAAATCTCTCCTGCCCCTAAGATCTTAATAATATGTTCCCGCCCATCATCAGAAGTTCTCAGAACCTTTACTTTGCCGCTTTTTACATAATGAAAGCCTTCACCCGTATCACCTTCAAGAAATATAATCATGCCTTTGCGAAAGCGCCGCTCAATTGTATGATTATGAATAATCTCCAATTGCTTTTCCGGCAGCCTTGCAAAAACAGGTATCTCTCTTAGATATTCCCATCCCTCTTTATTGCTTTCCAAAATACTCATCGCCACCTCTCACTACTTTCTTGTTCCTTTGTAAGCAAAAAATGACAGGCAATCGCCTGATAGCCTGCCGCTGCAGCCGTTAATTGATTTACTTTTAGATTCTCATCAGCAATATGCATATCCTTCTCACAGCCAGGACCAAAACCGATGGTAGGAACGTTGGCTATCGCAGCGGAGTAACTAGCATTCGTGGAAATAGTATAAGTGGAAAGTGCAGGGGTAAAACCAGCTTTACCTAAGGCTTGTTGGGCACCACTTACCAATTCATGTTCAGGAGATAGTATCCACCCAGGGAAAAACCGTTTTCCCGATAAATATTGTCCTGTATAGCACTCAAGACCAGACTCAGCAATCCCTACCTCTGCGCTAAAGTCAGCATCCTGGTGCTGCAATATAGCAATGGCTCTATGAATTGGCTGCAAGATATCTGCTTCTAATTCATCCTGGACCATATACCGATCAAATGTAGCCCAACATGTATGGGGCACTGTAGAACTCCCCGGAGAGGGAGCTGAGGCGATACTTACTAGTTCTAGACTCCCCTGCCCTAATGAGCTAACTGAAAAGGTTGTTTGCTTCTTAATTTCTGCTACTAAATTTAACATCATATCACTGGCATTCTTCCCTGCTAAGGGAACAGCAGAATGAGCGGCCTTTCCTTTCGTCATCACGATCACTTGAGCGCGCCCCCGCTGCCCATAGCAAATCGCCAAATCAGAAGCTTCTCCAACAATCACATAATCCGGCTTCATTACTTGGATCACTTGGCGAAAGGCCAATCCTTCAAACTGCTCCTTGCCAACTGTACCGGATACAAATACAGATCCAGATAGTTTATCTTTATATTGGATCAAAGGTGCCAAGCCACATATCATAGCAGACAAAGCTCCCTTCATGCTCACAACCCCACGGCCATAAATACGTCCATTCTCAACCAATCCCTCAAAAGGATCATGAATCCATATTTCAGTACCACTCACAGGTATCGTATCGATATGACTATCAAACAACACTTTAGGACCTGGATGGTTTCCGCGAATCTCACCAATTACATTGCCCACGCCATCAATCCAAGCCGAATCATACCCCAAAGCAAGCATCTTCTCTACTAACAAATCTGCAAATTCTTGTTCTTGCCCTGTATAGCTAGGAACTTGCACTAACTCCTGACATGTCTTTATGATCAAGTCTTCATCAACTGGCCCAAGAGGTCCACAAATCTGTTGATTATCCATTCTACTTCTCCCTTTTTCTACCTAACTTTCAATAGCCGCATTAGCGTATTACAATTATATATAAAATTATCAATTTCGATTCCCTTCTCACTAAATCCTGCATAATAAGAAAAACGCTGCACATCTTTTACCAACATATAAATCGAACCACAAAAACACAAAGGACACAAAGGGCTTTATTTATATTTTTTTGTGTACTCCTTTGTGTGCCGCGGCAGCGGCATCGTGCCTTTGTGGTTCATATTTCTTATATTTTTACACTTACAAAACTTATAAACTCTAGTGCATAATGAAATCATAACTACATCGGATAAAACGGTCTCAGCGTCCTATCTATGGCAGGAAATCTTCAACCGGTCACGAAAAGAAATAAATAGACTTATCTATTATTCGGTGACGACTGCCATGTATCACACTGATTTGGAGCATATTTAGCAACGTTAACTATATAAGGAGCGCATACATTATCATGATCATTATTGTACTACTACTCTATAGTGCCATTAATTTTTATATTGGGATACGAGGCTGGCAATCCTTACGAAGGAAATTATCTCTTATTTTCTCCATAAGTTATCTCTTTATTTTCAGTTTTTTTGCATTGAGTTACCCTCTGGGCAGTTTCATTCAAAAACTCTCTCCTTCAACCCTTGGTGATACCCTTCTTTTGACTGGTTCCTTTTGGCTCGGCATGATCTATTATTTATTTTTATTTACTCTCTTTATTGATATTCTGCGTTTCATCGATACATACAAACCCTTTTTACCTCTAAAATTAAAACAACATTCTTTGCGGGTGGCTGCCACCGTTTTTCTGGTCACAACCTGTCTGATTGCTTATGGTACGTGGAACGCTCGTCACCCAGTGACCATCAACTATGAGATCACGATACCAAAAACAGCAGGAACAAGTTCTTTAGAAACCTTACAAGTCGTCATGGTCTCTGACATTCATTTGGGACAGATTGTTGATAATCGTCGTTTAAAACGATTAGTCAATCGAATTAATCAACTAGAGCCTGATATTGTACTGATTCCTGGGGATATTATTGATAATGATATCAATGTTCTGCCAAATCAGCATATGATCGAGACATTTCGGAAACTTCGACCTAAACTAGGTACCTATGCGGTATTAGGAAATCATGAATATTTCGATCAGCAAACAGATCTTGCTATTGAATATCTAGAGCAAGGCAATATCCATATACTCCGGGATCAATGGACCCTTGTTGATAATAGTTTTTATGTGGTAGGCCGGGATGATCTTGCCAAAATGCGTTATATAGGAGCCTCTCGACAAGACCTGAAAACTGTCATGGAAGGCATTGATCATAGGCTGCCGATCATCCTTCTTGACCATCAACCTAAAAATTTACAAGATGCAGTCGATCAAGGAGTTGATTTGCAACTATCAGGACATACTCACTTGGGGCAATTATTTCCGAATAGTCTAATCACGAAAAAACTCTACGAATTAGACTGGGGTTATCTACAGAAAGAAAGTTTACAGGTGATCGTTTCTTGCGGCTTCGGTACATGGGGTCCTCCTGTCCGTATTGGCAATTCACCAGAAATTATTAACCTAACCATTCACTTCGCAAAGTGATTTTGGAAATACAAGCTTTCTTTTCCTAAAAAAGAATAATTATTGACAATTATATAACCCCATGATATTATATAGGCAAACAAAGATATAAATACCCTGCAAGGGGAGTAGCTGTACAGTATCTGCCGTCAACACGGATTCATCCCGGCTATACTGGCAATCATAATTGCAAGCAAGACCTTGCCTCATATCTAACAGTATGTGGGCAAGGTCTGTTTACTATATCTTGATTTTTACTCAAAAAACAAAATGAAAAGGAGGCTTTTTTATAATGAACAATCTAAAAACAACCTTATTGTTAGCAGCCCTAACAGGTCTATTAATGGCAATTGGTGGTCTATTTGGCGGCAGATCCGGAGTAGGTATCATGCTGATAGTCTCCTTGGCTATGAATTTAGGGAGTTATTGGTTTAGTGATAAACTGGTTCTGCGTATGTACAGTGCCCGAGAAATTACAGCTGAGCAAGGGCCTGACCTCTTCAAGCTGGTAGCCAATCTTGCCCATAGGGCAAACTTGCCGATGCCTAGAGTCTACGTAATTGATTCCGATGTCCCTAACGCCTTTGCTACAGGACGCAGCCCTCAATATGGTGTTGTCGCAGTTACTACCGGGATTATGAAAACTCTATCTTATGACGAATTGTCAGGTGTTATCGCCCATGAATTAGCTCATATTAAAAATCGCGATACACTCATTAGCACCGTTGTTGCTTCAATCGCAGGCGTTATTACCTGGATCGCCCACATGGCTCAATGGTCAGCCATCTTCGGTATGGGGCGCAGCAATGAAGACGATAATGGCGGCGGTCTTCTAGGTACGCTATTTACTATCGTATTAGCCCCAATTGCTGCAACTCTTATCCAATTAGGAATTTCTCGTTCAAGAGAATATATGGCCGATGAAATTGGTGGTGCCATTTCAAACAATCCATTAGCATTAGCAAGTGCTTTAGAGAAAATTGATTATTATGCCAAACATAAAGTGCTGCCTGCTTCCACACCATCTACCTCCCATTTATTCATCATTAACCCATTAAGCGGGACGGGACAATGGATGACGAACTTATTTAGCACTCATCCAGCTACCGCTGAGCGTGTAGCACGTCTCAGAGAACAAGCCCGCAGAAGGTAATATAAGAAAGGAGGCTGCCCTCAACATAGGTTTAGAAGACTTATGGTGGGGGCAGCCTCCTTTTTTATCGTATAAAATTTAAATGACAGAGAGGTAAAGAAAAACAGTTGAAATGCGAAGACGCAAAGACGCTTACGCGTACACAAAGGACACAAAGGAGGATTTTATTTTTGCTCTGTGCATTGACAGCTTCTTATGTTTGAGTAGATTAACAATCATAGTCAAAACCAATAATTTTGATTGTTATTATGAATTTTACGCATGGCTAGTAATGATATATACTACTTATATAACATGGAGGCGAAGAAAATGTACATTTTAAAATGTATTGCGCAAATTGGTGGATTACTAGGAATTGCCCTATTGGGTAATAAAATAACGCAGGTATTTGATTTGCATTTTCCTGGTAGTATATTAGGAATCTTATTTATTTTTCTTTTATTAGAAGCAAAAATCATTTCTTTAGAATGGGTCGAGACAGGTGCCAACCTTCTCATTGCAGAGTTAATTCTATTTTTTATTCCATCAGCTGTCGGAGTGGTTCAGTATAAACAGTTAATCATAACCAATGGAGCAAGTTTTGGATTCGTTATTTTTCTTAGCACCGTAACGGTGATGGTTTCTACGGGATTACTTGCCGAATTCTTGAATAAGATAGGAAAGGGACGATAATATGTTAGCAGGATTTAGCTTTATTATTACAATTCTTAGTTATGTAGGAGCAAAACTTTTATATAGAAAAAATCAATCCGTTTTTTTATCACCATTAGTCATCTGCCCTTTTGTATTAATCAGTTTACTATTATCATTC
>Ga0316604_10002463_pt1 | contig 14180 bp, 11 predicted proteins | sample OWC_soil_day20_C_FD_207650 | JGI IMG/M metagenome (GOLD analysis project Ga0316604, IMG submission 207650) | Wetland soil microbial communities from Old Woman Creek delta, Ohio, United States - OWC_soil_day20_CT | ecosystem: Environmental > Terrestrial > Soil > Wetlands | place: USA: Ohio... | reverse complement strand
GATCGCCGAACCGCTGGTCTCCAGCAGGCTGTTGATGCCGCTGCCGAGCTCCTTGTAAAAGCCTTCCAGCGTATCGGTGTCGAGCCGCGCTTCCAGGTCACCGGCCGACGCCTTGCTGATCAAGGCTGCCACTGAGCGCTGGGCATTCAGTTCAGCGGTCCGGTCCACCCACTCGCCGACCGTACCCAGGCGCTGGCCGCGCTCATTGACGATCGGATTGGTCAGGACGTTGTAGATGCGCCCACCGATATCCATTTCCGTGCTGCGCGTCTGTTGCAACTCACGCAGCGACTGCAGTGCCGCGGCCGGATTCTCGTAGAAGCTGCCGATATTGCTGCCAATGAAACGGTCGACCGAGAAATCCGGCTGCTTTTGCCGCAAGCCATCCTCGATGCTGCGCAAGGTATTGAGCAGGCCGCGATTGGCGTAAATTACCGTGCCGTCGTCATCGGCGATGCGCAGATTGGCCGAGACGCAATCCAGCGCGATGCGGATGCGCAAATTGTCGTTGGCCAGGCGAATGCTCTCCGCCACATTGAAACCCTGCTGAATCTGCATCGACTGCAAGCCCTGCAGCACCTTGCCCATTTCGTCATTGCGGGAAATATCGACATTGCGGGTGAAGTCGCCATTGGCCAGCGACTGCATGGTCTCGATGGTCGCGGCAATCGGCCGCGTCACCGAGCGAATGATCAGCGTTGCGATCACGATTCCGGCCGCGCTGGCAGCGGCAACCAGCAGCAGTACCCAGAGCCGCAACTGGGCCAACTCCTCGTTGCTGGACGACAACTGCGCCCGGCTCAACTCGCCCTGTTGCTGCAGCAACAGATCCGCCTTTTTGGCGGCTTCGGTGTACAACGGGTTGATCCGCTTGAGCAGGATTTCATTGGCTTCGCTGAACTTGCCTTCGGCCAAGGCCCCCCGGGCGGCCAGCAAACCGTCGCTGACAAAAAGCTGGCGAGCTTGCTGGTACTCATCGGCCAGGGCCTGCTGCTCGGTCGAGGCAACGGCCTTCTTATACGCTTCCCACTGCCGACCGATCTCGGCGATATTTTTGTCGATTGCCCCAAGATGGAAATCCAGGGTGTGATCGTGCGCCTTGGCGTAAGCCCCGCTCGGATCGTGCTGCAAGGCAAGCAAGACCTGCGACCGGTTGTCGGCCATCAGCTTGCCGATCACGGCCAGGGCCTGCACCGGCTCCAGACGATCGTGATACAGCCCTTCGACGGCATCGTTACTGCGTCCAACACCCCACAAGCCCATCCCGGCCACCAAGACCAGCGCCAGCAGCAAGGCGGCAAAACCGGCCACCATGCTGCTCTTCAGGGAAAGACCGGAAAGCAGGCCAGGACCACCGCTGACCACCTGGCCATGGCGGATCTGCGAACGCCCGGCCCGCTTCTCGCGGAACAGGCGATAGGCGCTTTCCGCCGCCGCAATCTGTGCCGGACTCGCCTTGCGGCGAACCGACATGTAGCCGGTAACCTGGCCGTTTTCAAGGATCGGGGTCGCCGTCGCCAGCACCCAGTAAAAATCGCCATTCTTGCAGCGATTCTTGACCAGGCCGGTCCACGGCCGCCCATCCTTTAGATCCTGCCAGAAATCAGCGAAGGCCTCGACCGGCATATCCGGATGCCGGACCAGGTTGTGCGGCTGACCAAGGAGCTCAGCCTGAGTGAAGCCGCTGATATCGATGAAGTCCTTGTTGATATAGGTTATCTGGCCCTTGAGATCGGTTTTCGAGACGATCAGGGTATCTTCGCCGAGTGTCACCTCGACATTGCTCACAGGAAGATTGGTTCGCACGTTCGCTCTGTAGGTTTAGTGATTGTTGTTAGAACTCGGCCCATTCGTCATCGCCGCGCACGATGCTGTCGGGTACTTTGGCCTGACTGGCACGATTGCCCAAACGAACCGGCTCCCGATACGGCAAGGCGGCCGGTGCCTGGCGGGCGGACGGGACGCTGGAGCGCGGCGGAGCAACGCTCCGTTCGACATTGTTCGTCAAGGCAAATACCGAAACCGACTGGGCCAGGCTGCGCGCCTGCTCTTCCAGGCTTTCGGCGGCAGCAGCGGCCTGCTCGACCAGCGCGGCATTTTGCTGGGTGACCTCGTCCATCTGGCTGACGGCCAGACTGACCTGCTCGATGCCGGCGCTTTGCTCCCGGCTGGCGTCGGAAATATCGGCCATGATCTTGGCCACGCGCTTGATGCTCGCCACCACCTCTTCCATCGTCCGCCCGGCCTGGTCGGCCAGCCGGTTGCCGGCCTGCACCTTGTCGACGGAATCGGAGATCAGGCCCTTGATTTCCTTGGCCGCTGCCGCACTGCGCTGGGCAAGATTGCGCACTTCGGTGGCGACCACTGCGAAGCCCCGGCCCTGTTCGCCAGCCCGGGCTGCCTCGACGGCGGCATTGAGGGCGAGGATATTGGTCTGGAAAGCAATGCCGTCGATGACGCCGATGATGTCGGCGATCTTGTTGCTCGACTGATGGATGGCGCTCATCGTCTGCACCACCTGGCCGACGACTTCGCCGCCCTTGACGGCAACTTGCTGGGCGTTGCCGGCCAGCTCGTTGGCCTGCCGCGAGTTGTCGGCATTCTGTCTGACCGTGCTGGTCAGCTGCTCCATGCTGGAGGCCGTTTCTTCCAGGCTGCTCGCCTGCTCTTCGGTGCGGCTCGACAGATCCTGGTTGCCCGAGGCGATTTCCTTGGCCGCCGTATTGATCGAGTCCGTCGCATCCTTGATCGACAAAATGATCTCCTGCAGGTTGTCGACCGTAACGTTGGCATCATCCTTCAGCTTGCCGAGCATGCCTTCATACTGGGTATCGATCTTTTGCGTCAGATCGCCGCGCGACATCCGGGCCAGCATCGCGCCGACATCGTCGAGAGCACGGGTATTGGCGGCCAGCAGGTTGTTGATGCCTTCCGAAATCTGCTTGAAGAAGCCGGTCATGTGGCCCGCGTCGAGACGCTTGCTGAAATCGCCGGCCACCGCCGCATCGATAATATCGGCGACTTCCTTTTCGATGGCCACTTCGGCGGTGCGATCGCGCCACTCGACCACCGTCCCCAGGCGCTCGCCGCGCTGATTGACGATCGGGCAGGCGACCAGGCTGAAATAGCGGCCGCCGATGTCCATTTCGGCGCGGTGCATGCCTTTCAAGCCGGCCAGCAGATTGCGCTGGTGGCTGGGTTGCTTGTGATAGATGTCGAAGTTGGAGCCGAGCATGGCATCTGCCCGAAAATTGGGCAGTTGCTTGCGCAGGTCGCTTTCGGCGGCGCGCATCATTTCCAGCACCGCCGCATTGCAGTAGATGATCTTGCCGTCCGGGTCCGCCACCATCACGTTGTTCGAGGTGACATCCAGCGCCACCTTGATGCGCAGCGTCTCATCGGCCACCCGGCGGTCGGCCTCGATGCGCGACTTCAGTTCAGAACGCATTTTCTCCAGGGCCCGCATCAAGTCGGCCACCTGATCGCTGCCGGAAACCTCGATCCCCTGTTCGAGATCGCCGGCCGCGACGGCATCGGCCACCTGGACGGCGCGAGCCAGCGGCTGGGTGATGCTGCGGGCAAAGACAAAGGAAAAAACCGCGATCAGTGCGGTGACCAGAACGGCCAGCGCCAGCATCAACTTGGCCGTCGAGTCGTAAGTCTGCTGCGCGCCGAGATGCATGCTCTTGCCGCTTTCGGCGTAGTACTGGCGCAGCGCGTCGGCCGCCTCGCTCGCCTTGGCGTAGGCCGGACGAACGGCTTCGGCATAGACATCCGCCGCTTTGTCAAAATCGCCGGCCTGCAAGGCGGCGCTGGCGACCATCAGGCCATCCTTGACGAAAACGGCGCGCGACGCCTCATAGGCTTCGGCCAGTTTCTGCTCCTGCTCATTGAGCTGGCGTGACTTGAACTGCGCCCAGAGCGCAGTAATCGTGTCCCGGTTTTTGCTCACCTGTTCGGTATGCAGGCTGACGGGATGGTCGTGTCGGGCCGCCTGCTTGCCGACCGGGTCATGCAGCAGGCCGCTGACGATCTGCAGGTTGTTTTCCGCCATCAGCGTCTGAATCCGCAAGACGATCGCCCCCGGCTCCAGCTTGTCGCTATAGATCGACTCAGTGGCCTGATTGAGATCGCGCATGTAGGTCAGCGCCACGATCACCAGCACCGCAAACCAGAAGGCCATGCCGAGCGCCTGCCAGAAGAGCCGGGTACCAATCCGCATATTGTTCAGCATCTGCATTCTCCTTTGCCGCGCACCATCAGGCGCTGGCGTTTTCGATCAGTTCCATGTCGGCGCTGGTCATCAGGCGCTCGATGTCGGTGACGATCATCATTCGGGAATCCATCGAGGCCAGTCCCAGGATGTATTTGGTATCGAAGGTCCCGGAAAAGTCCGGGGCCGGGCGAATTTGCGCGGCAGTCAGCGAAATGACGTCGGAAACGCTATCGACGACGACACCGATCACCCGCCCCGCCACGTTGAGGATGACGACGACGGTAAAGGGGGTGTATTCGATCTTGCCCAGATTGAACTTGATGCGCAGGTCGACAATCGGCACGATGATGCCGCGCAGGTTGATCACCCCCTTGATGAAGGGCGGCGCATTGGCGATCAGCGTCGGGGGCTCGTAGCCGCGAATTTCCTGCACCTTGAGAATATCGATTGCATATTCTTCGTTGCCCAGCGTAAAGGTCAGATATTCGCTGGCGATCAGATCGTCTTCGCCTGCTGTCGCCCCGCTATGCGTCATCGCTTCCATTGTCTGCTCCTTGTTGCGGCCGTCAGCCGGCTTTCTGCATATTCGATTTGGCCATGCCAGCAATGGCCGACACGTCGAGGATCAGGGCGACATGCCCGTCGCCCATGATGGTTGCCCCGGAAATTCCATGCACCCGGCGGTAATTGGCCTCCAGGCTCTTGATCACCACCTGGTGCTGGCCGAGCAGGGCATCGACGAACAAGGCGGCCTTGGCACCATCGGCATCGAGCACGACCATGATCCCCTGCGTCAAATCACTCCAGCCCGACTTCAGGTTGAAGACCTCGTGCAAGACCACCACCGGCAGATATTCGCCGCGCACCTGGATGACCCGCGCCTGGTTGGAGAGCGTCTTGATGTCGTCGGCCTCGGGCTGCAGCGACTCGACGACATAGGAGAGCGGCAGGATGTAGGTCTGATCGCCGACGGCCACCGACATCCCGTCCAGAATGGCCAGCGTCAGCGGCAGGCGCACCGTCATCCGGGTGCCGACGCCGAACATCGACTCGATCTCGACCCGCCCGCCCATGGCCTGGATATTGCGACGTACGACATCCATGCCGACACCACGCCCGGAGACATCGGTGACCTGCTCCGCGGTCGAGAAGCCGGCCTCGAAGATCAGATTGAAGACTTCGCTGTCGCTCATCTGATCGGACACCTGCAGGCCGCGCTCACGGGCCTTGGCCAATATCTTCTGGCGGGGCAGGCCGGCACCGTCGTCCCCCACTTCAATGACGATATTGCCGCCCTGATGATAGGCCTTCAGCGTAATCGTCCCGACCGGGTTCTTGCCTGCGGCAATGCGCTTTTCGGGCAGTTCGATGCCGTGATCGAGACTGTTGCGAATGAGGTGGGTCAGCGGGTCGGCAATCCGCTCGATCAAACTCTTGTCGAGCTCGGTCGTTTCACCGGAAGTCTTCAGTTCAACCTGCTTACCGAGCTTGTTGGAGAGATCGCGGACGACGCGCGGGAAGCGCGAGAAAACGAAGGAAATCGGCATCATCCGGATGGACATCACCGACTCCTGCAGATCACGCGTATTGCGCTCGAGCTGGGCGAGACCGTTCAGCAAGCGCTCCGGGGCGCTGTCCTGCATCTGGGTCGAAGTCTGCAACAGCATGGCCTGGGTAATCACCAGTTCGCCCACCAGATTGATCAACTGGTCGACCTTCTCGATACTCACCCGAATCGATGAATCGCTGGCGGCCGCAGCCGATGCCGCCGAACGTCCGGCCCGGGCCGGCTCGCGGGCGAGGCTGGCAAGCGCGGTCGGCGCCTGGACAGCAGGCGCCGCCTCGGACAACTCGGCAACGGTTTCGGGCACCGGTGCCGGCAAGGGCACAAAAAACCCATACCCATCGCCCTCTTGCAGCGCTGGCGGCGCAACCGGTTCGCCACTTGTGGTTAGCAGGGGCGCAAAAAATCCGTAGCCGTCGCCATCTTCAGGCAAAGCCGGCGACTCGCTCGCTGGCGCTGGCGCTACTGCCGGCAGCGGCTCGAAAAAACCATAACCATCATCATCGCCGGTCGCCTCGACCGCCGCCGCGATTTCACCCAAAGGCCGCTCGGTGAGCGGCTCGAAAAAGCCATAGGCGTGTTCTTCTTCCGGCGCCCCGGGCGCATCGGCAAAAAAACCGAATTCGTCAGCCGTCGCCGCCGACTTGTCTTCAGAAACCCGCCAGGCGCCATTGTCGGCGACAAAATCGATCTGATCGGCGAAGTCGCTCTCAACGCCGGCCGTCGTCAGACGCAATTGCCAGAAACCGACACCATGCGGCGCCTCGTCAGGCTGGCTGAGAATATCCAGCTGGCCCAAAGCCCGCAGGTCATCCAGCAGGTTGGCAACGCCATCGCCTTTGGCCGACGCCTCGGTCGGCACAAACTGAATATCGAAAATACGCTTGCTGGCAAGGTTGACCGCAGGAGTCGGCTGGCCCGCCGGTTCGGCCGGCACTTTAGCAGCGACTGCCGCCTCATCATCGGACAACTGGCGCAAGCGGGCACAGATCGCCTCGACCGCCGCCTGGTCCACCGCCCCCCGGCCCTGGTGCGCCTCCAGCATTTCGCGCAACACGTCACCCGACTCGAGGAAGGCGTCCACCATATCGGCGCGCAGTTCCAACTCCTGCTTGCGAATACGATCGAGCAGGTTCTCGAGGATGTGCGTGGTGTCGGCCAGATCGGTGAAACCGAAGGTTCCGGCACTCCCCTTTATCGAATGCGCGGCGCGGAAAATGGCATTCAGTTGCTCCATATCCGGATTCTCGACATCCAGATCGAGCAGGAGCGCTTCCATTGCCGCCAAGTGCTCCGCCGACTCCTCGAAGAACACCTGGTAGAACTGACTCATGTCGATAGCCATGCTACCCCCTAAGCACGGCCGCCATCAGCGCGGCAGCCGGAAATCGAATGCAAGGAACACCAGCCAAGGCCGGTGCTGGTGTCAGCCTCAGCCGATTACCTTGCGCACGACTTCAATGAGCTTCTGCGGGTCGAAGGGCTTGACCAGCCAACCCGTGGCACCGGCCGCCCGGCCTTGCGACTTCATGGCATCGGACGACTCGGTGGTCAGCATCAGGATGGGCGTCGAAGCGTATTGCGGGATACCACGCAAACTCTTGATCAGGGTCAGACCATCCATGCGCGGCATATTTTGGTCGGTCAATACCAGGTTCACGCTTTTTGCCTTGGCCTTGTCCAACCCATCCATCCCGTCCACCGCCTCAATCACCTCGTAACCGGCACTCTTCAGGGTAAAGGAGACCATTTGACGAATGGACGCCGAGTCATCTACTGCAAGAATGGTTTTAGCCATGTTTTCCTCTAGTGCACCTCAGAACAATTCGACAGCACCGCTGGCGCTGCCGAATTACCTGACAGGATTGTTATCCACGCCCATTTTTCAGGGCCCTTAATTTTTGCGACAGTGGCTCGACGTGTGCACGCAAGCCAGTCAATATCTGCAGCGTAGCGGCCGGGCTGCGCGCGACGCGCCGGCACTTGCCATCGCCCGCGCCCCCCCCGAGCACCGCCAACTAACCGGCGGTTCCCTTGCCCACATTGGGCAACTTCAGCCCTTCGGGCACCGCCTCCTCATTGGGAACCTCGGACTCCGGCCCTTCTTCCTGAAGGATCGCCATTTCTGTTTTCTGATTCAGTACAACAATGCTGATCCGCCGGTTGACCGAGTTCAGCGGATCATTTTTATCGAACAGCACGGTGGAGGCCAATCCGACTACCCGCAATACCTTGCTGTCATCCATGCCACCCAGCACAAGCTCGCGTCGCGAGGCATTGGCACGGTTGGCCGAGAGTTCCCAGTTGGAAAAACCACGTTCGCCACCGGCAAATTGTGCAGCATCGGTATGCCCGGCCAGACTGATGCGATTGCTGACACCATTGAGGGCCTTGCCGATCTGGCGCAGGATATCCCGCGTGTACGGCTTGAGATCGGCGCTGCTCGAATCAAACATCGGCCGGTTCTGCTCATCGACGATCTGGATGCGCAAGCCCTCGGAGGTGATATCAAGCAGCATCTGCTTTTTGAACTGGGCCAACTGCGGGCTCTGTTCGATCATCTTTTCGATATTGGCCTTCAAAAGCTCCAGACGCTCCTGCTCCTTGCGCCGAAACTCGGCCTGGGCCTCCTTGGAGAAGGAAGTTGCCTTCTTTGCTTCGACATCCCCCTTCTTGACCTGCCCGGACTGCCGCGTCAAATCCTTGCCGCCGCCCTGCAGCACACTGGTCGCATCGCCCGAGCCCGCCCCCCCTTGCTGGGAGAGCTTGAGCGGGTTCTGGAAAAAGTCGGCAATGCCCTGCAAATCCCCCTTCGCGGTCGAACCGAGCAACCACATCAACAGGAAGAAGGCCATCATCGCCGTCACGAAGTCGGCATAGGCAATTTTCCAGGCGCCGCCGTGCGCCCCGCCGGCAACGACCTTCTTGCGCTTGATGATTATCGGGCGTGTCGAATCGTCGCTCATATCTCAGACCTGATCATTGGCAACTGAATCACTTGCCCTTGCGCGCCTTGAGTTCTTCCTCCAACTCGCGGAAGCTTGGACGCGAGTGGGAGTCCAGGGTCTTGCGACCGAACTCGATCGCCACCTGGGGCGCGTAGCCCGACATCGAGGCGAGCAGGACCATCTTGATGCACTTATAAATGGTCGAACTTTCGTGCGCCTTTTGCTCGATCAGCTTGGCGATCGGCTCCACAAAACCATACGCGATGAGAATACCGAGGAAAGTACCGACCAGCGCCCCGCCGATCATCTTGCCCAGCACTGCCGGCGGCTGACCGACCGAGCCCATCACGTTGACCACCCCCATCACCGCGACCACGATACCGAAAGCAGGCGTTGCACCCGCAATATTCGACACGACATGTCCCGGCTCAGCCCCCTCGTGGTGATGGATTTCCAGTTCGACATCCATCAGGCTCTCGATTTCGACCGTATTGAGATTGCCGCCGACCATCATGCGCAGGTAATCGGTCGTAAACTCCATGATATGGTGATCATGAACGAGCGCCGGATACTTGCTGAAAATCGGGCTGGCCTCGGGATTCTCGATATCCCCTTCGATGGACATCAAGCCTTCCTTGCGGACCTTGGCGAGAATCTCGAAAAGCATCGCCAAGGCATCGATATAGAAGGCTTTGTTGTATTTGGAACCCTTGACCACGCCGGCAACGGCGGCAACCGTCGCCTTGATCACCTTCATGTCGTTGGCGGCAACGAAGTAGCCAATCACCAGACCAACGATAGCCACATACTCGGTTGGCACCCACAAGGCGAGCAGGCTGCCGTGAATGGCGTAGGTACCCAGCGCCGCTGCCAGAATGATGACATAACCGATGATTAGAAACATGTAGAGCCCCTGAGTGCGCCTAACTGGCAGTGGCGCAGATGCGCATACTTATTTGTGTTCGCTATTGTAGCCACAGGCTCCGCCGTAGTGCAAAGGAAGACGCTGCGCCCACCTGCTTATCGCCCCCCTTTCCGGCAGATGGACAGTGATAAACTTAAAATCATTGCCTCCGACAGGAATTCGCGTGATCAGATACTGCAACCGCTGCGGTGCCGATGTCTCGTTCATCGTACCGGCCGGCGACTCACTCCCCAGATACGTATGCAATAGTTGCGGCCATATCCATTACGAAAACCCGCGTCTCGTTGTCGGCTGCGTGGCAACCTGGGAAGAACGCATCCTGATTTGCCGACGGGCCATCGAACCACAACTCGGCTTCTGGACCTTGCCGGCCGGCTTCATGGAAAACGGTGAAACCACCGCCGAAGCTGCAACCCGGGAGACCATGGAGGAAGCTGGCGCAAGAATTATCGTGGACGCCCCTTTTGCCATGGTCAGCATCGCCCATATCAATCAGGTACACCTGTTCTATCGCGGCCGCCTCGCCTCGCCGGACTACGCGGCAGGCGAGGAAAGCCTGGAAGTCGCCCTGGTCGCCGCCAATGAAATCCCCTGGAACAAACTGGCTTTTCGTAGCGTCAGGCATTGCCTGGAACGCTTTCTCGAAGATCGCGCCAGCGGCTGCTTCCAGTTTCACGAAACCGCGCTGACCCCACTGCCCAGCACTCCCTGATCACTCGTCAAGGGAATAGCGCACCGGCAGGCTCACGCTAACCGCCTTGCCGCGCAACGACTCCGGCAGCGCTGCGGCAAGCACGGCCTGGCCGATCATCTCCAGCGCCTGGCGATCCAGGATCTCGTGGCCGGAGCTTTTGCCCAGCGCAACCAGAGGCAAGGCTCCGGGCATCGGGATACTGATGGTGACGGTCACCACGCCCTCCCAGTTACGCTCACGCGCCAGCGCCGGATAGCGTTTATAGCGCCGAGCCTCTTTGGCCAGCGCCAACCGATACTGGCGCAGTCCGTCAGCATCGACAACCTCCGTTGGTATCGCGGCCATTGTTTGTGCGGCGGGGGCTGCCCCCCCATCACTTTTGGCTGGCGAAACAGCGGCTAGCCCTGCGGTGGACGGCGTATTTGCCGCCAAAACCGGGGCCTCGGAACGCGAATTCTCCCGCGCCGGCGCAATGATTCTTTCCGGCCTGACCCGGACAACTTTCGGAACCGGCCGTTCCTGCATCGCATGAGCCGGCGCCTCCGCCGACGCGGCTCTCGAGAGAACGGCCTCAAGCACCTTGGGCGGCGAGGGATTTATCGGCGCCAACGGCAACTCCATGACCCGCAAACCCGAAAAAAACAGCAGATGCAGAAGTAGCGAGGCAATCAGGGAGCGCAGCAACATAGGCCCGATTATTCGCTAATTCGACGCCCAAAAAACAACCCCCGCCAGAAATACATGGCGGGGGGAAGTTCCGCCCGAAAGCGGAGAACGCCGCAAGGGCTTATTTGCCGAGCTTGCGGGACTCTTCTTCGATCTTGCTGGAATAGAGCTTGCCCATCACACCACCGATAACCAGAACGCCAACAATGACGACCAGGCTCATCAGACCGATATCGCTACTAAACAACAGTTCCCATGCCATATGCCACCTCCCAGTAACAAAAATAAAACTACTTATTAGCCTTCGCCGTCAGGCTCAGCGGCTCCTCTGAATCAGCCAGCCAGTCGCCCTGCAAGCGCCACTGACCGGCCGGATCCTCAATCGATACCAACCAGCGCCCAGCAACATCGGCACTCAGTTTGCCCGTGTACAAACCCTGTCCGTCAGAAGTCAGTTCGATCAACTGATCTTGCCCGGCTCGCGTCGGATGGGCCAGTTTCAAGGTGATCGTCGATGGCAACCCGGCATCGCCCTCTGCGCGGAGCAGCAGGCGAAGGTTCAAGCCCGCACGCATCACGTCACCGTGCAAACCCAGGCTGCTCGCCTGATGATCACGCTTCAGGGTCTGATTCACCGCCAGCCCCTGCTTGTAATAGTCATCGGTCACCAGACCATCGTTGCTGACCACAGCCAACCAGGTCGTGACCACGCCAGCGACAATCACGATGGCCGGGCCTGCCATCAGCAGCCAGGGCCAACGTTCCTTGTACCAGGGTTGATTGCTCGTGCGCAGTGTCATCACATTACTCATGTCAGGGCATCAGGAAAGAGGCCTTCTCGTGAACCGCGATGGCATCGTGATTCAGGGCCTTGATATCAAAATAAATCGTGTTGGCGCCTTTTTTGCCAGACTCAGGCGGCACCCGCACAACAATGGTCACTTCGTGGTTTTCCGCACTGTCCACCGCAACGATACGCTCGCCGACGATTTCGATGCCATCCATTCCCTCCACCGACAGCGCATAACGCTTGGGCTCTTCGGTGGTATTCATCACCTTGAGGTTATAGACGTTTTCAATTCGGCCATCGTCCGCCTCCCGGGCCAGAATCGAACGGTCGCGAATGACATCAACCTTCAAGGGCACACGCGACGCCAGCGACCAGGCGGAGGCCACAATGATGCCAAGCAGGATCACCGTGTACAGCAAAATACGTGGCCGGACCACATGCGCAACGACATCCTTCGGCGAGAAGTGCTTGGCCAGTGCGTTTTCGGTCGTGTAGCGAATCAGGCCACGCGGCAAACCAACCTTGTCCATCACCGGATCGCAGGCATCGATACAAGCGCCGCAACCGATACATTCGTACTGGATGCCATTGCGAATGTCGATGCCGGTCGGACAAACCGCGACGCAAAGACCACAATCAACGCAATCGCCGCCCCGCCCAGCCGTCGCATCGGCGCTCTTCTTGCGCGCCCCACGCGGCTCTCCGCGCTCGGGGTCATAGGTGATAACCAGCGTATCCGGGTCAAACATCACACCCTGGAAACGTGCATACGGACACATGTACTTGCATACCTGCTCACGCAGGAAACCCGCCTGCATGTAACAGAAGCCACCATAGAACAGGATCCAGAACAGTTCCCAGCCGGAAAAATCAAACGGCAAGGCGGCCAACAACTCCCGCATCGGCGTGAAGTAGGCTACCAGCGTAAAGCCGGTCCAGATCGAAATCAGCAACCAGACGGCGTGCTTGCTCACCTTGAGACGCAGTTTGCGTGCGGTCAGCGGCCCCTTGTCGAGTTTTTGCCTGGCCGAGCGATCGCCCTCAATACGGTTCTCCACCCACATGAAAATCTCGGAGTAAACCGTTTGCGGACAGGCGTAACCGCAGAAAAGGCGGCCGGCAACTGCCGTAAACAGGAAAAGAGCATAGGCCGAAATAATCAGCAGCAGCGCCAGATAGAAAACATCCTGCGGCCAGAGCACCAAGCCGAACAGGTAAAACTTGCGCTCTACCAGATGGAAGAGGACCGCCTGCCGATCATTCCACAGCAACCACGGCGTGCCATAGAAAAGAATCTGGGTAAACCAGACAAAAACCCAGCGCCACGTGTTCCACCAGCCTTTGACGTCGCGAATGTAGATCTTCTTATGTTTTTCATAAAAAGACACCGCTGCCGGAGGAGCTGACTTCTTGGGGTTGAGTTCGGTAGGTTCCATGCACTTGACCGTATCGGTAGCAGAATTACGCTGGACAACTGTTCGCAGACAGCAAGCAAACGTAATTTTGGTACAGATCAGACACTAACAACGTCGCCAGATAAGAAAAACGGGGCGGCGAACCGCCCCGCATCGACAAACGATATTACTTGGCGCCCTGGCTCAGGCTGAGCACATAGGCAGACAGCAGATGAATCTTGGCATCGCCGAGGAACTCCTTCCAAGCCGGCATCTTGTTTTGACGGCCGTTGGTGATCGTTTCGGTGATGGTGGCTTCGGAAGAACCGTACAACCAGACCTTATCGGTCAGGTTCGGTGCGCCGAGAGCCTGCATGCCCTTGCCATCCGGGCCATGACAACCGATACAACCGGAGGAGGCAAAAGCTTCCTTGCCCTTGCCGGCGCGCACGGAGTCGTTCGGCAAACCAGACAGCGAACGGACGAAGTTCGCCAGATCCTTGATGGTGTCCGCACCGAGGTGTGCATGCGGCGGCATCATGCCCATGCGGCCATTGTTGATGGTTTCCTTGAGTTGCTCCGGTTCACCACCATACAGCCAGTCGCTGTCGGCCAGGTTCGGGAAGCCCTTGGCACCACGGGCATCGGCACCGTGACACTGCATGCAGTAGGTCAGATACAGACGCTTGCCCATTTCCATCGCTTGCTTGTCGCCAGCCACAGCCTTCAGATCCATGGCCATGTACTTGTCGAACAGCGGCTTGACGGTGGCATCCATCTTCTCGACTTCAGTCTTGTGCTGGCCAACGGCAGTCCAGCCCAGCATGCCCTTGAAGTTACCCAGGCCCGGATAAAGCGCCAAATAAACCAGGGCAAAGATCACGGTGATGACAAACAACCAACTCCACCACTTGGGCATCGGGTTGTTGTACTCCTCCAGGGTCTCGTCCCAGACATGGCCCATGGTCTTGCCGGGCGTGAAG
>Ga0316604_10002460_pt1 | contig 14183 bp, 20 predicted proteins | sample OWC_soil_day20_C_FD_207650 | JGI IMG/M metagenome (GOLD analysis project Ga0316604, IMG submission 207650) | Wetland soil microbial communities from Old Woman Creek delta, Ohio, United States - OWC_soil_day20_CT | ecosystem: Environmental > Terrestrial > Soil > Wetlands | place: USA: Ohio... | reverse complement strand
TATCAAAAAGATCTGTAGTTTGCGGAACATATAGTTCCGCAAACCTCATTTTTCCCTGTAGAAAATATACCCTCCATGATGTAAGGTATCATCATCTACAAATTTTCCATCTGCCGTAAAACCAGTGTCATCCCAATAGTCAATATGATCACCTTTGATTTCATAACGGCCCGTATAGGCACTTTGCCGGTTGCCGCGTGCTTCGTCATATCTGCCATTGGGTAATAATTCCTGCCTGATATGTTTATCAGCAGTCATCCACATTCCCAGGTATTTTTGATTTTCCATACAACAAAATTAGCCTGGGCAGCAGAGTGCATTATTGCAGGAGGGAAACAAATACTTACGAAATTCAAACAAGTAAATTATCCAGTGTGGCATAAGTAGCCTTCATACCATCTTCCATCCCCATTTCAAGGATCTGTTCCAGGTCTGAAAGTGATTTGAAGGTAAGGACACTTTGTACCAATGTCTTCTCCCCTTCTTCTGTAAATGTGATGGTCCAGTCAGCACTGGGAATGTCTGTATTGATCTTACCTTCTTCGTCACAGAAAGCATCTGAGAATGAAAGTTCCTCTTTTGGACGAATGGTTTTATACTGCGTCAATCCCCAATACACAGGGCCATTAGGCTCTGACATAGCATAGTGCCAGCGTCCGCCCTCGCGGAAGTTCATCAATTTAGTCCGCATGTGCATAGGTGAGGGTGCAAACCATTGTTCCAGTAATTCACTTTTGGTATAATGGTCCCATACATTTGCACGATCAGCTAAGAACTCCCGTTTGATGGTCAGGGTATTATTGTCTTTATTGGGGATGTAGTCGAAGAATAAGTTATTCATGATGGGTGAATTTTATAATGGAGCCATCCGGCGTTATCTGATAAGTTCGCTGTAGCTTATTTCCTTTTAAATAATGATAGACAATATATGCTTTGTCCCCTACAAAATACAACAATCTATCAAATACCTCACATGGGTTATGACTACCAGGCATTAAATACGGATATGATATCGCTGACAGGTCCGCGTAGTCAAAACATACCAGGTACCAACGCTTGCCACCCCGGAACAGGAAAAAGAGTTTTTCAATTGAGAGGGCAGGAAAACAGAAGCGGGGATTTTGTATATCCGGCGTTGACGTATACCATAAATCCAGCGGATTTGATGCCACCGAAATAAGGGGAATCGTAGTTGCTATCAGGTACCCAAATCCCCCCCCGGCTGTATCAAATTACGATACAGCCGGGGGGGATATCGGGAATAGAATGATATTTGTATAGACAAGTCGCCATAGCCTGGTGATTCAATTGAATTTTGAGAATTAACCGATTGTGATTGTAGTCACGGCCATCCTATTTTGCAACATTTACTTTTGTAATATGAAACAAAATATGATCCTGCTACACGGCCTTTTTGGACAATTGAGCAACTGGGATAGTGTTGTAAAAGAATTCAGCGCATCTTACAACATCCATGTCCCTGCCCTGCCTATTTATAATACACCAAAGGAAGAACCACTATTATATTTACTTGAATTCCTTGAAAGCTTTATAACCGAAAATAACCTGAATGACTTCATACTTGTCGGCAATTCCCTTGGCGGACATATAGCTGTTTTATACGCTGCACGTCATAAAGTAAAAAAACTCATTTTAACCGGTAGCTCTGGTTTGTATGAAAATACTACCATGGGTAGTTTCCCTAAAAGAAGTTCCGTTGCCTATATCAAAGCCAGGGTTGAATATACCTTTCACGATCCTGCTATCGCCACCGAAGCCCTCATCTCACAGGTGTTAAGCATTACAACTGATACCCAAAAATGCCTGGGCGTGCTCCGGGTCGCTAAATCAGCACAACGACATTATGTAGCGGATCTTTTATCACAAATATCTGCGCCAACTTTATTAATTTGGGGCCGTGAAGATAGGATCACGCCTATCCATGTCGCCCATGAATTTGCCGGTATGATCCCTGATTCTAAATTAGTGGTCATTGATGAATGTGGTCATGCCCCCATGATGGAGCAACCAGTTGCGTTTAATTTTGCATTGAAACAGTATTTAAGTAATTTGTAACAGTATGTCTTTACCATCTTATTATCAAAGACTTATAAGGAAATATCCGCAGGTATCAGAAGAGGAGTGGCATTTGCTGGATCAACTGGCGACTGTTCGGCATATTAAAAAAGGTGAGCATTTCCTGCGGGTGGGAAAAGTAGCGCGGAATGCAGCGTTTATTTTATCTGGTCATTTTAAATATAGTTTTATTGGGGAGGATGATAGTGAGAAAATTCTGAAATTCGGTTTTACAGATGATTTTCTGACTAACTGTCAAAGCTTCAATAATAATAAGCCATCTTATATGAACATCACCGCGTTGGAAGATGCGGTTATTTTAAGGTTCAATATTAATAATGTCCGCCCTTTATATGATCTTCATTGCAGTATTTTACATGTCAATATCCAGGTGTACCAGGATATTATGGAAGAGCAGGCGGAGCATCAGTATATACTCTCTTTAAAAAGTCCATTGGAGCGGTACCGGTTTTTAATTCGGAATCGGCCTCTGATTATTCAGCACATATCTTTAACGAATATCGCGCGATATTTGTATACGAGCAGAGAAGCGCTGAGCAGGGCAAGGGTGATGATGACGAAAAATTTAGGTGGGTCGTTCAGGTAACACCGATTGGCTGTTAGATAAGACCTTTCAAATATACAAATTAATGGAAGGTTGCCCTAAACGCCAACGGCGATTGATTCGTTTTTGTTTTAAAGAGTTTACTAAATGACTGCAGGTGCTCAAACCCTAATTCATAAGCGATCTCACTGACAGACAAATTTGTAGTAGATAATTTCTCCTTCGCCTTTTCAATTAATTTTTCGTGGATGTGCTGCTGGGTATTTTGTCCTGTCAACACTCTCAGCAAGCTACTTAAATATTTCGGAGACAAATTCAGCGCCTGCGCCACATACGTCACTGTTGGTAACCCTTGGGAGCTATTGAAATAATCATTTAATAACTGCTCTAATCGTTCCAGTACCTGGTGGTTTTCTTTCTCCCTGGTAATGAATTGACGATGATAATACCGATCTCCATAACTCAATAGCGTAGCAATATGCGCTACAATAATCGTCTTGCTAAACTGATCGATATTAGATTTACATTCCTGTTGAATATTTTTCAGGATCCCCACAAGCGTCTCCTCTTCTTTTTCAGAAAGAAACAAAGCCTCCCTTACTGTATAATCCCAAAAATCATATTGCTTTACGATCTTTGCCAATGGCGTATTCCATAGAAAATCGGGGTGGATCAATAATAGCCACCCCGATTGTTTAATACCTTCATTATCTTCTTCCACCGTAAAACTCAATACCTGATTAGGTGCTACAAAAGACATCACGCCCTCATCAAAGTCATATGCCTGTTGCCCATATTTCAGTTTTACCTTTTTGGACCCCACTACCTTTTTCAGACCAATACAATAAAATTCATACAGCCAGCTCATATTCTCTGTCATATCAATATGTCCAGCCGATTCCACCTCAAACACACTGATCAAAGGATGATCAGGTTTAGGCATTTGCCTGAACTGCTGAAATTCACTGATTGTTCTGAAACGCTTTACTTGCATTAGATTTCATTTACCTGCATTCATTTTCCTTTACATTCATTAGTTTTCTTTCGCCACTTCCAATACCAATTTCCCACGTACATGTTTTTTTTCGCTCTCACGGTGTGCAGCAGCCACTTCGGCTAATGGATAGACTTTGCTCACGACCGCTTTTACTTTACCTTCTTCAATCAGGGCTGTCGTACCATGTAGTGAGGAAGTATAACTGATACTCCCGCCACCGACCATTGTACCGATAGCATTCTTTGCTGCCAGTACCTGCAAGAGTGCTGCTGGAAATGGGCTATCCAACTGAGAGCAAACAAAGATACCGCCGTCTTTTAATACCTCGGCCGACTTCATCCTTACACTTTGATCACGCACAGGAGAGGCATTAAATACCAGATCGATGTCGTGTAATAGTTCCTCAAAATGCTGGGTGTTATAATCGATAACTTCATCTGCACCCAATTCTTTTAAAAAGTCAAAATTATGAGCAGAAGCCGTGCCGATCACATAAGCCCCTTTGGCTTTAGCAAACTGTACTGCCAGGTTACCTACTCCGCCTGCAGCGCCATGTATCAAAACACGCTGTCCGGGTTGTACATGGCCTAAATCAACAATCGCATTCCAGGCGATGAGTGCGCAGGAAGGCAGGGCGCCGGCTTCATTAAAAGTGATGTTGTGGGGCATGGGCGCAAACTGGGTGGCTTTAGCAGCGAGGTATTCTGCGTAGCCGCCATCTCCGGGAAAATTTGGAACACCATATACTTTATTGCCCGGTTTGAAATCTTTTACATCTGCACCTATTGCTTCGACAATACCAGCAGCATCCAGCCCTAATCCCATTGGTAGTTTTAAGAGTGGTCTTAATAAATCATTGCCTCCCTGGCGAATGATATAATCTGCAGGGTTAACACTGGTAGCATAAACTTTTAACAAAATTTCATCTGCCGCTGGCAGGGGTTTGGGTACTTCTTCTAATTGCATTACTTCCGGACCTCCAAATTCATGAATTCTGATTGCTTTCATAGTATTTCTTTTATAGCAAAAGTCATTGAAATATGGAAATCTGGTTTAGTCGAAAGACAGGTTGTTTTAGTCGAAATACAGGTATGGAATTTTTATTAAACGTTCCTTGAAAACAGCACTACACTATTTTCAGTTTAAAGTTACGTTCGATCCCGTAACCTGTTCCCGAAATATCTGCGCCGTCGTACCCGTTTCCTTCAAAATAACTACACTTAGCTACGTTCTATCCCTAAACCTTTTCCGAAATGTCAATGCCGTCATACCCGTTTCCTTCAGAAAAATATGGGAAAAATAAGAATGATTTTCAAACCCCAGCTCCCCGGCTATCTGCTTTACATTCAAATCCGTAAAGTATAACAGGCGCTTAGCTTCCGTTACAACCTTGTATTTTATCCAGAATGAAACAGTTGAACCGGTGATCTTTTTTAACGCCTCATTCAGATATGGCTCCGAAATATGGAGCATCTCTGCATAGTCAGCCGGACTTTTATATTTAATAACATTTTCGCTCAACAGTTTTTTAAACTCCATAGATAATATCGCAGGTCTAGAATTATCCGATATTATTGTTGAAGAATGCTGAATAGCGCTGGCCGCCATTTCAAAGAAAGTGCGCAGCAATGCATGCAACACTTTTTGTTGAAGAGCAGGTGTTTTACGATGCAAAATACCCAGCAATAAATCAAAATCCATTATCTCCTCCGGCGTTAAAGTGATCGGTTCATGCTGTCCGGCCCAGCTTTCGATCAGGTTCCTGCATGCAGGATCTACCAAAGCAGGATCTGCGGCCAGGTACCACCCTTTTGCTTTTTTCGATTTGATGCGATAATGAATTTGTTCCGGCAGGATATAATAGAGTGAATTAGGCCCTACCTTCTTTTCCTCAAAATCCACCACTGTAGAACCCGAGCCTTCTACAATGATAAAAAATATATAGTGGTCATCCCGGTGTGCTCCTAAATCCATGGATTGCCTGCGATGAGCTTCATCCTCATCCTTTTCCGGGAGGAAGGGCTTCAGCACAAATCCCAGGTTGCTTCTATCCTGTAATTTACTTATTGGAACACTGTTCATACCCCAAAAATAGCCTATTTAAGTCGCAGTATCCTGTCGGCATTTCCATGGGCAATTTTGGCGATCTGTTCTGAAGGTAGCTGGATGTTGTGCAGGAAATCGATCCCCATCTGGTTCGTGCTGAAAGGGTAATCGATAGAGAACAGGATATTATCTATGCCAATGGTATCTATGGCCAGCTGGAGTTGGGGTTGTGTAAAGATACCGCTGGTAGTGATAAAGAGTTGTTCTTTGAAGGTTTCGATCAGCGAGCGTTTACCCTGTTTAAAAATACCATTCATCCTTGTCCACATCATCGGCAGCATTTCACCCATATGGCCTATGATGATCTTCAGATCAGGGTATTTGTCAAAAATGCCGGCGGCAAATAGACGGAGTACATGAATCGCAGTTTCTGAGTGCCATCCCCAGCCGTAGCAGGCAATTGCTTCATTGGGACCGGTGGTGTCGCCAACATTGCTGTAATAAGCATCGATCACTGCCTGTGGGGGTACACCAGGGTGAATATAAAGGGGAACATGCAGTTGCTGCGCTCTTTCGAATACAGGGGCAAATTTAGGCGCATCCAGGAACTCTCCGAGAATGGTGCCCTTGATCATGGCACCCTGAAAACCATGCGTTTTTACGGTACGTTCCAGCTCATCAGCAGCGGCTGCCGGTGTGGTCATGGGCAGGAGGGCAAATGCGGTGAATGATTCCCAGTGGTCTTTCATTCTTTCAGCCAGCAGATCATTGTATTTGGTGGCAAAGGCGGGTGCTTCGCTATCATGCAGGGAGTATACATCTGTATTTTCTACGGAGAGCACCTGCATGGTTATACCGGTTGCCTGCATGGAACTAAGGCGTTCGCCAGTAATGTCTGCCAGTTTTTCCTGCATATGCCGGGCGGCGGCCGTTGATTTCGATATTGATAATTCCGGGAAAGAGACGTGCTCTTCTATAGTTACTATTCTCATGTCATTGGTTTTAAATCAATGCAAAGAGAGCAAAGTCTGTGCGGGATATCAATAAAGAGATTGGGGTAATGATAGCAGAATTTGGGGTAACAGCGTTTTAGGTCATAGGTGATAGCCTTTAGGTAATGAGCAATAGCTATCATGGCATGAGAGTATGCTTCAGGGCATGCGTAACAGCCTGAGGGCATGGGTAATAGCCTTCAGGTCATGAGTAAAAGCCTTTAGATTATAAGTAAAAGCTTTCAGGTAATGAGTAATAGCCTTTAGATCATAAAACACCTGAAGGCTATCTATCTTAAAACTAAAAGCCTTTAGATCATAAGTAAAAGCTTTCAGGTAATGAGCAATAGCCTTCAGGTCATAAAACACCTGAAGGCTATCTATCTTAAAACCCATAAATTCCACCAGAAACGGCCAACTTCTCTCCCGTTACCCATGCTGCATCATCTGAAGCCAGGAACACTGCTACCTTTGCAATATCCTCCGGTTGGCCCATACGACCCAGTGGGGTATTCGCCACTAACTTCTTTTCAAAATCGCTACCAATCACCCCTGAAGTATGTGTGCCTTCTGTTTCTACAGTACCTGGCAACAGCGAGTTGATACGCACATTCTTTCCACCCAGCTCTTTTGACAATGCCACTGTAATAGCATCTAACGCCGCTTTGGAGGCAGAATACACAGATCCTGTGGCCATAGGTGTTCTGCCCGCACCAGAGCTAACATTAATGATGTTGCCCCCTTTCTCTCCAAACAGTTTCAATGCACCCTGAATGGTGAGGATAGATCCCCAAACATTAATATTGAATTGCTGATGAAAGGCCGTTGCCGTTACCTGCTCAATCGGTTCCCACTGATATATACCTGCATTATTTACCAATATATCCAGTGTACCAAAAGCCTGTTTTGTTTCTTCAAACAACCTGTTTACATCCGCTTCATTTGCTACATCGCCCTGTACAGCAATAGCAGTACCACCGTTATCTGTGATGGTTTTTACGACCTTCTCCGCTCCTTCTTTGCTGGATGCATAATTGACAACCACCTTTGCGCCTTCTGCTGCAAAATGCTTAGCAATTGCTGCTCCTATTCCTTTTGATGCGCCTGTTACGATCGCTACTTTGTTCTCTAGTTTCATTTTGTTGATCATTTAATGCTGAGATACAAAACTAGCTGATACCGGTTTATTTTGGTAATTTTGTAACCAAAAGTAACAGTAACCTGGAGGTAACAAAGTGACAAATCATGGATTGTACAAACTTAAAACGCGACCATAAAAAAGAGATGAGGGCCGTGCAGGATTCAATGGATGTGCTAAGCGGCAAATGGAAAATAACCATCCTCTCCTCTATCTGTTTTTATTCCAAAAGAAGGTTCTCAGATATCTTAGCTGATATAGGAGGGATCTCCAATAAAATGCTGAGCAAGGAACTAAAAGAACTGGAATTAAATAAGCTGATCAAACGAACGGTATTAGAGACACAACCGATCACTGTTCAATATGAATTAACTGAACATGGGTTGTCGTTAAAAACGATTATCGAAAACCTGACAGATTGGGGTATCAAACACCGGAAGGAGATTACCGGGAAGTAGTGTAGGTTCGCAAACTTTAAAAAATCACCCGGCAAAATAAGTATTCTCCGCTTAGTTACATATGTCGAAATTCCGGTAACCCTCCGAACCGATCCATATATTTTAAATTACTACATAAATCCCCGATTGAGCTACAACTGGCAATTCACTTCTTTTGACCTTTGGAATATCAATTTCAAATTATGGATAACACGAAAAGAATTGCCTTAATAACGGGCGCTAATCAGGGAGTTGGTTTCCAGGTTGCAAAAGAACTGGCGGCTCATGGTTATATTGTACTTGTCGGATCCCGCAATTACCAAAACGGGGAAACAGCCGCCCAATCAATCGGAGCAGGTGCGATTCCTATCCAATTGGATGTGACGGATGCCGCTTCTATTCAGGCAGCAGCCAAACGGATTGAAAGTGAGTTTGGTCGTCTAGACCTGCTGGTGAATAATGCCGCTATTTCACGTTCTGGAAGAAATGAGATCACGCTGGAGAATTATGCAGCAACATATGGTGTAAGCACAGTTTCTTTGGATGAGGTACGTGCCATCTGGGAGACAAATGTATTTGGTGCACTGGCGGTGTACCAGGCTATGCTGCCGTTGTTAAAGCGTTCAAAGGATGCGCGTATTGTGAATGTATCAAGCAGTGCTGGCTCTCTCACCTTAAATGCGGATCCTTCTTTTCCATACCGGAAAATGTTTAGCCCGGCTTATGCAGGGTCGAAGAGTGCATTCAACATCATGGCATTGTCAATGATGATTGAACACGAAAACGACGGTATCAAGGTGAATCTTGTATCACCTGAATTCACGAGTACCGCATTGAATAATTTTCAGGGCACTGAGACACTTGAAGATGGATCACGTGAAGTGGTAAGGGTGGCTTTGTTTGGGCCTGATGACCCAGGTAGTACATTTACCCGGTGGGAAAATACTAACATCCCGTGGTAAACTATTTATACCGGGTGGCGGACTTAGTAAAGTGCGGCACCCGGTAATCGTTCAATCCAGGTTTGGGTTGACGCCTGCTGAACCAGCAGCGATCAGCCGATCATAAAACTACGTTCACTAAAAGCAGGTAGCAAAGGTGGTTCTTCATAAAAATACCGGATCTCATCAGTTGCATCCGATAGTCCCAGGCTATATAATACAGGTACAAAATGATCTGGTGTAGGCGATGCCAGCTGGCCTAACTGGTGACTGGACTGGTACTGAATAATATGCTCAAACTTTCTTTCGTCTATTTGCTTCTTCAGCCAGGCATCGTATTCTTCCTCCCAGCCAAAAGGTGTCATATCATTCCGCTGCATTTTTGTTCTGACCAGTGAGAGGTTATGGATCAGTGATCCGCTACCAATGATCAATACCCCTTTGTTGCGCAATGATTTCAGTTGCTGCCCAAGGGAATAGTGATATTCAGGCTTTGCATAATAGTCCAGGCTTAGTTCAAAGACAGGTACGTCTGCATCTGGAAACAAATGCATCAGCATAGGCCATGCACCGTGATCCAATCCCCATTCAGCAGTTTCTTCTGCCTGTGGAATGGCCTTCTTTACTTCGCGGGCGATCTCTGGTGAACCTTTGGCTTTGTAATAGACTTTATAGTATTCTTCGGGAAACCCGTAGTAATCAAAAATTTGCGCCTGTTCTGCAGAATGATTGACATAGGTGCCATTTGTACACCAGTGGGCAGAGATGACCAGCGCTGCTTTTACATCATAATTACTTTTCAGATCCTTTCCTAGATCGTACAATGCTTTCCAAAAAGGATGCTCATCCCGGCTCATTACAATGTTCATGGGGTTGCCATGAGACGTAAATAATACCGGCATCTTTTTGCTTTGTACTAAAAGATGGTCTGTGTAATTTTTTAGTGCGCTGATATTTTCCATAGTAGATGCAAAATTAGTATCATCTACTATATATTCATCGCTACTTTCCAAAAGGAAAGCGGCTACATACAAGGTTATTTCTCATTAATAAGGAATGTTTTTACTTATTACCTGGTAACACTTCCACGAGTGGTACAGCACCCCATTTTTTAATCACATCGGTAGTAAGCACGTTAAAAGGCTGTGCCGTACCACCCAATTCCCCGCAGTAATTGCTAAATACAACATGTGCGATCATATAATGCCTGATCACATAAGAGCATAGGATACAAGGCTCCACATTGGAGTATAAAGTGGCTCCTTCACATAAGTCTGCACCATGCGTATGTACAGCATCCAACACCGCTACCACTTCTGCATGGCGGGTCACGTCTTTTAGACGGCGGCTTTGTTCAGTGCCTTCTCCGATTATTATTCCATCTTTTACAATGACACAACCTACCGCGCTCTCCCCCTCCCCGGCGGCTATTTGCGCGAGTTCCAGGCAGCGATTCAAATAAAAGGTATGATCTTCCATACCCAAATATATTCACTATTCTAATCTCACTTCCCTCACGGTTTCATTTCCAGGCAAATCAACCGCCACTACAACGACCTTGCCACCGGGTGGCAGGCTTGTTGCCTTATAATACCAATCCACGCCATTCCGGCCTAAAACGGCCTTTCCACTTTCCTGAATCGTGCCGGCAGCATCAATCACACGAATATCGATAGATGCCACCCTAAATTCGTCTTTCGCCGTCACTACCACAGTTTCTTCTTCGAACCGGATATTCTGCACTTCCGGGGACTTATAAGCATCCTTCACGGCCATATTATAAGCATTCTGCCCCGGACCTGCCAGCGACTTATAATAAGCCTTCAGTTCAGGATCCTGCAGGATCACCATTGCATAAGCTGCGGCTACTTTCATCTTATACCGGGCTTCCAGCTGTTTTTTGGTCGGTTTTTTCTTTGACGGACCTCGTTTTTGGGCCATGATGATCTGTCCGTTCCTTTCGTAGATGGTGAGTTGCTTGCCGAGGGTGCCTCTGACAAGTTGGAGAAGTATGTTGTCTTTTACAAGTGCCATAACAAACAATTTTGAGGTTATAGGAACAATATTAAAAACTTCGGCGGAACTATAATGCAACTTCGTTACCAAATGAGTACTAATACTTCACTAAAAGGGCACCTCAATATCGAAAGGATATACAGGTGTACTTTTAATGTACTTATGGTAACGAAGTTACACTATAGCTTAACCGGCGATTCCGCCTGTATAAGCAAACAATGCGCTAACATGTAAATTGAAAATGGCCAAGTATATGCCCAGGAAAAAACCTAAAAAACTATCCTCTAAAAGAATATGTCTACATAATCCACTACATTATTCCCCTCACAATTATCCATCTCCTGCAATCTCCAATACTTCCTCGCCCCTTTCACTAAAAAATGATATGTTCCCGTCTTTTCACAAACCTCCCCATTATTCACCCCCGAATACTTCGTTTGTATCGTTCCTTTAAATGTCATCTCTGCAAACGTTACTACCGTCAACGTCCCCTCGATTGTTACAAAATCGCCCTTCTCTCCTGTCTGCTTTCCATTAATGGAAAATGTACCATCACTATTCTTTTTTATTTGTGCTTTACCGGGCTTATCCCAGCTAATCCATTGCAGGGTGAGGTTATGGCTTCCTTCTCTTAATTTACGCGCATCCTGCGCTTTACCAAATTGAACCAGTCCGGTTAACATGACGATCAGCGCAATTATTTTTTTCATATCGCTAAGCTAATAAATTTGAACAAGTGTCTGCTGATGAGAAAATTGTAAGATCAGTAAATAATGTTACCGATTTCAATTATAATGTTAAATTTAATTTCGATTGCCATATTAATATACATTTACTTTCGCCTGTTGTAATCTATAAGTATAAGGCATATTCAACTGGACAACAAATAAATTAATTTAAATGCAAAAAGTTTTATTATTCTGTCTTGTCACATTTTCCCTTCTAAATTGCAAAGGCCAAAACCACCCATCCTTAAACGTGTCAGCAGGATATATTTCTATTTATTTATCCGTTGATGGGAATAAAGACAGTTTGAATTTTGAAAAAATACGGGTTACACCATCCGGTAACTTTACCTGCCAGGAAAAGGTTAATGGAGATCTTTGGGTAAAATTCAGCCCTCATGATACAACAGTAGTGTGGGTAAGTGCGGACCAACCAGAAAATAAAAAAGGTATTGAAAAATTAAAGAAGAATATAGGTGGATATTCACTGAAAGGAGCCTACCTGAATCCTTCCGAACCATTTGATATTTTCCATGTGATATATACATCGGATAGTAATCTAAACAGTTTGTTCATTATGACCTATTCTAACATAGGAGAGAATATATTAAGTGTAGCTTTATTTAATGACAAACCACTAAATCCTTTACTAGAACAGAATATAAGATTTAATTTAATGAAATGATTAGCTGGTATCATTACTGATAGCCAATAGGAAACCAAACACCTCTTCTATTGGGTGCTAGCATATTAGGTAATACATGCCCATTGTCAAGCTCGTTGATATCAATATTCTCTTTAACTAAGATAATTTTAGGAAGATCTTTTCCTGAGAAAACTTTTTCCTTTAGAATCTGAATCACATCATCATAATTTATTCCTGTAACCCCACATCCGATTCTAGTACCATAGGGTGTATTGTTATACCCGTTAAAATCAAATTCAAACCAATATCTTATCATGCTGAATAATTATTCTGTTATAAAACGGACCTATTTATGCGCCTACGCTTCAAAGCTTTCGAGCTATACCTGTCATCATCAACCCAAATTGTCACTCATCTCCGTGGTTATAAAGCGCATAAAAACATATGCTAAATAGCAAAGCCCACGCAGACTTGCGCGGGCTTTTGGGAAAATAATATATTGCTCCTGTCTACCAGTTATAAATTCCGTGCGCCTCCAAAATATAATAATAATTGATAAAATCAGGTTAAATATTCCCCTTCCTTCTCAACCCCCTATACCCCTCCGGACTCACCTCCATACTCTTCTTAAACAACCTCGAAAAATGAAAAGGATCATCATACCCTATCGCCATCGCTACATCCTTTATCTTCATATCCGTTGTATACAACAACAAACAAGCCTTCTGTAATTTCAGATGTATAAAATAATTCAATGGCGACATTCCCGTAGCCTTTTTAAATAAACTTGAAAAATGTGACGGAGACAAATCGATCTTCCTTGCCAGATCCTCCACCGTCAGCGTAACAGCAACCTGCTGCTGCATATACCGGATCGTATCATTGATCCTATCATTAATGGCATCCTTTTCACCAGGTACCTTGTCAGGATACAGGAATGTGGCGATAAAATGATACAGGTACAAACTCGCCTTACCCAGGTTATCCTTCCCAAACCCCATCTTCAAACTCTGAAACATAGCATTCCACAACTCAATCCCCTTTTCATTCGCATGAATATGCCGGGGACCATCGAACGGACCGATATTAAAATTCCGGTTAAAGGTGTCCATGTCTTTTCCGCTGAAATGCACCCAGTAAATCGTCCATGGATGATGATCGTCTGAGCCGTAACGCAGGTGGAAACTGGTAGCAGGAATTATCACGAATTCATTGACACCAACCTCAAAACGCCGGTTACCAATCTCATACCAACCCTTTCCGCCGGTACAATAAATAAGAATGTTATCTGCACATCCGTTCTTTCTGTCGCAGAAGTGAAATGCCGCCTTTGGGAAATAGCCTATATGCGTAATATATAGCTGGCTTAGTACAGTATTCGCTTTGATGGCATTCTTCCAGACTGCATCAGGAAGGCTGATGAGCTGCTGTCCCGCAAAACCATCTCTTCGTTTTACAGTTTTCATAACGTGCTACTGGATTTATATACAAAATACAAAATCGTAGTATAATTCATGAAAATAAATGAATCCTCCATTTATTACAGGGTTGCGATTAGATACTTTTGTTTCACACAATTCCAGTTATGAAATAATTAAAAATTG
>Ga0316604_10002457_pt1 | contig 14197 bp, 12 predicted proteins | sample OWC_soil_day20_C_FD_207650 | JGI IMG/M metagenome (GOLD analysis project Ga0316604, IMG submission 207650) | Wetland soil microbial communities from Old Woman Creek delta, Ohio, United States - OWC_soil_day20_CT | ecosystem: Environmental > Terrestrial > Soil > Wetlands | place: USA: Ohio... | reverse complement strand
CTGGGCCTGCGCACTCGCGCTCGCTGCCGCCAGCATGAGCGTCACGATGACTGCTCGCATGTTTACCCCTTCCTGAGTGAAACGCACCGCGCGAGTCTAGTGAGCCCGCATCGCGGTAGCAATGCGGGCATGCCGGGATTTGCCGTCAGGATGGTGGGCTTATCGCGTCTTCTGGACAGCGCGAAAACCCTTCGAGGTGCGTCGCCTCAGCGCCGGCTGCGCGCTTCCTCGGCCTCGATCTGCTTGTTGAAGAAGCGGCGGAACCAGACACCCATGCCGACGATGAAGACGATCGTGAACAGTGACATCAGACCGATGTCGGTGGTGAACAGCAGCTTCAGGGCTTCCATTACGGCTCCTCGGCAATCGGTGGGTTCGGGCCGGGCTCAGGCACGCGTACGCCGGGCCACCAACGCCGCGCGTTCGTTGCGCTCCTGGCATTCGGTGCAACGCGCCGCCGCCGGATTCGCGATCAGACGGTCGCGTGCGATGTCGTCACCGCAATCAACGCAGCAGCCGTACTCGCCTGTGGCAACGCGCTCCAGCGCGGCATCGAGCAGTGCCAATTCCTCGGCGTCGCGGGCGACGTACGCGATGTCCATTGAGGTCTCGGCCTCGGCGGCCGCGTCGTCGTCGGTGTCGGCACGGCGATTGGGCAGCGCGGCATCGTCGTGCTGGTCGAGCCCGTGGCGGTGCAGGCGGTCCGAGACCGCGCCACCGACCTGGCTGCGCAGCGCGCGCAGGCGCGAACGCAGTGTCTCCAGCTCATGAGCCGACAGTGGCATTTTGTTCCCCAACCCTCTGGGGCGAGGGTACGGGCCGCGATCCGCACCGCGTTGATGCTTGTCAACGTCAATTCGAGCCTTTACACGCTTGCGACCCGGCTTCAATCTGTTAAGGTGGAACCTATGTTGCAGCGCCGCAACGCGTTGCTGGAGCCCTCCGGAGCCGTCCTGCCGACTGCTTCGACGGAGATCGTCGCTTCATGAGCATGGACAGCGTTCACTACCTGCGGCCGGCGATGATGCCGCGGTCGATTGCCGTGGTCGGCGCGAGTCCGCGTCACGATTCGCTCGGTCGATTCGTCTACACCAATGTGATGGCGGCGGGATTCAAGGGCGAGGTCTACGCCGTCAATCCGCGCCATCGCACGATCGACGGTCTTCCCTGCCTGCCTTCCCTGTCAGCGCTGCCGAGCAAGGTCGACCTCGCGGTCGTCGTTACTGGCGCGCACAACGTGCCGGGCATCATCGACGATGCCGGCCGAAAGGGCATTCCGGCCATGCTGGTGCTGTCGCCGGGTCTGTGCGAGGAAGGCCCCGAGCGGCGTGCGCTGGAGCGCGAGGTGCTGGAACGGGCCCGTGCGGCGCGTGTCCGGGTGCTCGGTCCGAACTGCCTCGGGCTGATGCGTCCGGACATCGGGCTCAATGCCAGCTGGGCCAAGACGATGGCGCGGCCGGGTGCGGTGGCATTGGTGTCGCAGTCGGGCGCGGTGACGACTTCACTGCTGGACTATGCCTGGACCGCGGGCTTCGGCTTTTCGTCGGTGATCGCCACCGGCGCAGAGTCGGATGTCTCGCTGGCGGAGATCCTCGACTACCTCGCCGGTGACCCGGTGACGCGCTCGATCCTGCTGTACATCGAAGGCATTCACGACGCGCGGCCGCTGATGTCCAGCATTCGCGTCGCTGCCAGCGTGAAGCCGGTCATCGTGCTGAAGGCCGGGCGGCACGCCGCAGGAGCGCGGGTCGTCATGAGCCATACCGGCGCGCTGGTGGGCAATGATGCGGTGTTCGACGCGGCGCTGCGCCGAGTCGGCGCGGTGCGGGTGCCGAAGATCGGTCATCTGTTCGCGGCGGCCGAAGCGCTGGCCAACGGGCGACTGCCGCGCGGCAACCGGCTCGCGATCCTCTCCAATGGCAGCGGGCCGGGTGCGCTGGCGGCTGACGCGACCGAAGATAACCATGTCGAGCTGGCCAAGTTGTCCGACGCCACGCGCGCGGCGCTCGACGCAACGTTGCCGCCGGGCTGGTCGCATGCGAACCCGGTCGATGTGCTGGCCGATGGCGATGCCGGTCGCATGGCCGGTGCGCTGCAGTTGCTGATCGATGATCGGGCCAACGACGGTGTCCTGGTGCTGTTTGCGCCGACGCCTCGAGTGGGCGCGGAACAGGCAGCGCGGGCGATGCTGCCGATCGCTGCGGCCGCGGAGAAACCGGTCGTCAGTGCATGGCTGGGCGAGAAGGACGCAGGGCGTGGTCGCGCCGCGTTCAAGGCCGCCTCGTTGCCGGCACTGCAGAACCCCGAGCGCGGCGTCGAATGCTTCGGTTACCTCGCGCAGTACATCCGCAACCGCGAACTGCGGCTGCAGGTGCCGCCGCCGCGCATCGATGAACTGAAGTTCGACGTGCAGGCGGCGCGCCGGATCATCGATACCGCGCGCAGCGCTGGACGCCACACGCTGGACGAGCAGGATTCGAAGGCGCTGCTGGCCTCGTTCGGCATCGAGACGGCGATGGGCCTGTTCGCACGCAGCGCCATGGAAGCGCGGCAGGCGGCGCAGCAACTCGGCTTTCCGGTCGTGTTGAAGGTGCGCGCCGATGGAATCACGCACAAGAGCGACGTCGGCGGCGTGATTCTGGGGGTGCAGACTGCCGACGAGGTCGAGAGCGGGTTCGAGTCGATCGCACAACGGCTGGCCGAGCGTGCGCCGACCGCGCGCTTCGTCGGCGTGCTGGTGCAGAAGATGGTCATCCGGCCGCAGGGCCGCGAACTGATCGTCGGGCTCACGAGCGATCCGAACTTCGGCCCGGTCGTGACCTTTGGCATGGGGGGCATTGCGGTCGAGATCTTCAAGGACTCGGCGATGGCTCTGCCGCCGCTCAATGGGTTCCTGGCGCGGGATCTGATCTCGCGCACCCGGGTCTCGCGCATGCTGGAGGCGTTTCGCGGCGCGCCGGCAGTCGACATGGACCGGCTGATCGACGTGCTGCTGCGGGTCTCCGAGCTCGCCTGCGAAATCCCCGCGGTGCGGGAACTGGACATCAATCCGCTGCTGGCCGACGAGCACGGCATCATCGCGCTGGATGCCCGCGTGCTGGTGTCGGACGGGCCGCTGGCTGCCGATGCGAAATATTCGCACCTCGCGATCCACCCTTACCCGCGCGCGCTGGTCCGCGAGGTGACGGTGAAAAGCGGCCGCGTGCTGCTCCGGCCGATCCGCCCCGAGGACGCCGAGGCCGAGAAGCGCTTCATCAGCCGACTGTCGCCGCGCACGTCGTACCTGCGCTTCCACGCGCCGATACGTGAACTGACGATGGAGCGCCTGGTGCGCTACACGCAGATCGACTACGACCGCGAGATGGCGTTCGTGGCCATCGATACGACCGACGAGCTGCACGAGATCCGCGGGATCTCGCGCTATACCTGCAATCCGGACGGCAAGACCGCCGAATTCGGCGTCATCGTCGAGGACGCCTGGCAGGGGCGCGGCGTCGGCCATGTGTTGATGCAGGCCATCGAGGAGACGGCGCGCGCCCGCGGCCTCACCGAGCTGATCGGCTTGGTGCTGAAGGACAACGACGAGATGGGCGAGCTGATGCGCAAGCGCGGCTATGCGCCACACCGCGACGAGGAAGATCCGGGCGTCCTGCGCTACATCAAGCCGCTGGTCGAACCAGCGCCCGGACCGCTGGAAGCGGCGGCCGCGGAGTAATCGCCGGGCACGCCGCTGCCGACCCGCTGGCGGCTCTTACAATCCGCCGACCCTTCATTCACGCGCACCGCAAGGTCGCGGTCCCTCGATGTCTCGCCTGATGCTCGCACGCCTGTTCTGGATGTTCGGATTGGTCGCGAGCCTGCTCGCCAATGCGCACGCGCAGGCGCAGGACGCGAGGCGTGGATTCCTTTACGAGATCCGCAAGGGTAACCAGACGGCACTGCTGATGGGCACGATCCATGTCGGCCGGCCGGAGTTCTATCCCCTGCCGCCTGCCGTGCTCGCGCATATCGACCGCGCCCAGACGATCGTGCTCGAAGCCGACGTCACGGATACCGCGCGCGCGATCACGGCGACGCAGAAGTACGCGCTCTACCCGGCGGGCGAACCGGGCCTCGAGACGCGCCTGCCGGCGCCGCTGAAAGGCCGCATTGAGGCGCTCGCTGCACGAAACCAGCTGGACGTTGTGCCGCTGTGGCGGATGAAGCCGTGGATGCTCGGCAATGTCCTCGCGCTCTTCGAAGCGGCGCAGGCCGGTTACATGCCCGCGCTGTCGGTCGAGGCGTACCTGACTCGCATCGCCAAGCAGTCCGGCAAGCCGGTGCTCGAACTCGAAAGCATCGAGCAGCAGTTCGAACTGTTCGAGAGCGCCAGCTTCGCCACCCAGGTCGCGTTCCTTGAGGACGCCGTCAAGGCCGTGGAGACGCGGAACGCGCGGCGCGAGATCAATCGGATCACCCAGGCGTGGGAGACCAGCGACCAGGCGGCGCTCGAGCGCCTGCTTGGCGAGATGCGCGCGCAAAACACGCCTGGCGCCCGCTTCACCGTCGATACGATCCTGCTGGGTCGGCATCCGGCCATGGTGCGCAAGATCGAGAGCCTGATGGCGGAGGGCCGCACCCACTTGTTTGCGGTGGGTTCATTGCATCTGCCGGGGCCGGACGGTCTCGTTGCGATGCTGCGTGCGCGCGGCTACACCGTGACCGCGTTGTGAGCACACCGTGCAGGTAAACCGCGCGGCGACCAACCGCCTGGCCGTCAGTCTCGGCGGCACCGCGTGGGAACTGCTCGCCCAGCGCGCGGCGTTCTGGGTCGAACGTCGCTGGCTGGTGATCGCCGACGCTCATTTCGGCAAGGCGGCAGCATTTCGCGCGCGCGGCGTGCCGGTGCCACAGGGAACAACCACCGAAAACCTGTCCCGGCTTGACGCGCTGATCGCCGCAGTGCAGCCGCACGCCATCGTCTTTCTCGGGGACCTGTTCCACGCGCGCGAGTCTCATGCGCCGGCGACGCTCGCGGCGTTCCACACCTGGCGCGAGCGACACCATGGGCTCGACATCGTCCTGGTCGAGGGCAATCACGATCTTTCCGCGGGCCGTCCGCCTGCCGGGCTGCGGATTCACTGCGAAACCGAACCCTGGCGCGTCGGCACGATGGCGTTCTGTCATCACCCGCAGTGGCTCCCGGACTGGGCTGCGATGGCCGGGCACCTGCATCCTGCCGTGCGCCTGCACGGCCGCGCCGACGACACCGTTCGCTTGCCGTGCTTCTGGCTGCGTGAGCAGCTGACGGTGCTGCCCGCGTTCGGCTCGTTCACCGGGGGCGCCTGCATCGCTCGCGAGCCGGGCGAGCGCGTCGTCGCGCTCACTGATGATCGGCTGTTCGAGATTCCGGAGCTGCGCAGCGCCGCCTGATCAGGTGCGGGGCCAGAACAGGTAGGCGTCCATCGCCAGCACGCCGCTGTCGACGCCAGCATCGATGTGCTCGACCATCGGCGCCGGTCCGGCGGCGCCGACAGCCACCATCAGCGGCAGGAAGTGCTCCGGTGACGGGTGAGCGCGCCGCGCATGCGGCGCCTGCTCGAGCCAGCCGGCGAGCGCGTCACGATCGTCCGAACGCAATGCGTTGTCGACCCAGGTGCAGAACTCGCTGACGTACCGCTCGGGCTCGCGTTCATCGATCGCCATTGAGCCGCGTCGGCGCGCATCGGCGATCCACTCGCGCAGGTTGTGGGTCAGGTGCCCGGACCCGATGATGAGCACGCCGTCCCGCACCAGGGGTGCCAGTGCGGCGCCGACACGCAGATGATGGTCGGCGTCGAGCGAAGGCTGGATCGAGATCTGCGCGACCGGAACATCGGCACCGGGGTAGAGCCGCAGCAGTGGCACCCACGCGCCGTGATCGAGACCGCGACAGCCGTTGGCGCTGGCGGTGAGGCCAGCATCGCGCAGCAGCTGCAGTGCGCGCTGCGCTTCGTCCGGAGCGCCTGGGGCCGAGTAACGGATCCGAAAGAGCTCCGGCGGGAAACCGCCGAAGTCGTGGATCGTCTCCGCCTGCTTCGAGGTCGCGACCATCGGCAGTTCCGTCTCCCAGTGCGCGGACGCGACGAGAATCGCCCGAGGCCGGGTCAGCCGCCGCCCGAGCTCAGTCCACGCTTCGCCTGCGCGTCCGGCGCTCACCGCGTGCATCGGTGAGCCGTGGGAAATGAAAAGGGTAGGCAGCGAGCTCATGGGATTTTCCGGGCGGCGCTGTCATGCCATCGGCTTGCGCCTCCGGCATGACAGCGACAGGTTGTTCGGGATCTACTTGACGAGTCCCTCTTCCTTCAGGGCCGTGTGCACGTGCGGACGCGCGGCGACACGTGCAACAAAGGCCTGCAGCGCCGGCCAGCGTGCCAGATCGATGCCGGTGTACTTGGCCCAGTTGATAACGGTGAACAGGTAGGCGTCGGCCACCGTGAAATCCGGACCCGTCAGGTACGGCTTGTCGCCCAGCTGCTGAACGATCCAGTCGAAGCGCGCCGCGATCTTGTCGCGGAACTTGGCCTTGGCTTCGTCGGGCATCGACGGGTCGAACAGTGGCGAGAACTGCTTGTGCAGTTCGGACGTGATGAAGTTGAGCCATTCCTGCAGCTTGTAGCGTTCGATCGAGCCGTTGGCCGGGGCCAGCTTGCTCTGCGGTGCGCGGTCGGCCAAGTACTGCACGATGGCCGGGCCTTCGGTCAGGCGCGTGCCGTTCTCGAGTTCGAGCAGCGGCACATAGCCCTTGCCGTTGATCGACAGGTAATCGTCACCGGTCACGGTCTTCTTGCCCTTCGTGTCGACGCGCACCAGCGTGATCGGCAGCCCCGCTTCGCGGGCAACGATGTGCGGCGACAGCGAGCAGGCGCCGGGGGAGTAGTAAAGCTTCATCAATTTCTCCTGTACCTGGATCTGTTCCAGTAGGTTCTGCCAGCAAGTTACGTGACTCAGGCGGCCTGCAGGCGCGCTGTCGGGCGACCGGCAATGCGGTTGCCGAGTGCGTAAGCGCCGTCACCGAGCAGGACCTGGACGATCAGGGTGACCGTCCAGAACGCGGGGTATTCCCAGCCACCGTTGGGTGCGGAGAACAGCCAGCCGTTGCCCGCGTGTACCCAGGTGGCACCGATCAGGACCGGAACCAGTGCCGCTGCGACCCAACGCGTGCCGACGCCGAGAATCAGCAGGACGCCTCCCAGAAGTTCAGCGCCGACGGTGACATAAGCGAGCGCAGACGGCAGGCCGAGCGACTCGAAGAACTGCACCGTTCCGGGCAGCGTAAAGACAAGCACCTTGAGCAGCGCGTGTGCGACGAGCATTGTCCCGAGTGCCACGCGCAGGATCAGTGCGGCGTAGGGGGCAGTCTTGGTATCGATCATTTGAATCTCCGTCTGGGTTGGCTGTCCGGCGTGGTGCCGGGATGAGCGAACTGTAAAAGTCCCTGAACCGGAGATAAAGGTGCCAATGAAGGAAATATTGTCCCAAAATATGGGATAATGCACGGATGGACCGCTGGCTGGCCATGGAGGCATTTGTCCGGATCGTCGAATCCGGCAGCTTTGTCGGCGCGGCGGAACGACTGAGGCTCTCGACCTCGTCGCTGTCGCGTCTGGTGGCCGACCTGGAGCAACACCTGGGAGCCCGGCTGCTCAATCGCACGACGCGGCGGCTTTCCCTGACTGAAAGCGGCCAGTCCTATTACGAGCGTTGCGTCACGCTGCTCGCCGACCTGGCCGAGGCCGAAGCGGTTGCGGGACTGGCCGCTGCCGAGCCGCGCGGCACGATCCGGCTGACCTGCTCCTACAGCATGGCCGAACAGCGGGTCGCTCCCGCAATCGCCGCCTTCGCCGAAGCGCACGCGCAGGTGAAGTTCGAACTCATCGTCTCTGACCGGATCGTCGATCTCGTGGAAGAGGGCTTCGACCTCGCGATACGGGTAGGTCAGGTCGGCAGCGATCGCCTGGTGGCGCGCCGCCTCGGATCAATGAAGCTGGTGCCCTGTGCGGCGCCGGCGTACCTGGAACGGCGCGGCGTGCCGCTTACTCCGGCGGATCTCGCCAGCTTCAATGCGCTGACCTATGCGTACTCCAACGCGCCGCGGCTGTGGCGCTTCACCGATCGCCAGAACCAGGTACAGGAAGTGCGCGTCAGCGGCAGTCTCCACGCCAACAGTGGCGACGCGCTGCGTTCCGCGGCCATCCGCGGGCTCGGCGTTATCAACGAGCCCGACTTTCTGCTGCGAGAAGCTCTCGATCGCGGCGAACTGGTACGCATCCTCCCGGAATATGAAGCCGGCGGGGGCGATATCTGGGCCGTGTACCCGAGTCGCAGACACCTGTCGCTGAAAGTGCGCCTGTTCGTCGACTACATCGCCCGCACATTCGCCGGGTCCCGCGGCGATTTCGCGCTGCACCAATAGGCCTCGCCCTCTAGAGCCCCGGTTGACTGCGGGGCTGCATCTCGGAAATAGTACGAACGTTCGTTTTCTTGAGCGGCCGTACCCGCGGCCGGGTGATCCCCCGCATGCCCATCGCCAGCGCGCTGAGTTCCATCGCGACCGCCCTGCGTCCCCGCAAGGGCGACCAGACGCGCGCGGCCATTGTCGAGGCGGCGCTTGCCATGGCGAGCCGCGACGGGCTCGAGGGCCTGACGATCGGCACGCTGGCCGACCAGATGCAGATGAGCAAGAGCGGGGTGTTTGCGCACTTCGGCTCGCGCGAGGACCTGCAACTCGCCGTACTGAAGGAGTACGTGCGGCGCTTCGTCGACGAGGTGCTGCGTCCGGCCGTGAAGAAGCCGCGTGGCCTGCCGCGGCTCGAAGCGATCCTTGACCGCTGGGTCGGCTTCCTCGCGCGCGAGATCACGCGTGGCTGCATCATGATCGCCGGCGCGGTCGAGTACGACGACCGCCCGGGCCCGCAACGCGACGAGATGGTCGCGATCATCACCGGCTGGAAGGCGGAACTGCTCAAGGCGATCCGCCAGGCTGTGTCAGAAGGGCACCTGAAGCGCTCGGTCGACGCGCCCCAGATGGTGTTCGAGGTCTACGGACTGATGCTGGCGATGCATCAGGACGCGCGTCTGCTGCGTTCGGCCGACAGCGCCAAGCGCGCCCGCGCCGGCCTGCGCCGCCTCATCGACGACGCAGGTGCCGACGAAGTCCGGCCACCCCCCGGTTCAACACGCCGCCCAGCCAGGAAGCGGGCGGTTCGCACCACGAAGTAAGGAGAAGAGCAATGCCGTCCTACAAGGCCCCGTTACGCGACCAACAGTTCGTGCTGCACGAAGTGCTCGGCGCAGTCGACGCGCTCAGGGAAATGCCGCGCTACGCCGACCTCGATGCAGATACGGTCAACCAGGTCATCGAGGAAGCCGGCAAGTTCTGCGAGGACATGCTGCTGCCGATCAACCGCACCGGTGACGAGGAAGGCTGCACCTACGATCCGGCAACGAAGTCGGTAAGGACGCCGAAGGGGTTCAAGGAGGCGTACGACGCCTTTCGCGAGGCCGGCTGGCAGGGGCTGGCCGCGGAGACCGAATACGGCGGCCAGGGATTGCCGCACCTGCTGCAGATCGCGTTCTATGAGATGCAGTACTCGACCAACCAGGCGTGGGCGATGTATCCGGGACTGACGATCGGCGCCTACGAGTGCCTGCTGAAGCACGCGGCGGAGGAGCAGAAGAACCTGTACCTGCCGAAGATGACATCGGGCCAGTGGACCGGGACGATGTGCCTGACGGAGCCGCACTGCGGTACCGACCTCGGCATGCTGCGCACCAAGGCCGAACCGCAGGCCGATGGCAGCTACAAGCTGACCGGCGAGAAGATCTTCATCTCCTCGGGCGACCACGACATGGCCGAGAACATCATTCACCTGGTGCTCGCGCGGCTGCCGGACGCGCCACACGGCACCAAGGGCATCTCGCTCTTCATCGTGCCGAAGTTCGTCCCCCAGGGCACGGGCGAGACCGCGAAGATCGGCGCGCGCAACGGCATCTTCTGCGGCGGTCTCGAGCACAAGATGGGCATCAACGGCAACGCCACTTGCCAGATGATCCTGGACGGCGCGACCGGCTGGATGATCGGTGAGCCCAACAAGGGGCTCAACGCGATGTTCGTGATGATGAACGGCGCGCGCCTGGGCGTGGGTGTGCAGGGCCTGGGCATCACGGAGGTCGCCTATCAGAACGCGGTGGCCTACGCGAAGGACCGGCTCCAGGGTCGCTCGCTCGCGGGCCCGACAAATCCGGAGAAGCCCGCCGATCCGATCATCGTGCACCCGGACGTGCGCCGCATGCTGCTGACGGCGCGCGCCTACGCCGAGGGCGGCCGCGCGTTTGGCTACTGGGTGGCGTTGATGGCGGACACGCAGATCAGCCACCCGGACGAGGAGCAGAGGAAGTTCGGCGCCGACATGATGTCGCTGATGACGCCGATCGTGAAGGCGTTCATGACCGACAACGGCTTCCTGTGCGCATCCGAGTGCCTGCAGGTCTTCGGCGGACATGGCTACATCCGCCAGTGGGGCATGGAGCAGTTCGTGCGCGATGCGCGCATCAACATGATCTACGAGGGCACGAACACGATCCAGTCGCTCGACCTGATTGGCCGAAAGATCCTGATGGACAACGGCGCCAAGCTGCGCGTATTCGGCAAGATGGTCACCGAGTTCATCGAGGAAAACGGCACGCACCCGGACATGGACGAGTTCGTTTCGCCGCTCGCAGACATCGGCAACAAGGTGCAGAAGCTGACGATGGAACTCGGCATGAAGGCGATGGCCAATCGCGACGAAGTCGGCGCCGCGGCAGTCCCGTACCTCCGCGTGGTCGGCCACCTCGTGTATTCATACTTCTGGGCGCGCATGGCCAAGGTGGCGGTCGAGCGTGTCCGGGCGGACGGTGGCGGGGTCGATCCGTTCTACAAGCACAAACTGATGGTGGCGCGCTTCTACTTCCAGAAGCTGCTGCCCGAGACGGCGACGCTGATCCGCAACGTCCGGGTCGGATCCGCCACATTGATGGAAATGCCGGCCGAGGCGTTCTGACGGCCTCGACTCGTTGAGTTAGCAAGAACGAAAAGAACTGTCCAGGAATCAATCGGAGAAAGAAATGCGCAACTTCGTCGTACGCAAGGTCGCCGTGCTGGGCGCCGGCGTCATGGGCGCACAGATCGCGGCGCACTGCGTGAACGCGCGCGTGCCGGTCGTGCTGTTCGACCTGCCGGCCAAGGAAGGCCCGAAGAACGGCATCGTGATGAGAGCCGTCGAGAACCTGAAGAAGCTGAACCCGGCGCCGCTCGGCAACAAGGAAGACGCCCAGTACATTCAGGCCGCCAACTACGAGGAACACCTCGAGCTGCTCAAGGGCTGCGACGTCATCATCGAGGCGATCGCCGAGCGGATGGACTGGAAGCACGACCTGTACAGGAAGGTCGCGCCATTCGTTCGCAGCGATGCGATCTTCGCCTCGAACACGTCAGGGCTGCCGATCGAGAAGCTGGCCGAAGTCATGGACGCGAACCTCAAGGCGCGCTTCTGTGGCGTGCACTTCTTCAATCCGCCGCGCTACATGCACCTGGTCGAGCTGATTCCGACGCCGGCGACGCGTCCGCAAATCATGGACGACCTCGAGACCTTCCTGACGTCGACGCTCGGCAAGGGTGTCGTGCGCGCCAAGGACACGCCGAACTTCATCGCCAACCGCGTCGGCATCTTTGGCATGCTCGCGACCATCAAGGAGGCCGAGAAGTACGGGCTGGCCTATGACGTCGTCGATGACCTGACCGGCTCCAAGCTCGGCCGCGCCAAGAGTGCGACGTTCCGCACGGCCGACGTGGTCGGCCTCGACACGATGGCACACGTGATCAAGACGATGCAGGACACGCTACCGGCGTCGATCGATCCGTTCGCCACGCATTTCGCGACGCCGCCGGTGCTTAAGACCCTGGTCGAGAAAGGCGCGCTGGGCCAGAAGGCGGGTGCCGGCTTCTATCGCAAGGAAGGCAAGGCGATCAAGGTGCTCGACCCGAAGAAAGGCGAGTACGTCGAGGGCGGTGGCAAGGCCGACGAACTGGTCGTGCGGATCCTGAAGAAGAAGGACCCGGCCGAGCGCCTGAAGCTCCTGCGGGAAACCGCTCACCCGCAGGCCAAGTTCCTGTGGGCCATTTTCCGCGATGCGTTCCACTACATCGCGGTGCATCTCGAATCGATCGCCGACACCGCGCGCGACGTCGACTTTGCATTGCGCTGGGGCTTCGGCTGGAGCACCGGCCCGTTCGAAACCTGGCAGGCGGCCGGGTGGAAGCAGATCGCCGAGTGGGTGCAGGCTGACATCGACGCCGGCGAGGCGCTGTCGAAGGCGCCGCTGCCGAAATGGGTGTTCGACGGACCGGTCGCCAAGGCGAACGGCGTACATACCGCCGAGGGTTCGTGGTCGCCGGGGAAGAAGAAATTCGTGCCGCGCCTGACGCTGCCGGTCTACGCGCGCCAGATCTTCCGCGCTCCCCTCGCGGGCGAAGGCGCGCCGACCGGTGCAACCGGCGGCAAGACAGTCTTCGAGGACGACGCCGTGCGCTTGTGGACGCCCGAATCCGGACTCGCGGCCGAGGTTCTCATCCTGTCGATCAAGACCAAGGTCCACGCCATCGGTCCCGGCGTCATCAACGGCATGCTGAAGGCCATCGATCTCGCCGAGTCGCAGTACCGCGGACTCGTCATCTGGTCGCCCGATGATCCATTTTCGGTCGGGGCCGACCTGCAGGCGATGATGCCGGTGTTCATGTCCGGTGGCGCCAAGGCGATCGGCGCCGAAGAGAAGAAGATGCAGGATGCGTACATGCGACTCAAGTACGCGCAGGTCCCGACCGTCGCTGCCGTCAGCGGCATGGCACTCGGTGGTGGCTGCGAGCTGATCCTGCATTGCTCGAAGGCGGTCGCCTCGCTCGAGAGCTACATCGGCCTCGTCGAAGTTGGCGTCGGCCTGATCCCGGGCGCAGGCGGACTGAAGGAAGGCGCGCTGCGCGCGGCCCAGGCGGCGCAGGCCGCCGGCATGACGGATGTCTTCCCGTTCATGAGGAACTGGTTCCTCAACGCTGCGATGGCCAATGTCTCGAAGTCGGCGCTCGAGGCCAAGCAGATGGGCTACCTGCGATCGACCGACCTGATCGTGTTCAACAACCACGAGCTGCTGTGGACGGCGATCGGCGAAGCGTTCGCAATGCACGCCACCGGCTACCGGCCGCCGCTGAAGCCGATCGGATTCCCGGTGGCGGGTCGTGGCGGGGTGGCGACGATCAAGGCGCAACTCGTCAACATGCGCGATGGCGGCTTCATCAGCCAGCATGATTTCTTCATTGCCAGCGGTATCGCCGACGTCATGTGCGGCGGCGACGTGGAGACCGGCGCGATGGCCGACGAGCAGTGGCTGCTCGACCTCGAGCGCAAATTCTTCATGACGCTCGTGAACCATCCCAAATCTCAAGAGCGAATGATGGGGATGATGCAAACAGGCAAGCCGGTGCGGAACTGATTGGAGCCAACAATGACTCGACAAATACAGGATGCATACATCGTCGCCGCGACGCGCACGCCGATCGGCAAGGCGCCGAAAGGCACATTCCGCAACATCCGGCCGGACGACCTGCTGGTGGCGGCGATCCGCAATGCCATGTCGCAGGTGCCGAGCCTCGACCCGAAGGCGGTGGAGGACGCGATCATCGGCTGCGCGATGCCGGAGGCGGAGCAGGGACTCAACATGGCGCGCGTCGCCGTGCTGCTCGCCGGACTGCCCAACAGCACGGGCGGCATGACGATCAACCGCTTCTGCTCGTCCGGACTCAACGCGGTCGCGATCGCGGCCGACCGGATCCGCGTCGGCGAGGCGGACGTGATGATTGCCGGTGGCGCCGAATCGATGAGCATGGTGCCGATGACCGGCAACAAGCCGGCGTTCAACCCGGCCATTTTCGCCAAGGACGAGAACTACGGTATCGCCTACGGCATGGGCCTGACCGCGGAGAAGGTCGCCGCGCAGTGGAAGATCACGCGCGAGATGCAGGACGAGTTCGCGCTGCGCTCGCACAAGAACGCGATTGCCGGCATCCAGTCGGGCGAATTCAACGACGAGATCACGCCGATCGAGGTGGTCGAGAAGTTCCCGAATCTTGCCACCGGCGAACTTG
>Ga0316604_10002455_pt1 | contig 14202 bp, 10 predicted proteins | sample OWC_soil_day20_C_FD_207650 | JGI IMG/M metagenome (GOLD analysis project Ga0316604, IMG submission 207650) | Wetland soil microbial communities from Old Woman Creek delta, Ohio, United States - OWC_soil_day20_CT | ecosystem: Environmental > Terrestrial > Soil > Wetlands | place: USA: Ohio... | reverse complement strand
CCACTGCCGGGCGGCTACGATTTTGCCCGCGTCGCCTGGTTCGCCGGCGTCGGCGCCAGTGGCTTCACCTATGGCGCGGTCAAGCCCTGGCCGGAGGCGCCCCCGCCCGATGCCCGGCTTGCCCTGTTGAGCGGCATCGAGACCGTGCGGGCGGCGGCGGCCCGGCGCATCCGCACCGCCCTCCCTGGCGACACCGGCGCCATCGCGGCAGCGCTGATCGTCGGCGATCGGGCCGGCATATCCGAGGCCACCAACGAAGCAATGCGCGTCGCTGGCGTTTCGCATGTGCTGTCGATTTCGGGCATGCACATGAGTCTGGTCGCCGCCTTCCTGTTCGGCGGCATTCGCCTCCTTTTGGCGCTGATACCACCGCTGGCGCTGACCTTGCCGATCAAGAAGATCGCCGCCGCACTGTCCATGTTCGGTACGGCTGCCTATTTCGTTGTCTCCGGCATGGACGTGCCGGCCGAGCGCTCGATGATCATGGTGGCGGTGTCGCTGCTCGCCGTCCTGATCGACCGCCGCGCCCTGTCGCTCAGGGTGATCGCCGTCGCCGCCCTCATCACGCTGACGCTGTCGCCGGAAGCGGTGATGGAGCCGGGCGCGCAGATGTCGTTCGCTGCCGTGGTGGCGCTGATGGCCGGGCTGGAAGCCTGGCGAGCCCGGCCGGAGGGAGCGACGGACGCCGGTGACGTCAGCCTGCTGGTCCGTGTGGTGCGCCGGGTCGTCCTCTGGACGATGGCCGCGCTGGCGGCGACGGTGGTGGCCGGTCTCGCCACACTGCCGATGGCGCTCTATCATTTCGGTCGTCTGGCGCCGCTCGGTATGATCGCCAACCTGATCACCGAGCCCTTGGTGTCGTTCCTGATCATGCCGGCGGCGCTGATCGCCGCGCTGTTGATGCCGCTCGGCCTCGACGGTCTGCCGCTGGCCGCCATGGGAGCCGGCATCGACACCATGATCGCCGTCGCTCAGATCGTCGCCGACTGGACACCGGGCGGCGGTCTCTACGGTCGGCCTATGGGCTGGACGATGCTCGCCGTTGCCGTCGGTGGACTGTGGATATGCCTGTGGCGCGGTCGCAAGCGCTGGCTTGGGCTCGCCCCTCTGGTCGTCGGCCTCGCCTGTGTCGGCATCGGCTCACCGCCCGGGCTGATCGTCGCCGGCGATGGCTCGCTGGTGCTTGTGCGAGAGGAAAGCGGAACTTGGCACAAACTGGGCCGGAAGGACGGCTTTACGCTCGATGTTTGGATGGCCGCGGTGGGACTTGATCCCGCCGAAGCTCCCTTGCTTGGTCGCACTACTGTCTGCGACACCGAGGCCTGCTTTCTGACGGCGGCGGTCGGACGTCCGTCGATCTCTCTCGTCGACCGGCCGCTCGCCTTCGGCGACGACTGCGCCGTCGCGGCGATCGTGGTGTCCAGCCTGGAGGCGCCACGCTGGTGCCGACCGACGGGTATGCTTCTCGACGGACGCCGGCTCGCGGCGACTGGCACACTGACCTATGAAATTCGGATGGATGCCAATGGCAGGGTGCAGTTGCAGGAAACCGGCCGCGTGCTCGGCTTCCCCCGCCGGCCCTGGCTCACCCCCGCGCGCTGAGGCTATCTTGCTTCTTCCGCGGTGAGCATCACTTCCGTGCAGACGCGGTTGCGGCCGGAGCGCTTGGCAAGGTAAAGGGCCGTGTCGGCCCGCTCGATCAGCGAAACGGCCGTGTCGCCCGCACGATAGGTCGCGACGCCGACGGAGACGGTAATGAAGCCGAGCGCTTCGCCGGTTGAGCGCTTCTTGAGCTCCTTCTCCTTGACGCTCACGCGAATACGGTCTGCCAGCGCCTCTGCCAGCGACAGGCTCGCCTTCGGCAATATAATGGCGAATTCCTCGCCGCCGTAACGGCAGGCGAGATGATGCGCCTTGATCGCCTGCTTGACGGATAGTGCCACCAGGCGCAGCACCTGATCGCCCGTTTGATGGCCGAAACTGTCGTTGAATGACTTGAAATTGTCGATGTCGGTAATGAGCAGCGACAACACCCCGTCGGTCTCGGCGGCGTTGGCTACGGCGCGCTCGAGCGACTGGTCGAAATGCTTCCGGTTGGCCAGCGTCGTCAGTTCGTCGGTGCGGCTCTCAAAGCGCAGGGAGTCGAGACTTTCCTTGAGTTCGGCAATCTGCCGCTGGCTATCGGCCAGTTGTCCTTCAAGATCGCGGTTGACCTTTTCGGTCTGTTGCGTGGCGACCAGCAGGTCACCAACGATACCGCGCAGCCGCGCAAGGTTCGGTGCATCGTCCAGCTTCGTCGAAGCCTCGGACAGAGTACCGGCATAGGTGGCATTGGCGGTAATCGTCTTGTTTACCGCCTCCATGACACCGTCGATCTCGCCCGAGATGCGGCCGCCGACGTCTTCGATGCGGTCGCTGAGGCGGGAGGGTGAGATGAACTCGTTATAGATGACGTGCAATTCGGCCGTGTCGATCTGACCCTTGCTGCGCAGGATATCGTTCACGGCACGGTTGAGAGCATGGTTGAACCCGGCGCAGTAATTGTACCAGAGCTCGTAATTTCTGGGATAGGCCGCGTTCTCGTTGCGCCGCAGTTGCGCGACGGCGGCTTCACCATAGCCGATCGTCCGCAGAAACTCTTCCCGTTGTGTCATACTCTCCGCCCACCGGCCCTCGCATATCTTGCTTGTTGATAAACGTCAGGCATGAATTGAGCGTTAAGCAAAGGTGCACGCCACCTGTACAAATCGAGCTTTCCCGCCTCCGGTCGGGTGCGAGGCGGCGGATTTTTCCGACTGACTGCCTCGATTTGCCACATCGCCAAACAAAAACGGCGGCCGAAACGGCCGCCGCTCAATGACTGTCGCTATGTCAGGTCAGCTTGCCGTCTTGGCAATTCGCACCGGCCGCAGCAGGAAGGCCGGTACGTGGTCGCCAAGGCCGACGACGGTAGGACCATCATCGGTGTCGCGACGGGGCTGAGAGCGTGGACGCTCGCCTGAACGGACCGGCTGAGGCCGGTCAGCGGCTCTCTCGGGCCTTGGCTCGCGCTCTGGTCTTGGCTCGCGCTCTGGCCTTGCCTCGCGTTCAGGCCTCGGCTCGCGCTCTGGCCTCGATTCACGCTCCGGCCGGGCCTCACGCTCCGGTCTCGCCTCACGTTCGGGCCGGGCACTGCGGGTGCGGCTTGGACGGGGCGCTTCTTCGGCAACCGCCTCGGCGGTCTCGGTCGGAGCGGCAGTCTGGCGCGTGCGGCGCGAACGCGATGGCGTACGAGCCTCCTCGCCGTCCGTCTTGGCGCGTGAGCGGCGCGGCTCCTTGCCATCGGCACTCTTGCGGCCGCGCGACCGTTTGCGCGCTTCCGGATCAAAGACGATCGGATCGCCGATCCATTCGATGTCCGTGATGATCAGCTTTTCGATGGCAGACAGGTGCTTGTCGTCATCCTGGGTGACAATCATCACTGCCGTGCCCAACCGGCCGGCTCGGCCGGTCCGGCCGATACGGTGGACATAGTCCTCGGCGTGAATGGGGACGTCGTAATTGAAGACGTGGCTGACGTCGGGGATGTCAAGCCCGCGGGCAGCGACATCGGAGGCAACGAGCAGGGTCAGAGCGCCTTTCTTGAAGGCGTCGAGCGTCGCCATGCGGGCCCGCTGGTCCATGTCGCCGTGCAGGGCGCCGACGTTGAAGCCGTGCCTGACGAGGCTGCGGAACACCACCGCCACGTCGCGCTTGCGGTTGCAGAACACGATGGCGTTCTTGAGGTCCTCGGCGGCGGCGATCTGGGCGCGCAGCGTCTCGCGCTTTTCAAAATCCTCGGAGCCGGAGACGACGAGGCGCTGGGCCACCGTTGTGGGAGCCGTCGCCGGCTTCGCAACTTCGACCTGCACCGGATTATTGAGGAAGTTCTCGGTCAACGCCTGGATCTCCGGCGGCATGGTGGCCGAGAAGAACAGGGTCTGATGGTTCTTGGTCACCAGCTTGCAGACGCGCTCGATGTCCGGGATGAAGCCCATGTCGAGCATGCGGTCGGCTTCGTCGATGACCAGGATCTCGACGCCGGTCAGCAGCAGCTTGCCGCGCTCGAAATGGTCAAGCAGCCGGCCGGGCGTGGCGATCAGCACGTCGGCGCCGCGGTCGAGCTTGCGTTCCTGGTCGTCGAAGGACACGCCACCGATCAAGAGGGCGATGTTCAGCTTTTTGTTGATCGAATACTTGGCGAAATTCTCCTCGACCTGCGCGGCGAGTTCGCGCGTCGGCTCGAGGATCAGCGTGCGCGGCATGCGGGCGCGGGCGCGGCCACTCTCAAGGAGCGTCAGCATCGGCAGCACGAAAGCGGCGGTTTTGCCGGTGCCCGTCTGGGCGATGCCGATGACATCGCGGCCGGCGACGGCGTGCGGAATGGCTTCGGCCTGGATCGGCGTCGGAATCGTATAGCCGGCCGCTTCAACGGCCGCCAAGACGCTGGCGCTCAGTCCGAGATCAGAAAAATTCATGTGGTGTGCGGTCTCTTGGGTGGGGGGATTCGAACCCTGAGGCAGGCGAATCCGCGCGCTTCCAGACCGACTTAGGACGATCCGGATATGGTGGGAGACCATATGTGGAATCGGCGGTATGTCAATCAATTCCTGCCAAATTGAGCGCTTATTGTTACTTTCTGCGGGGTGGAAGCGGCTTCGGAGGCTTTCGGCGCATGTTTCGCCCCCTTCGGGCGCCAAGATCAACGTGGTCACCACATCGGCGGGCGGCAGTTAACCAGCCGATCTTCTTGGCGACGGCGGAATTCTACGCACTCTTTCCTGGATGGGCTTGAAGAGCGGCATGCGAAGGTCGGCGCTCAGGAGGGGATGGCGATCGGTGTGCTGACCCCGACGAAATCGGCGAAGCGGCCATTTCCAAGCCCGACGCCGGTTGGCTTGCCCGCAAGCACAGCCACCACCATGCCCGCCGCGGTCATCAGCGGGTGCCGGCATGCCAAGGCGGTTGCCTGGTCGAAATACCGTCAGATATCGAGATCTTCAGCGAACTCGGCATTCTCCTGGATGAATTGGAAGCGGCCTTCCGGCTTGTTACCCATCAGCCGTTCCACCGAATCCGCCGTCCGTTCCGCCTCGCTTTCCACCATCACGACGCGCAGAAGCGTGCGCGTCTTCTTGTCCATGGTGGTTTCCTTGAGCTGAGATGGCATCATCTCGCCGAGGCCCTTGAAACGACCGATCTCCGGCTTCTTGTTCTTGAAGACGGTGCGGAGCATTTCCTCGCGGTGGGCGTCGTCACGGGCATAGATGGTCTTGCCGCCGTGGGTGAGGCGGTAGAGCGGCGGCACCGCGAGATAGAGGTGGCCGCCGCGGATGAGCTGCGGCATCTCGCGGTAGAAGAAGGTGATGAGCAGCGAAGCGATGTGAGCGCCGTCGACGTCGGCGTCGGTCATCACGATCACCTTGTCATAGCGGAGATCGTCCTCGTGGTAGTGCGAGCGGGTGCCACAGCCGAGCGCCTGCAGCAGGTCGGACAGCAACTGGTTGGCTGTCACCTTGTCGCGGCCGGCGCTGGCCACGTTGAGGATCTTGCCGCGCAACGGCATCACCGCCTGGCTGGCGCGATCGCGCGCCTGCTTGGCCGAGCCACCGGCCGAGTCGCCCTCGACGATGAACAGTTCGGACCCCTGCGCGGCGTTCTGCGTGCAGTCGGCGAGCTTGCCGGGCAGGCGCAGCTTGCGCACGGCGCTCTTGCGGAGCACGTCCTTCTCCTGCCGGCGACGAAGGCGCTCGTCGGCACGCTCGACGATCCAGTCGAGCAGACGGCCCGACTGCTGCGGCGAGGCGGTCAGCCAGTGGTCGAAAGCGTCCTTGACCGCGGTCTCGACGATGCGGGTGGCTTCGGCGGTAGAGAGCTTGTCCTTGGTCTGGCCGACGAATTCCGGCTCGCGCACGAAGACCGACAGCATGGCGCCGGCCGACGTCATCACATCCTCGGGCATCACCTGCGCCACGCGCTTGTTGCCGGCCATCTCGCCATAGGCCTTCAGCGACCGGGTCAGCGCCAGGCGCAGGCCCTGCTCGTGGGTGCCGCCATCCGGTGTCGGGATGGTGTTGCAATAGGAGTTGATGAAACCGTCACCGGCGAACCACGACACGGCCCATTCGACGGTGCCGTGACCGCTGGTGCCGACGCGGCCGGCGAACAGGTCGTCGGCGACCCGCTTTTCGCCCTCCAGCGCCTCGACCAGGAAGTCCTTGAGACCACCGGGGAAGCGGAACACAGCCTCGGCCGGCGTCTTCGAACCCTCGACCAGCGACGGATCGCAGGACCAGCGGATCTCGATGCCGCCAAACAGGTAGGCCTTCGAGCGCGCCATCTTGAAAATGCGGGCCGGCTCGAAGCGAGCGTCTGGCCCGAAGATCTGCGGGTCCGGCTTGAAACGCGTCTTGGTACCGCGCCGGTTCATGGTCTCGCCAAGCCGCTGCAAACCGCCCTGCGGCACGCCGCGTGAGAAGCTCTGCTTATAGAGTTGGCGGCCGCGCGCCACCTCGACGTCGAGCCACTCGGAAAGGGCGTTGACCACCGAGACGCCGACGCCATGCAGGCCGCCGGAGGTCTCGTAGACCTTGCTGTCAAACTTGCCGCCGGCATGCAGCGTGCAGAGGATCACTTCAAGCGCCGACTTGCCGGGGAACTTCGGATGCGGATCGACCGGAATCCCACGGCCGTTGTCGTTGACGATCAGGAAGCCGTCGGCCTCGAGCCGCACCTCGATCCACGACGCGTGGCCGGCCACCGCCTCGTCCATCGAATTGTCGATCACCTCGGCGAACAGGTGATGCATCGCCTTGTCGTCGGTGCCGCCGATATACATGCCCGGCCGTCGGCGCACCGGTTCGAGCCCTTCGAGGACCTCGATGGTCGACGCGTCATAAACCGCCTCCGCCGGGATGGCGGCCTCGGCCCGGGCACGCACCGCCTTGGGCGCGCGAACGGGCGTCGCCGCCACAGTCGAAGCCGTCGCCGTTTTGGCTGGCGGAGGGAGTGTTCCGAACAGGTCGTCCTTTTCCATGCGTTCCGTCTTCGTCCGTTGGCCGGCAGCGCCGGCCGTTCCGTCGCCCGCACCGGCGGGCAGAGCTGATTCGCGCGCCGCGGAGTGTGCCACGTCGGCAGCGGATGCGCCAATCTTGTTCTACATGTGTTCCGGCCCGCAGGCCGGCGATCCGGAGCCTCCCGCATCGTTGAGGCGTTCTTAACCCCGCTGGCCGCAAGCTCCAGATCGTTCATTGGTGGTTTGTCATGCGTCGAAACCAGTATCAAGATGCCGTGCTCCGAGAACTCGGAGCCGTCCACACCCGCGCCTTCATTGCCGGCCATCGCCTTGGCGGCATGCGGCGCCATCTGCAGGAGGTGGCTGCCGAGCCGCCGCTCACGGGCGGTGTCTTTGCGCTGCCGGCCGTGCTGGTGCTGCTCGCCCTGACGGCGCTCGTTTTCCTGCTCGCCTGATTTTGCCGCTGGCAATCGTCGCCGCGAAGCGTTAGGGAAACCGCCCTCACTCATTCGGAGAGCGATCATGGCGGCGGCAGGCCTCGATTTCGGCACGTCCAATACCACGCTCGGCGTCGTGACCGACGGCCGGGCTGGCATGGTGCGCCTTGAAGGCGACGAAGAGACGCTGCCAAGCGCCACCTTTTATCATCAAGATGGCTCCATTTCGGTCGGGCGCGCCGCCATCGCCGCCTATGTCGGCGGCGAGCACGGCCGCCTGATGCGGGCGCTGAAATCGGTGCTCGGCTCGGCGCTGATGGAAGAGACGACGCTGGTCGGCAAGAGCCGCGTCAAGTTTCGCGACGTGTTGAAGCGCTATCTGGCGGAGGTGAAGAAGCGGAGCGAGGCGGCGGCCGGCGCGCCGCTCACTCATCTCGTCCACGGCCGACCAGTCCATTTTGTCGACGGTAACGCGGAGGCGGATCGCCTCGCCGAGGCGACGCTGCATGCCATCGCCCGCGATCTCGGCTTTCAGGAGGTCTCTTTCCAGTACGAACCGATCGCCGCCAGCCTCGACTACGAGCAGCAGCTCTCCCATGAGGAGCTGGCCCTGATCGCCGACATCGGCGGCGGCACCTCCGACTTTTCGATCGTCCGCCTAGGACCGGAGCGGGCCAAGAAGGCCGAGCGGGCGTCCGACGTGCTCGCCAACGACGGCGTCCGCATTGGCGGCACCGATTTCGACCGGCATCTCAATCTCGGCACGGTGATGCCGTTGCTCGGCTTCCGCTCCAGGCTCGCCCGTGGCGAGATCGATGTGCCCTCGGTCTACTATCATGACCTTGCCACCTGGTCGGCGATCAACCGCCTCTACGAACCGCGCGTTCATCGTGAACTCGTCGATCTCGAGAGGCGTGCCGCCGAGCCGCATCTCATTCACCGCCTGATGCGGGTGGTCGATGACGAGCGTGGCCACAGCCTCGCCATCGAGGTGGAGGCGGCCAAGATCGCCGTTGCCGAGCATGGCGCGGTCACCGTTCCCTTCGACTGGCTGGAGAAAGGCCTGTCCACCCGCATCGACCACGCCGGCCTTATTCGCCACACTGGTGACCTCGCCGGCCGTATTGGCGCCCGCGTCGGCGCTTGCCTTTCGGCGGCCGGCGTCGTGGCCGCCGACATCGACGCCGTGTTCCTGACCGGCGGCTCCACCCGGCTGGAACATGTGCGCGCCGCGATTCTCGCCGCGGTTCCGGAGGCGCGCGTCGTCACCGGTAACGTGTTCGGGTCGGTCGGCATGGGGCTCGCCGTCGAGGCGGCGCGGCGCTATGGCTGACGCCTAAGGTCGTGCTTGCCGGCGCCCGTATCCGGTTGCCAGATGTCTCGACCTGACGGGGAGGGGATTCATGAAAATCTGTTGCGCGGCGGCGCTCGCCGCCATTGTGGCGACGCCGACGCTGGCTGCCGAGTGCGGCGCCTGGACCGCTGGCGTCGAGCCGGACGAGGGCGGACCAACGATGATCGCCTCGGTCTGCGCTGCCGGCCGGCCGGACGACCTCCTCCTGATTACCTGCGGTGGCGAGGACAAGATCGGTCTGCGCTTGGTGCCGAGCGTGGGCGACGATTTTCCGCCCGGCGGCGACATGACCTACCAGGCCGCCTTTGTCTTCACGAGCGGCCCGCTCAGCGCCGAGGTCACGCTCCATTACGAGGCGATGGATGGCATCATGGCGGCGACGCCACGGCGCGACAGCGCCCTCGTCGGCATCCTGAAGTCGGCGGGCCCGCTGACGGTCACCGACAAGACCGGTGTGCTGCCGACGGCAACCTTCACGCTGAAAGGGTCGTCGAAGGCAATCAGCAAGGTGGAGCGGGCCTGTTATAGCTGACGGCTCAGGGCCTCGCGCCAGGCCGGCCGGTAACCATCCTCCAATGATGCGTGCCGCCTCCGTCCTCTCGCCTTTTGGTTGCGAAAATCTCTGCTATTGTTGCTCTTGGACTTGACGGACAAGAGGCGGAGATGCGCGCTACGGAGGAATTCACCATCGGCCGGGTGTATCGGCTGCTGCCCAAGGTGCTGGGGCAGGAGTCGATCTCGCTCTGGCTGAACTTCGGGTTGTTTGCCACTGCCGTAGACCTTTTGCAGGTCGCACTGCAGCGAGTGTCTGGCGGGCCGAGCCTTGCGGGGCGACCGATGGCCATCGCCTTCTTTGTCGCCGTGTTCGTGGCAACGTGTTTTGTCCACTGCGCCGCTGTTCACGCCGCCGACATGCGGCTCAGTGGAACGCCGGTACAGGCCATCGTGGCGCTGCGCGCCGGTCTTTCCCGGTTCTGGCCCTACCTTGGTTTGTCGACCCTGCTGAGCTTGGTCATAACCTTCGGGCTCCTGATGTTGATCGCCCCCGGCCTGTTTGCGGCGGTCGCCTTCTCGCTGGCAACACCGGCGCTGGTGATCCGGAGGGCGGGCGTATTCGATAGCCTCGGCGCGAGCTGGACGATGACGAAGGGGCACCGGCTGGAGATTCTGGGGCTCATGCTCGTCTATGGGGTCGTTTGCGGTCTGGTCATCGCCGCAGTCATCCTGCCGGGCGCGGCGGTTCTCTACCTTACCGGGCTCGCCGGTACCGTGGGGCAGAGCCTTGTCGCCCTCGTCATCAATGACTTTCTCACCAGTTTTGTCTTGGTTGTGGCCGGCGCGATTTCGACCGTCATGTTTCGTCTGATCGAGGCGGACCGGGCGGCCATTCCTGCCTGACGCCTAACCGCCCCGCGCGACGGTGGCGGCGTCCTTCACCTGCTCCTCGCTGGGGTGGATGCCGGTGTAGAGGACGAACTGTTCAAGCGCCTGCAGCACGGCGACGTCGGCACCCGAAATGCGCTTGCGGCCGGCCTTCTCCGCAGCCTGCATCAGCGGTGTCTCGATGGGGGTCGCCACCACGTCGAAGACCGTTTCCGCCGCTTCGATCGCTGTTGGTGGAAAAGCCAAAGTCTCCGCCTCAGCGCCGCCAGCCATGCCGACCGGTGTGGCATTGATGATCAGCGGCGCTGTCAGTCCCTCGGACGTCTCGGCCCAGGCAAAGCCATAGAGGTTGGCGAGCGCCTGGCCCGTGATGCCATTGCGGGCGACGATGACGCCGGAACGGTGACCGCGATTGCGCAACGCCGCCACGACCGCCTTGGCCATGCCGCCGGAGCCGGCGAGCAGGAAAGGCGTCGACGGCGCGATCTCGGCGCGATCGAGAAGCTCAAGTACGGCGCTGTAGTCGGTGTTGTAGCCGGTCATCCAGCCGTCGTCGTTGACGATGGTGTTGACGCTGTCGATGGCCGCCGCCGAGCCTTCGATATGGTCGAGCAGCGGGATCACCGCCTCCTTGAACGGCATGGAGATGGCACAGCCGCGGATGCCAAGCGCCCGGACGCCACCGATCGCCGCCGGCAGGTCTTTGGTGGTGAAGGCCTTGTAGACATAGTCGAGCCCAAGCAGCTCGTAGAGTCGGTTGTGAAAGCGCGAGCCGAACGTTCCCGGCCGGGCGGCCAGCGACATGCAAAGCCGCGTCGACGGACCGATGGGGGGCTTGTCGAACATGGGCTGGTCTCCCGTCTGAGGTCGGACGATCATAGGCGCGCAACGGCTCGGCGCAAAGCCGATGGTGGATCGCTATCCTCGGTGGCGACGTGGCAGAACAAAAAAAAGCCGCCCGGCCTTGCGGCGGGGCGGCTTGTCGGGACCGGGCGCCACTCTGGCGCCCGGCTTGTTCGAGGGCGTGCCTCAGACCGAGTAGTACATGTCGAACTCGATCGGATGCGGCGTCATCTCGTAGCGCATGTTCTCTTCCATCTTCAGGTCGATCCAGCTGTCGATGAAATCGTCATCGAACACGCCGCCGGCCTTCAGGAAGTCGCGGTCGGCATCGAGCGAGGCAAGGGCCTCGCGCAGCGAACCGGCAACGGTCGGGATGGACTTCAGTTCCTCAGGCGGCAAGTCGTAGAGGTTCTTGTCCATGGCATCGCCGGGATGGATCTTGTTCTTGACGCCATCGAGGCCGGCCATCAGCAGGGCGGCGAAGCAGAGATAGGGGTTGGCCGCCGGGTCCGGGAAGCGGGTCTCGACGCGCTTGGCCTTGGGGTTGGTGGTGTAGGGGATGCGGCAGGAAGCCGAACGGTTACGAGCCGAGTAGGCGAGCAGCACCGGCGCTTCGTAGCCCGGGACCAGACGCTTGTAGCTGTTGGTCGACGGGTTGGAGAAGGCGTTGATGGCCTTGGCGTGCTTCAGGATGCCGCCGATGTAGTAAAGGCAGGTTTCGCTGAGGTCGTTGTACTGGTTGCCCGCGAACACCGGCTTGCCGTCCTTCCAGATCGACTGGTGAACGTGCATGCCCGAACCGTTGTCGCCGAACACCGGCTTCGGCATGAACGTCGCCGTCTTGCCGTAGGCGTGGGCGACCTGATGGATCGCATACTTGTAGATCTGCAGGTGGTCGGCCATGCGGGTCAGCGTCGAGAACTTCATGCCGAGCTCATGCTGGGCAGACGCCACCTCGTGGTGGTGCTTCTCGACGACGACGCCCATCTCGGCCATGGCCGTGAGCATCTCCGAACGCATGTCTTGCAGGCTGTCGATCGGCGGCACCGGGAAATAACCGCCCTTGGTGCGGACGCGGTGGCCGAGGTTACCCGATTCGTATTCGGTGTCGCCGTTGGTCGGCAGCTCGACCATGTCCAGCTTGAAGCCGGTGTTGTAGGGCGTCGCCGAGAAGCGGACGTCGTCGAACACGAAGAACTCGGCTTCCGGGCCGAAGAACACGGTGTCGCCGATGCCGAGCGAGGCGACGTAGGACTCGGCCTTCTTGGCGATCGAGCGCGGGTCGCGGTTATAGGACTGACCCGAGGCGGGGTCGACGATGTCGCAGACGATGACCAGCGTGGTCTGAGCGAAGAACGGATCGATGAAGGCCGATTCCGGATCGAGGATCAGCGTCATGTCGGATTCGTTGATGGCTTTCCAGCCGGCGATCGACGAGCCGTCGAAGGCGGTGCCGTTTTCGAGCATGTCCTCATCGACGAGGCCGATGTCGAACGTCACATGCTGCCACTTGCCGCGCGGGTCGGTAAAGCGCAGGTCAACGTACTTGACGTCGTTGTCCTTGATCATTTTCAGAACGTCAACACCAGTGGTCATTTGCCCTTCCTTTCGGGTTTTCTGGTCCTGCGGGGCGCTTCACGGCCAAGCGTAGGATTGACCGGCGCACCCCAATTTCTCTGGATTGTCATGACTGGCGGCCCGGAACTCCGGGCGCCGCGTCAGATAGCGTCGTTGCCGGATTCACCAGTGCGGATGCGGATGGCGTCCTCGACCGGCGACACGAAGATCTTGCCGTCGCCGATGCGGCCGGTCTGCGCCGCGTTGCGGATCGCGTCGACGGCCTTGGCGACCATATCGTCGGTCATGACGACCTCGATTTTCACCTTCGGCAGGAAGTCGACGACATATTCGGCGCCCCGGTAGAGCTCGGTATGGCCTTTCTGCCGGCCAAAGCCCTTGGCTTCGGTCACGGTGATGCCCTGAAGCCCCACTTCCTGCAGAGCCTCCTTCACCTCGTCCAGCTTGAAGGGCTTTATGATAGCCTCGATTTTCTTCATCGACCCCTTGTCTCCGTTGCTCATGGCGCCCGCGCGAGGTGATTTTCACCCTGCGCTGACCGAGACGCAGCCACTCAAGCATTCGACGTGCCAGTTCGACGGTGCCGCGGTTCCTGGCGAAAAATGAGGCGATCGCCAGCCCTGAGGCATGAAAGATATCGGGAAATGCCCAAGGATGTGGCCTAAAAGTTGGGCAAATGGACGCTGATTAGGCAAAACGCCGGCTCGTTACGGGATTCTTCAGAGGTTCGCGATTGCCGCGAAGATGGCAGGGGCGATACCTCGACGGAGAATTTGTTGCTGTCCGCACAAGGGTGTAGACGGAAAAAGGCGGGTGGGTACTAAGGTGAACAAGGCGAGGGAGAAAACCGGATGCGTGGTGAACTTCTGTTGACCCCGGCCGAGATGGGGCGAGCCGATGCGCTGACCATCGGCGGCGGCATTCCCGGCGAGCGGCTGATGGAGAGCGCCGGCTATGTCGTCGCCGACGTCATCTGCGCCCGCTTCAGTCAGGGCACCCGCGCCGTCGTGCTGTGCGGCATGGGCAACAACGGCGGCGACGGCTTCGTCATCGCCCGTGTCCTCAAGCAGCGCGGATTTGTGGTGCGTGTAGCACTCGCCCTGCCGGACGGCATGACACCCCGCGACCTCAAGGGCGATGCCGCTGGCGCCGAACGAGCCTGGCGCGGCGAGACCGTGCCGGCGACGCCCGACCTTTTCGACCGCGCGACGGTGATCGTCGATGCGCTGTATGGCGCCGGCCTCAGCCGTGACGTTTCCGGACGCGATGCCGAGCTGATCGCCGCCGTCAACGCCGCTCGGGCCGACGGCGCGCGCGTCTATGCCGTTGACTTGCCGAGTGGCATCGACGGTCGCACCGGCGAGGTCCGGGGCGCGGCGATCATCGCCGACGAGACCGTCACGTTCTTTCGCCGCAAGCCCGGCCACCTGCTGCTCTCCGGGCGCACCCATTGTGGCCGGCTGCGTCTCGCGCAGATCGGCATCGATCCGGAGGTACTGGCCGACATCGCACCCATGACCGCCGCCAACGGCCCGGCGCTCTGGGCTGACTGCTGGCCGGGGGCGGCTGTCGAT